>Ga0056121_1000174_pt1 | contig 25953 bp, 14 predicted proteins | sample WorMetHEROISLAND_FD_83872 | JGI IMG/M metagenome (GOLD analysis project Ga0056121, IMG submission 83872) | Marine gutless worms symbiont microbial communities from Max Planck institute for Marine Microbiology, Germany - Olavius sp. 1 HERON ISLAND ...
ACCATGGCAATTCAAGCCCACGGCGCGTGATGACAGCCTTACGATTTGCTGATGATATCGAAGCGGTCATGGACTGGATTGGGCAGGACGTCATCCTCTATGGTCATTCCGCCGGCGCCGGCGCGGCCATCATTACCGCCTGGCGTAAACCGGATCGTATTCAAATGCTCTTTCTGGAAGCCGGATATGCTTACACCCGGCCGGCCCTTTTGAGCCTCTACCGTTGGTTCAACCGGGCCTTTGGCAGTCTGCTGGGGCCCATGATCCTGTTCTGGATGAATCTTTACTACCGGGGCGCCCTGGACCGACTGAGTCCGGCCCGGCTGGCCCCGGGTGTACGGGCTCCGGTTCTGCTTATCCACGGAGAAAATGACCGCCGTTTCCCCGTCCATTTCGCCCGCGAACTACACCAGAACTTCGCGCCCGAACAGGCCACCCTGTTTGTTGCCCCCGGAGCCGGGCACAGCGACAGCAGTACCCGCCCCGGATACCGAGAGGCTGTGCAGGCATTTTTAAACAAGTATGATTGGCGCCAGTGACGGTTATACGAAATGCTCGCCGAGGCACTCGGTAGGATATGCGGAGGGGGATGATCTGGATCAGGCCTGCCCTGTCGCTAAAGGGCTGTCAGCTATCAGCCATTGGCTTTTAGCTGAAATGCATAGTCGAAGCCAATCGCTAAGAGCTAACTGCTAAAAGCTATATCCCAAGGTTTTACTTCAGCCTAAAGGCCTATAGCCTATCAGCCTGAATCCGGCCATGTTGGCAAAGAGTTTCTTGGTTGCACTTCCCCTACAGGAGCAATCCAAGGCCTGGTCCTCCAGGCGAGGATTCCTTACTCCATTGCCCGAATTTTCTCTTTGATCTTCTCAAAAGCCATCCGAACTTCGTAAAAGCGGCCATGGTCCTCTTTGGCGAAGATTTCGGATACCGATAAAAGCTGATCGCGGCCGGGATTCGTCAGATAGGTGTGCACGGACCGCAGACGTTTCACGATCTCAGCTTCAACCACTTCCCGGAGCGTTTCCTTGCGGTTGAGGATGTGCTGTTTCATTTTTGGATCGGTCTTGTTGCCGATATATTTGTTTCGCTTGTATTCCAGCCGGGTTTTGATCAGGTCATTTTGAACAGCCTCGCATTCTTCGTCCAGCCACATGATTTCCGGGACCAGGTCACCAAAGTGGGTAACCCCCAGGATGTCCTTATCCCGGCCCCAGAAACCGTAGACGAATTCTTTTTCCAAATCATAGTAATTTTGCAGCGGCATGAACATCCGGCGCAGGTGCAGCAGTACCTGCTCGGTTTTCTTGCGGTGTCCGCCGATAATGACCGATCCGCCGACTTCATCCTTTTTGACACCCTTGGTCCAGGGTGCCCCGGTGATCCCGAAATCGTGCCAGACCGGAAGCTGCAAAATAGACGACAGGGTATTGATGGCCAGCGCGTAGCCGGCCGAAGGGCCGCCGACATTATAAGAGGCCGAGAGCAACTGGTGGTGGATCGTGTACTGGCTGAGGTATTCTCCCAGCAGCTTGGGCATGCTCACCTTGGGATAGAGGCCCTGGAGGTAGTTTTTCACCATGGTGAGTGCCTCCTGGGCCGATTGTTGAGTCATCTTGACCGCCATATCCATCTGGGCCGTGGCGGAACCGGAACTGGATACCGCCCCAGTCACGAGGACGCGGTCGTCTCCCAGCTTGTAGGTCAAGCTGGTGGCGATGGGCAGCAGGACCCCCGCCATGTCATTGGCACCCACCCCGATAATGAAACCCACCTGGGGTTCCTGGCTAAGTTCGGCCTCCAGGAACTTATCCAACTGGACCTTGCCTTTGCGGACCGGGCTGCCGGAAATCTCCCGAACAGCCGATTTCAGGTGCGAGACGACCACCGGGTAATTCTCGATGGAGTCGACCCGGGCAGTCTGGTCCAGGATCTCGTCATACCGGTCGGCCACGCTGGCCGGAATCTTCCTGATACCACTGATCAGGACCTTGGGAGCCTGGATGGCCTCGAGGATTCCGATCAGGGTTTTGAAATTGAATTTAAAGAAGTTTTCCCGGGCCTCCAATTGCTCGCCGCCTTGAGAACGGAAACGGGTGAGCACCTCGTATTCCGTGTTGCGTAAACTCAGAGCTTTTTCCACAAAAGCGGTATAGTCGGCCGGGGTATTACAGATCTCCTTGGCCGATTCAACGATGGTGTCCACGTCCACATCGGATGCCAGGGGAATGTCGGCAACGGCCTGCCGCACAATGTCCTTGATATCATCGCGCCCCATGTGCCCTGATATTTCCATAACTTTCAGTCTCTTGGATCGGATCAGCGCCGGGTCGAGGATATCCAGCCGGTTGGTGGTCAATACTGTAAAGACCTGGTTGAGCGGAATTTCGCCGTCGATAAGGTTTAGAAACTTATTGGTCAAACGATCGGTGGGTGAGCCGCCGGTCTGGCTGCGCTTGGGCGCGAGGGAGTCACCTTCGTCAAAAAAGATGACCGTGGGAGCGATCATCTTGGCGATATCATACACTTTTTCCAGATTGTCGACGGCACCTTCGACCGGATTGACCGGATCCTGCAGGGCACTGGGACTGGTGGAGATATCATGGATGTCGCTGTTTTCACTGAGCCAGGCCCGGACCAGAAAAGTTTTGCCGCCGCCCGGGGGTCCGTTGAGCACTACCCCTTTCTCTTCGCTGACACCGTAGTACAGGCAGTTGTTGCTCATCTCGGAAAAGACATCCTTGACGCTGCCCACATAGTCCTGCCAATGGACGTCCCGGTCCATTTTGTCGACCACCTTTTTATACAGATCGCCATAGGAATTCTTGGCCACCAGTTCAAAGGCTTTGCGCACCAGAAAAGCATCATCCAGGTAATCCGGTTTGAAATCCCCGCGGATCTGGATGATGGAGGTTATCAGTTTGCGCACATAAGAGGGGATGACCTTGAGACTGCGCTCCTTAAAAATGGTGTAGAGTTTTTCAACGGCCACGTGGGTCTCTTCCGGATCGAGGCAGATCCCATCGACGCCGCAGTAGGGATCATCTTCAGTGCCGACATGGATATTGCTGCGGAGCAGCTCCATCCGGACGACTTCTTGGAGATTATCGGCAGTCATCCAGAAATCGGAGATATCGATGATCTTGCCTTTTTCCACGAAACGCCGGTAAATAGCAGAATCGAAGCGCTCGGGCTGATCGCTGGTCGCGATCAGCAGGCAATCTCGCCGGCCATTGATAATCTCATCGATCACGATGTTGGAGGTGTCGATCAGGGTCCGTTGCTGCCGTTCCACGCCGGACTCCCGGCCCGAAGCCTTCCCGAAAGCACTGTGCGCCTCTTCGACATGGCGGATCGCCGACTTCCGGGGGTCACCCAGCGCCTTTTTGAAATAGTTGCCGGGCTCGCCGGCCAGCGCGGTCTGATAGTCATTGGGCGTCACCATGGCGTAGTCCACCGGCAGGCTCTGTTCCTCCAAATCGGACAGATTTGTACTTATGACCTTTTTAAAAATGGAATTGACCAGGGGGATTTTGGAAAGGCGTTTATAGAATCGCAATTTTTTTTGCCGGTTAATTTCCAGGACAAGGTCCGGATCGACCATTTCGAGGGATTTCCAGATCGGTTCTCCCGCCAGCAGGGCTTCCTTCTTCTTCTGCAGGTCCACCTCCGGCTGGACTTCGTTGATGAAGATCACCTTTTCAACAGTCTCGGTAACCGTGGCTGTCTTGCCGGCGCCGCTGGGGCCGACGAAGAGCAGCAGGGGCGCTTTCGGCACTTCGGGGTCGCTGATATATTCTTTGCGGATATGGGCCCGGTAAATTTTGTTGAAGAGTTTTTTCAACTCATCGGGTACGTGGATATCGGCGAGTTCTTTTTCCAGCAGGTATAAGAGGTATTCGTAGTCGCCGGCGCTCACCTCTTTTTCCAGAATCTTGTGCCAGGCCTCCTGTGGATTGGTCTGCCCGGAAAGCTCGAACCGCTTTTGCCAATCTGTGAGGATACTCGGGTCCTTGAGGATAACGAATTTGCGTTCCTTGGGCTGCAGGAAAAGCGAACGCAGACCGTCGAGCAAGTTGTACAAAGAGGTGAAGCGGGGGCGATACTGGTTCAGGCGCGCCCGCATAAAGGCCTTGGTTTCATAGGGCCACGATCTCACCAGCTCTTCGATCTCCCTGATCCGTTGCTCGGGGAGACGAATGAACTTGATCTCTTTGGTGAGTCGCGGGGCCATTATTTCCTCCCCGCAGCAGGTGCCAGGTCCGAAGGTGAGGGCAGGGTTAGGTTGGGCGCAGCCCCGGTGTTCTGGAGGACGACTGTATTCTGGCCGGCTTGGTTCTTTTCATAAGCACTGGCCCATTTTTGTTGCACTAAAAATTCCAAAAGTTGTCTATCGGTCGACCCGTCAGGTTGGCCGAGAGCTTTTTGAAGCTGGTTAATACTTTCCATATAGGCTGCATAGAGCTTACGGATGCGGCTGGCTTCCTGATCAGCGGCATAATTTTCCGCTTCGGCAATCAGTTCGCGGCGTTTTTTCTCTTCAGTGGCCTCAACCAGTTTATCTCCGAAGCGGGTCTCTTTGAGCACGAAACTGACTACCTCGATCCCATATTTCTTTTCAAGGGTCGGCCCGCCTTCATTGATCGGACGGGATTTGAGCGCGCTGAAAATTTCTTCCTTGATGGATTCTCGATCGCTGACCAACCGATCAACCTCCTGGGCCTGGAGAATATCTTTGACAATACCGTCATAATCACCCTGGAGGATGCTCAACGGGTCCAGGTTTTCAATGGCCCAGGTATGCAGGTCCCGAATGCGGTAAGTCAGCACAGCCGATGTCCATAGGGCCACGTTTTCCTGGGATATGATCCGCATGGGTTCGAGCTGGCCACCCAGAAACAGCCGCTGGTTCATGAGGGTAACTTCCTGTTCAATCTTGGTGAAAAAAGGCCAGCGCGCATGCCACCCGACATCCGTTACGGCTTGGCGGATGCCCCCGAATTTTTCCAGCACAACGGCGTAGTTCATCTTTACTTTGAATATCGTGCGGGTAGCGTAGACCCCTGCAACCAAGCCGTAAATGAGCCCGGCGACAACGATCAGGGCGATCAGGCGCCTGACAACCGATAGGATGAAGGACCTGCGTAGAACGGTCAACTGGGGTTTTTCAGCCATGTGAACTCCTTGTTGGTCGTATTGCGTTCAACATCGTCTTAAGAATCTGATACCGGAAAAGCAATAGTCAAGAAAAGCCGGTGGTCCCCAAACGGGCTTTGAACCAGCGCAGCGTTTCGGCCACGAATATTTTTTGGTGGTCGACCGCCGTCATGCGATGATCGCCACCGGGCAGGGTGATCATTTTTTTGGGACCGGCCGCCGCAGCGTAAATTTCGCCGGCGTGCCGGTATGGTACGACCTCATCCGCATCCCCATGGAAAACCAGGACTTCCCGCAGGGCGGCCGCTTCCGCGGCCACATCGAACGTCAGACCCGCCGGTCGCACAGTCGTTTCCGTTGAAACGTCCATTAACGCCGCGCGGACCGGATCGATATCACTACTGCGGATCGGAGCAGCGCATAGAACCATTGCCGCCGGCATTTTCAACCCAGATGCCCGTATGCAAACAGCGCCACCTAAACTGCTGCCAAAATATCCAACCTGGCCGCCCATATCCGGCCGGTTGCAGATCATGGCAGCAGCCGCCAAGAGGTCCTGCACCCGGCCGTCCAGGGTGGTCACTTTTTCAAAATCACCTTCACTGTGACCACAGCCGCGGTGATCGAAACGGAAGTAGCCCATCCCGGCAGACAGGCAGGCTGCGGCCAGGGCCGTCTGTTTGGCGGACGCAGCCGTTCCGAACAGTCCGTGTGATCCGATCACGACCGGAGGGCGGGGCACGTTCGGCAGGTGCAGGATGCCACTGAGACGATAGCCCCCGGACCGAAATGTAATAGTGCTGTCAGTAGAAATCTTAAATCCCTCAGCCGGGTGACTCTTTGCTTGCTTGAAAGGGCGTATCGATGTTACACCGGGCCACGCTTGTAAGAAACCGGCGTAAAGCATATATGGTCCGATCTCGGCATTGGCCGGCTGAACAGAATGAATCTGGACCGGGGTCTCGGTCGGGAACCATTGCGTCATTTTGGACAACTTTCAATTTAACAAATTTTGACAATTATTTCCAACTGTTTCTTTAATTGCCCGAGGGGTTTATGACTGTTAAGAAGGGCCGGGAATTTGAGGTTTCGGTTGCGGATCTCGCGTTCGGTGGCAGGGGGCTCGTCAGGATTGATGGTTTAGCGGTTTTCGTGGAACAGGCGGTTCCGGGTGATCGGGCCGTCATTCGGATCATAAAAAAGAAAAAGACGTTTGCCGAAGCGCGGGTTATCGAACTGCTGAAGCCATCCCCTTTGCGAGTCCAGCCACGCTGCCGCTACAGCGGCTATTGCGGCGGCTGCAAATGGCAGTTTCTGGATTACCGGCGCCAGCTTGAGTTCAAGCAACAGCACGTCATCGAAACCCTCGAGCACCTGGCTTTGCTGAAGGACATTCCGGTCCATCCGACTCTGCCTTCGGAAAAGGTATTCGGATACCGCAATAAAATGGAATTTTCCTGCACCGACCGACGCTGGCTGATGCCGGAAGAGTTAGGCAATCCGGAAATCAAAATGGACTTTGCCTTGGGCCTGCATGTACCCGGGACGTTCAATAAGGTTCTGGACATCGACACCTGTCACCTCCATCCGGAAGAAGGCAATGCCATCCGCAACGCGGTCAAAGCCTATATGCGCAACTCCGGGCAGCCAGCCTATGGTCTGCGTTCCCACGAGGGTTTCTGGCGGTTTTTGATGCTGCGGCATTCGGTCGACCGGAAAAATTGGATGGTGAATGTGGTCACCTCCGCCGAGAACCGGCAGGTCCTGGATCCGCTGGCTGCCATGATCCGGGAAACGTTTCCCAGGGTAAGTTCGGTGGTCAACAACATCACCGCGCGCAAAGCGGGCGTGGCCGTCGGAGAATACGAAGTCCACCTGGCCGGCGACCGGACCCTGAAAGACCGCATCGGAGAATACGAGTTCGAAATCTCCGCGAATAGCTTTTTTCAGACCAACACCCGCGGTGCCCAAACACTTTATGAAACCGCGCGACACTATGCCGGCCTCACCGGCTCGGAAACAGTCCTCGACCTCTACTGCGGCACCGGAACCATTGCTATCTGCCTGGCAAATAGCGCCCGGACCGTTGTCGGTATGGAGATTGTTGAGAGTGCCATTGCCGATGCCCGCAACAATTGTGAGCGCAACAACATCGACAATTGTCATTTTCTACTGGGAGACATCCGGCAATTGCTGACCGCGCACAACGACCGGCCCGATGTGATGATTATCGATCCCCCGCGATCGGGCATGCACAAGGACGTTGTCAAAAAGGTGCTCGCCATCGGATCCCCGCGGATCGTTTATGTCTCCTGCAACCCGGCTACGCTGGCGCGCGACATCGCACTGCTCAAGGAGACCTACCAGGTGGCCGAGGTCCAACCAGTGGACATGTTTCCACATACCTTCCACATCGAAGCCGTCGCACGGCTCGATCGGATCAGGAGGTAGACCTATGCCCACCGGAGCCTGCGGTATCAATTGCGATGTCTGTCGCCTGAACATGGACGGCCTTTGCTCTAGCTGCGGCAGCGGCACCAGCCCGGCTGGGCAGCGCAAAAGAGCGGCGCAGGAAAAGTTGTTGGGTGCGCCCTGTGCAATCCTGGCTTGTGCCATCTTAAATAAGGTGGCTTACTGCATGCGTGATTGCGACGCATTTCCTTGTGAAAACTTCGAAGACGGAACCTACCCATTCAGCGGTGGATATCTGGAAATGCAAAAACGACGACGATCTGAAAAGAGGGCCACCCGGGCACCTTACGGGAACGCCGTAGATGTCCCAGCGGAATACTGGCAGCAGTTGCAGAAATTGAAGCTGCGTGAACTCTGTCCACGCGCCGGGGTCATGTCAGATGGTGCGGGCGGGTTGCTGGTGACTGCCTTCAACGAGGATATACGGGTGGATTTAAAAGCACAGGAGATCCAAAAAGGCGGCCGTGGTCTCTGGCGACAGGCGGCGGACCCGTTTCTGGAACTGATGTTGCTGGTTTATTTGCTCAAGGTTTCCGATCGTCCGTTTGCAAACGAAATGGTGGGCGCCCTGGATCTGAAGGATGCCCGATTTTTCCAGGGGCCACATGAGTTAAAGACCGACAAGCTAATGATTAAATTCGGACAACGTCCCAAGTTGCTGATCAAAGCCGGCGACCAGCTGGGCGGCACCCGTTTACCGCTGGCCGATGCCGCTGTCTGTGTGCGGCCATTTCCCAAAATACCGGTCTATTACCTCCTGTGGCAGGCTGACGAAGAATTCCCGGCCAAAGTATCGATCCTGTTCGACCGCAGCATTGATGCCCATCTGCCGGCCGATGCCATCTGGGGTATCGTCAGTGTCACCACGGACAAGCTTTTGAATGTTTGAAGAGAGGTAGAAGGTATAGGGTATAAGGTGTAAGCTTGAAGCTATAAGCTTCTGAACCTTATGCCTTAAGCCATATACCTTAAACCTTCTACCTTACACCTTATACCTAAGCCTAATATATGCTCTGGATACTGCTTGCCACTGCGACGGCCTTTGTCGTGGCCACCCAGGACGCCTGGGTCAAAAAACATTTTGCGCACCTCTCATCCTATGAGATGGCGGTCATCCCAATGTTCTACAGCCTGCCGATGTTCACAGCCACCCTGTTTCTGGTGGAAATACCGCCGCTGGATCAAATCTTTGTGTTCTGTTTTCTGGTCAGCCTGCCTTTAAATGCCGTCTGTTTTACCCTCTATATGCGGGCTATTCAGATTTCGCCCCTCAGCCTGACGCTGCCCTACCTGGCTTTTACGCCGATTTTTGCCATTGTTCCAGGGTATCTGTTCTTGGCCGAACTGCCGAACTTATGGGGCGGGGCCGGCGTGCTGCTGACGGTGCTGGGCAGTTTTGTCCTCAACCTGGACCCCCGGGAAGCCCGGGCTGGTTTGGGGTCGGCGCATCTGCCCCGGGAACCCGGCTCTATTCTCATGCTGATCGTCGCTTTTCTATTCGGATTTGCGGTGGTGATCGGCAAGATGGCCATCGTTCATTCTTCGGTCATGTTTTTTACCGTGCTATTTTTTGCCGTCCTGAATGCATCCATGGTTCTGGTCCTGTGGCTGCTGGGAAAAGTGAAGTTACAGACCTTTACCGGAAAACCGCTCAAGGGCCTCATGGCGGGCATATTGCTCTACCTCCACGCCGTGCTCCATGGTTGGGCAGTCTCGCTGACGAAGGTCGTCTACATGATTTCAGTGAAGCGCCTGAGCATCCTCATCGGTGTTTTCTTCGGCGGCCTATTCTTCAAAGAAGAAAATATCCCCATCCGCGCCGCCGGCACCCTCCTCATGCTTGCCGGCGCGGTTATTGTAATGGTTATAGGTTATTCAGGCTGAAGGACCATTAGGTAGAAGGTAGAAGGTTTAAGGTAGAAGGCTGAAGGCTGAGGGACCATTAGGTAGAAGGTAGAAGGTTTAAGGTAGAAGGCTGAAGGCCAAAGGCAAACCACTGGTCCAAACTGATGGCAATTAGGCTAACTAAAACGCCCCGAAAGTGGCTGTAAAGTGTTCATTTTTGTTCAAGGACAAGGAAGAGCCGTGTTTCCCCCGCACAGCGGGACTTCCCGTCTGATTTATTTCTCAAATGTGGGTCGCAACCGGAGGAATACTTGCAGCATTTCGAAGAATGTGAACTTATCCCGAGAATCTATCTAAATCATTAGGGGCGTTGTAAAGCGTTCAATTTCGTTCAAGGACAAGGAAGAGCCATGTTTGCAACCGGAGGAATACTATCAGTATTTCGAGGATAGGATAATAGCGAAGCTTTAAGAGTCACGAAAGTGGCTGTAAAGCGTTCATTTTTGTTCAAGGACAAGGAAGAGCCGTGTTCCCAGCTGGAGGAATACTCACAGTATTTCGAGGATTGGGGAAGGGTGATCAATCACCTGAAACGGTTGATACGCAGATAATTAAAAAGCTACGAAAGTGGCTGTAAAGTGTTCATTTTTGTTCAAGGACAAGGAAGAGCCGTGTTTCCAACCGGAGGAATACTCGCAGTATTTCGAGGATTGGGAACAGGGCTCTGACGCCGTAATTGGGCAAAAAGGGACGCTTTACAGCCACTTTCTCAGGACATGGGGAGCATGTAGTCCGCCAACCGACTCGACGTCTTGCGCATGTTCATACTCATCAGCCGGGCAATGCCCTTTAGAATTTTAATGCCGGTTTTGGGGTGGCGCTCCAGGATCTTATTGAAGGATTTTCGGGGTAGGGCCACCAACGACGTTTTGGACCGGGCGATAGCCGTAGCAGACCGGGTTGTATTGTCAATGACGGACATCTCGCCGATGGACCGCTTGGGGGTAATGGTGGCAATGGTTACGGTTCCACCGGGCTCACCGGCCTCTTTGACCACATCCAGGCCGCCCTTAAGTACAAAACATACGTAGTCGCCCTGGTCGCCTTCTTTGAAAAGGACTTCGCCTTCCTCGATTTCAAAAAAGTTCATATGGTCAGCCACGATCCCCATTTCGTGGCTCTTCAACTCGTCAAAGAGCGGTATTTCCATAATGAAATCGGCAATTGTGGCGTGGTATTCACTCTTTTTGCCCATGGCAGCCTCCTTAGCGGGACTTTACATTGGGGATTCTAATGGTATTACCGCAAAACCTCACGAAGCAATATTTAATATTTGGAATTGGTTTCACGACTTTCCATTAGGCCCAAGGTCAAAGCGGGTTGAGGGGTTCAACCAGAGGAATATTAAACATATTTTGAGGATTGAACGCCTTGACCCAACGTAGAGATTGGGCTTTATGGGAAGTCGTGAAACCAATTCTAGACACCATAGGGTGTCTGCAGTATTTCCAGCGATTCCTTTTTAGGCATGGTAAACGAAAATGTCGAACCCTTTCCCGGTTTGCTCTTCACCCAGATGCGCCCCTTATGAAACTCGATGATATGCTTCGTAATGTTGAGCCCCAGTCCGGATCCGGCCGGCCGACCAGTATCTAAACTCGTAACTTGCTGAAATTTATCGAATATTACAGACTTATCCTTCTTGCTGATACCGATTCCGTTATCCTTGACGTCCACGCGGATATTGCTTTTGTCCGAACGCAGGGTGATGGCCATCTGGCCACTTGAGGCGGGGCAGAACTTCACTGCGTTCGAGATGAGATTCACCATGACCTGGATGAGGCGGTCGTGATCACCGTAAATGGAAGGCAGTCTTTCATCCAGGTCCAGGGTCAGTTCGATTTTTTTCTCCTCGATCAGGCGTCGTGTGGATTCGACCGCCTCCATGATAACATGCATGATGTTCACCGGCGCCAAGTGCCACTGCATCTTGCCGGACACGATCTTTTCGGCGTCCAAAACCTGGCCGACCAGCCGGGTCAGACGTTCACTCTCCTTGATGATAATGGCAGTGAATTGTCTGTGTTTCTGGTCACTTAAGGTTGGATTGGCGTGTAAAATCTCCGCCAGCGAACGCACTGAAGTCAGGGGCGTACGCAGTTCATGGGTAACCGTGGAAATGAAATCATCCTTGAGCCGGTCGAGTTCCTCGAGGCGCTCGTTGGCCGCCTTCAGATCAGCCGTAGCCTGTTCCAGTTCACGGCTATAGGTGATGACCTTGCGGGTTTCGTCCATCATCTCCATCACTTTATCGATGCGTACCGGCTCTTCCGTGATGATGGTCCCGATGACCACGTGAGCCGATGAGGTCCCGATGGCAGCGGCGAGCAGAGACTCGGCGTGACTCACCATATCAACGCTGGCGATGGGCGATTTATCCCAATTAACACCTTTCAACTGACGGTACTCCTCGATCGCATTGGCAGCCCGTTCCCGGCCGAGAAAGCGCGCCAGCATTGATTTCAACTCCTGTGAGGAAGCGGTGCCCCGGGGGATGACCGACCCGGCGGAAAGCTCCGAGAATTTAAAGACGTCCACAAAAAGCGCCGCCTGGGTCTGCTCGATGGTTGATGCGCGGCTGAACAGCGAGCCGCCGACGTAAAACGAGATATTCGCCAGCATGCTCCAGAAGACCGCGTGGGGCACATGGCCGAAGCCCTGCAAGCCGAAAAGTTCAAATGGTTTCAGAAAAGCGATCCCGAAAGGCCCATCGGTGACCAGGCTCTTGTCCAGGATGCCGGCCTGAACCAGGGTAGGGAGCACCAGGGTGTAAGCCCAGACCGAAAAACCGGCCAGGAGACCATAGAAGGCACCGGTACGGTTGGCACCCTTCCAAAAGATACCTCCGAGCATGGCCGGTGCGAATTGCGCCACGGCGGCAAAGGAGACCATGCCGATGGAAACCAGGGCGTAGAACTCACCGACAAACCGGAAGTAGGCATAGCCCAGCAGCAGGACGACGATGATGCTGCCGCGCCGGATAGAGAGCAGCAGACGGGAGAGATCGCGCCGATGATCGATACCGATAAACGAAACCCGCAGTACAATCGGCATGACCAGGTCATTGCAGATCATGGTGGACAGGGCCACCGTTTCCACGATGACCATTCCGGTTGCGGCGGACATGCCGCCGATAAAGACAAACAGCGCCAGAACCTGCTGATTGCCGGCCATGGGCAAGGAAAGCACGAAGTTGTCCGCATCATAGTTGCCCCCCGGGAACTGAAGCACCCCGGCCAGGGCAATGGGGATCACGAACAGGTTGATTATCAGCAGGTAGAGGGGAAACAACCAGATGGCCTTGTTGAGATGGTCCTCGTTGACGTTTTCCACCACGGTCACTTGAAACTGGCGCGGCAAAAAAATGACCGCCATCATGGACAGAAACGTAAAGAGAAACCAGTCGGCATAATTCATCGTGTAGTTGTCGAACGAAAAAATTTGCTGCAGTTCAGGCATGTTGCGGGCCCGGGTAAAGATGTCGGCGATCCCGTCGTTCAGGCCGTACACCACGAAAATTCCCACGGACAAAAAGGCCACCAGTTTCACGATGGATTCGAAGGCAATGGCCGCCACCATGCCTTCGTGACGTTCGGTCGTTTCCAGGTGGCGGGTGCCGAACAGGATGGCAAATATGGCCAGGATGAGGGCGATGTAAAAGGCCGTGTCTTGCAGAACGGGTATATCCGAAAAATGGGTGGGGCCGTAGATGACTGGATATTGCTGGAGCAATAAATACCCGGTGGAGACCGCCTTTAGCTGCAGGGAAATGTAAGGGATGATGCCCAGAACCGCGATGATGGTGACCAGGCCCCCCAGGACCTGACTTTTACCATACCGGGAAGAGATAAAATCAGCGATGGAAGTGATCCGGTGGATCCGGCTGATCCGCAGGATTTTCTTGATCACCAGCCAGCCCAGGGTCGCCATCAGGGTTGGTCCCAGATAGGTGGTCAAAAACAACGGCCCGGAACTGGCCGCCATCCCGACACTACCGTAAAAAGTCCAGGCCGTACAATACACCGCCAGTGAAAGGGCGTAGATATAAGGATTGCTGATCATGCTGCGCCCTTCGTCGGCCCGCTGATCGCCCCACGTTGCAATGGCGAAAAGCAAGGTCAGATACATCAGGGAGAGCAGCAAAATGACGCCGGTTTCAAGCATATAATATCTCGCGGGCTGCGTTGGCAGTTGTGCCGCTGGGGGTCATCTGGAATTGGACTTATCCTGCTTCCGGCCGGTTTCCATGATCAGCAGGATAAAGGCAATGAGTGCCGCCCAACTGCCGAAAAGACAGATGTACAGCAAGGGAATCCCCATCACGAATTTGTCAATATTGAAAAGCGTAATGATCGGATAGTTGAACAGCACGCATCCCAGGAAGAATACACCGACCAACTGCATGCTTTTTCGGTTTTCTCTGTCCATCATAACTCCGGGTATTCCGTCATTCAGACGGGTTCTGGTGTCGCAAGTTCCTATTTGCGGCCCGGCATACCAGTCATGAAGAGGTTCACGGAAATGGATTCAAAACTATCTCAAAGATGGATTTTGTTTCAAATCCAGTCTTCGCTCTGCGAGCTACGCCCGACATGAGGACTTCTTTTGAGATAGGAATTAGCTATAGATGAGCGGCAGTGGTTTGTCAATATTCACCAGTAGTTGGCAAGAGGAAAGAGAGCGCGGGATTAGTCTTCAGCCCGCCCCTCGAGTTCCTCGATCGTGAACCCCTGGGGCAGTTCGCCCTGGACCCTTTTGAGCTCAGCCAGAGCAATATTGTAATCCACAATCGCCCGGATGAAACTGCGGCTGGTGGCGGCCAGCAGGTCCTGCGCCCGCAGAAGCTCCACGTTGGTGGTCTGGCCGATATCGAACCGCGTGAATTCTCCCTCGACTACAGTCCGGGCGGATTCCCGCGCTATTTGGGTGGACTTGATATTTTCTTTGGCATGGTCGATCGCAGTGAGTACCTCCTTGATTTCCTGCTTTATCTGGTTTCTCAGGCGGGCGACTTGTTCTTCCGACTGACGACGTTCGAGTTTTTTACGGCGGGCCTTGGCCGCGTTCGAGCGGTTGCCGATGGGATACTCAAAGTTCAACCCGGCGGCCCAGGCATCCTCATCGTTGAAGGCCGTATTGTCGACCGCGGTCGAGAACTCCCGGCCATACCCGCTGACGGCATACCGTCCAAACATGTCCAGAGTCGGCAGTTTAAGATGCTCGGTAAGGTCTTCCTCGACCTTGCGGATACTGACCCGCTGTTTGGCCTGCACCAGGTCCGGGCGATACTGGAACGCTTTTTCAACGACCTCTTTTTCGCTTACCTCCACGGGCGCGGAATGCGGTTCGTCGCTGGGTGCAATCGTCACATCCGAGTCGATCGTGACACTCGACCAATTGATCAAGAGCTTCAGCTGGTCCATGCCCACCCGGAGGCGCTCTTTCGATTTAATCAGGTTCCCCCGCCGGCTCTCGGCCCGGCTGCGGGCCCGCTCGACATCGAGCTGCTGCGAGAGGCCTTGCATGACCCGAACGTTTTCGCGCCGAAAAACCTCTTCGGCCATTTCATGATTTTGCCGGTCGATGACCACATAATCCCGGAGCAGGTAGAGCTGCCAGTAAGATCTGGAAATCCGGGTGGCAATGTCGATCACTTTTCGACGAAACGCCTCTTTTGAAATGCCCACCTGATAGTTGGCAATCTTGATGGCGGCCTTTTCCTCCCGGCCGCCGATATTTTTAAGTAGAGGTTGCCTGATTTCAAAGGTCGGGGCGAAGGTGTACCGGTATGTTCGATCGACCTCGGCATTGATCAGGTCCCCGTAATTCATTGCCAGGGCGCCGGACACGCTGCCGCCGGTACCGAGGGGCTTGCGAATTCCCGTCTGCACGAGGCTGTCATCTTCCATAACCACCCGGGTTACGCTCGATTGCAGATTCGGGTCCCGCCGGAACGTCCCCTCGGTAAAAAATTCGGGATCGAAGACCGATTGCGCATCTGCCAGGCCCTCTTGCGCCTGTTGGGGTGTGAAGGCAACAACCCGAATTTCCTGATTTTTTTCAAGTCCATGGCGGATGGCGTCGAATAGGGATAGACGCACGCTCTGCGGCCCGGGCGATGTCGCTGTCTTTGAAGTGGAAGACGGTCGGGAGACCCCTTTAGATGCGTTGTCGGCGGTCAATGGTGTTGTATCGATGGATCGTAGGGCCTCTCTCACATTCCCGTAAATGTGAATTTCAACCCGGCGATTGCGTTCCCGCCCCTCGGCAGTCTGGTTGGACGCCACCGGTTCAGCCTCGCCGAGACCCTCAACAGCAATTCGTCCGGCATCAAGGGCCATGCTGGGGTCCTCTATCAACAATTCTTTCAGGGCCTGTGCTCGTTTCAAGGAGATACGCTGGTTGTCTGCCGGCGAGCCGCTGGTGTCGGTAAACCCCTTTAAAATTACCTCATATTGTTTTCTGGTCGGCATTTTCAATGCCGCGCACAACTGCTCGAGGAGGGACCGGTAGCGATCATTTGCTTTGACCGTATAGGCAGGATAGATCAGGGTCGCCACTTTGCCCAGATGGATCTTCCCCTTTGTGTCGCGGTATTTCCATTCCAGGCCTTTCAGGGTATCCAGTACAGGTTGGTAGGTCTCACTTCTGACAACGGAAACGGTGATGAGAAGGAAAAGGACAGCAGCAATTTGTGAACCATAGCGAATTATCATGATATTAGACCTTTCGATGGGGTCCTAAATGGTTTTTTAACCACTTATATGCGCCTCGATATTTCTCTGACCACAAAACCCATGTATCTGTTCTCAGGCCTGAAACCTCCTTTGAAATAGCTGTTGCAATGATTTGTAGGCCTGCACAATCAACGGCTTCGGCGCCGTTTCCAACCGCAGCACGATACTTTGGCCCGGCATCAAGCGCGTGTTTACCGGGGTCTCCGGAGAAACGAGAATCTCAAAAAACGGTTCGGCTGTTTGGCGTCCCTCCGGGTCATCCAAGGCGGTCCGGATCGATCCACCGCCGGCAAAACCAAGCACCGCCGAAGGAAGTCTTTCCTGACCGGCTGGAATGATGGTCTCTATACGTCCGCGCAGCGACCTTTCCGGTTGCCCTTTCACCTTGATCTCGACGATCGGTCGGGCTTCGCGGATCAGCTGGGCAGCAACCTTCTGGCCGGCCACCGCCCGTATGCGCAACTGGCTTAAATCAGCAACAGTTCCGACGCGCTCGCCCTGTTTCAGGTATAGCCCCTTTACGCGATCGATATCCGGTGCCACCCAGGTACCCCTGACAGGGGCGGGCAGCGTCAGATTCGCTATCTCCCTCCGGTTGCGTTCAATTTGTTCGCCCAACGCGACCAACTTCTCTTCCGTGATTTGAACCGCGGCCGGTTCCAGGGACTGGGCGTGTTTGCGCCGAATTTGAAGTCGGCTAAGTTCAGCCGCAAGCCGGTCACGCCGACTTTCCAAAACCGGTGAAACAGCGCTGATGAGGGTGGGACCTTGGGGACTGGTTTGCCGGCCGGAAGGTAGAAAATATTCTACAAACCCATCGGTTTTCATATGGATAACCGCGTAGCTGACCGGCTCCACCACCCCCTCTATGCGCAGGCGGTCCGGGACCGACCACAAACCCACGGTTGTTGCCAGCAGCATCCCGATGGCGATGGTGGTCGCTACCGCCCTTGTTCTCACCCGCACCAGTTCGGAAGTAGTCGCCAGGTACCGTAGCAGATTCCCGAGGGGAAGCAATAGCCAACTGTATACCATAAAAAGCCCAACGCCGATGCCGAGTAGAAAGAACCGGCTGCCCAAGAAGATCACGATCCCCGCAGACACGGCGATCCGAACGATCATGGCCACCGCAGCGTAACTCACAAGCCAGGTCTTTTCTCCCACAGTATGGCTCGGGTCATGGGCTTGCGCTACGCCCCACAGATGGCGCTTGGAGAGATAAACCAGGTAAGCTTTCGACCGGGAATCCAAGTTAGGGATTTCGATAAGGTCAAGTAGTATATAGTAGGCATCGTAGCGCAGAAACGGGTTCCCATTAAAAATCAATGTGGAAATGCTGGCGATGAACATCACATTGTAGGCAAGGGCATGCAGGGTAGTCCCTTCGGCTGTAGAAGTCCAGACGATGGCGGCCACCGCCGCAATGGCCAGCTCGACCAGCATGCCGCTGGCCCCAACGACAATCCGTTGCCATTTATTGCGGATCGCCCAGGCGCTCGACGCCTCGACATAGGGCAGGGGGGTAAAGACAAGTAACGTCACCCCCATCTGGTGGACTTCTCCGCCGGCTCCGGCCAGTTTTCCGAACCTTTTACAGGCAAACGCGTGTCCCATCTCATGAAAAACTTTGAGCAGGACCAGTGCCAGGTACAACAACGGTATGTTCTGCGGATCCAGGACGCCGGCTGCCTGCCGGGTCAGATCTTTTGTGTGGCCGCCGACCGCCCACAATCCCGCCAGAATGATGACGCCCCAAAGGGCAAATCCATACCCGGTGAAGAGTTTTCCGAAAAACTGAACCCACCGGTCGAGGAACCGATCCGGATCCCATAGGGGAATCCGGATAAAGAGAAAGCTGCGCACAAACCCCTTTACTTCGCGCCACTGACGACTCCGGCGCCGCTGAAACAACGCTTCCGCGTCCGGGGCCACATCGCCCTGGAGCAGGTTGGCGGCATAGAGCCGGGACAGGAGTTCGACAACTTCACCCTGGGTTGGTGCGGCGTCTTTGAACGCGTCCCCACACAGCCGCCAAACCTGACTCACGGACCGGCGGCCGTCGAGCATGGCCGCAAAGTGGTAGGCCCCGTCGCTGAGCCGGAAGTAATCGTTGTTGGCCGGGTTTTGCAGGATGTACCACAGGGCGCCCCTAAAGTGCTGACGGTGCACATTTACCGCCGGGAGCAAACGTGGACACAAGTTGGCCACCCGGTCCCAGGGGTCGTTGGATGTGGGGTGTGTTTCCATCACCGCAAGCCTTATTGTATATACACGGTTTTAAATGGACAAAAAAGCAGGCCCTTTTCAATACCCGTCATTCCGGCGAAGGCCGGAATCCAGCCCGCAAAAGGAAACTTTTCTGGATGCCGGCCTCCGCCGGCATGACGACAGGAAACCCGTTACAGCTGATTTACATATGGAGCACCTGTCTCTGGGTTTTGCGCTTTCCTAAGACATAATCAAAGGCTCCCACGCCAGGTTGCGGGCAATGCGCTTGCATGGCGGTTCAGCAAATCGGATCAGAGCCAGAGCTTCATCCTCAGCCAGTCCGTCACCCGGTGGGTCCAGATCCAGGCGTAGTGCTTTTTGCCCACCTCGATGCGGGCCCGGCCCTCCATGCCCGGCCGCATCCAGTCAGGCCGTTCGCTCAGGCGGGCGCGCACTCGGAACGAATTTTGTTGTTCGACCACTTCGGCTATTGGGTTGATGCGTTCGACCACGAACCGGATTTTCTGATTGGGATGGCCGACCGCGGCCAGCTCCCCCGCCTGGCCTTGCTTAACCAGGAGGATCGACTCCTCCGGAACGAAAAGTTCCGCGCGCAGCTGTTTTAGCTGGACGATCTCAAATAAAACAGCGCCTGTTTCGACAGGCGCACCGAGCCGGTGTTTGAGATCCACTGAGACTATCCGTCCGGTGATTGGTGCAACCAGTCTGGCCTGTTCGATATGGCGCTCGACCAGGCGGATCTCCGCCGCCAATTTTTCGATCTGAGCTTCGGCCATTTGGGTTTCGGCCGTCTTTCCGTCACGCATCGCTGCGGCGCGCTGCTTCCGATACCCCAGCTGCTCGGCTTTCAGGGCAGCCAGCTTCAACCGCTGGTCCGACGACTCCAGTTCACCCAAAGTGGTCAGACCGGCTTCGACCACCTGGCCGGTATCAACCGCAACCTGCTTGATAAACGAATCGAAAGGCGCCACAACGGATTGCTTGATGGACGGTTCAAAAACAAACGGCGCATCGATACGGTAGTCTCCTTTTGCAAACAGCAGAAATAGGGCTGCAAGTAGAACGAAGCCGGCTCCCAGCTTGACGCCTATGCGGCCGGGCCCGAGGATCGATCCGACGCGTTTCCGAATGGCTGCAGCGAAGCGAGCCCCAACCCAACGGTTGTGATCCTGCAACTCAAAAAATCGCGGTGCACACAGATCACAGGCCAGACGGACCGCTTCGATTTCATTGCGGTCGGCAAACGGATGTTCGCTCTGGCGCTCAAGCAATACTACGGCGACCGGCTCACCCTCTCGTCTAATCGGGAGGGCCAGAATTGCGGTGGGACCGTGCTGCTCAGACAGCTGTCGGGTGGCTCTTTGGACAGACGTGGCTTCCAGTGCCGTCGGGAATATGATTTCAAGATCCTGGTCCAGGCATTCCTCCATGGCCGCCTCGATGTCCTGGACCACCTTCATCTCCCGACGAAATGTATCGATGCGGCTCATGGCATGGACTCGGACATAGCGCCCCTTCAGAACGCCGAAGCTGACTCGGTCGCAGCGCACCTTTTCGGCAAGGGCGTTGCATAATGCCATGGCAACGCTCGTAAAGTGGCTGGCTTGATTGCACACCGTTATGACGCTCAGCGCCAGGTTGAGGCGTGCAACCGCCTGCCGATGGTTTTCCAGTGTCAGTGCGAGTTCGCTGTTGTCCAGCAATAGGGCCGTGGTTTCCAGCTGCTTGGCTAGCATCTCAAGTTTTTGAGGGTTTTTCTCCGGCACGAGGAAGGCTGCCACCGCCCTGATATTGTTGTATTTTTTAATCGGGATGACAATAATGTGGTTTCGGATAGGAGCGCCGGGCCCCTGCTGAGCCGTTGCCGCCACAATGGCGGCTTTTTTCCTGGAAAAGACCTCCCGGCAGGTGTCCATGGCAGGGGAGATCCATTTTGGCCCGGTGTTGTCGGAATCGGACGGTGGAAAAGTTGCCAGGACGCCCAGGCCATTGTTTTCCTCAAGTCGCAGCATTGCGCCGCCAATAGCCTGCACCTGTCGGCACTGCCCGGCGAGTACCTGCGTGAGCACCCTGGTGAATACCCCGTCGGTTCGCTGCATATCGCTCATCATTTTCAATTTGGGGAAGAGTCCGCAACCTTACTGGTTCGAATTTGCGGAAAGTCGACGGTCACCCGCTCGCCTGCCGGCCGATCGGAAGGATTGCCCACTTCGACGCGGACCCGCAGGGTATCGCTGGCCGCATCGGCGACGGACGAGATGTAGACAATCAGTCCATCGGCTTTTGTCGCGGTTGGATTTCCAGGAAACAGGACCACCGCACGTTGCCCCATGGCCATTTGTTTTGCCTGGGGCAGGGGGACCGGGACATCGAGCCAAAGCGGATCGGTTCTAACCAGTTCAACCACCGGTCCAAGTTTTTCAACCCCTTCGCCGGCCTCCACATACACCTTTTCCACGCGCCCCGGAATTGGGGATACAATGCGCATGCGTTCAAGCTGTTGGATGGCCTGGGAATACTGACGCTGAAACTGCTCGCGCTCGATCGTCGCCGCCTGGAGGGCAAGCTTCGCCATCCGTACGCTCAGTTTCATCTGCGCGACTTCCCATTCGCTAACCGCCCCTTTTTGCCTGGCTGCCTCGAACTTTTCCAGGTCCACCATTTTCTGGGCAAGTTCTGCTTTGGCCGATAAAATGCGGGTCTTGTCGGTGGCCTGAACCTTCAGTTGCTCGGTTTGAATTCTTTCGGGGTCATCATGCAACGCAGCCAGCAGGACCCCTTTTTCCACGCTGTCGCCTTCTTTGATGAGAATATCGGCGATTTTTCCGGAAACAACAAAGGAGAGGGTGATCTCCGCGCTCGGCATGGTAACTGCCTGTATTTCCAGGGCGTGGGAGGCAGTGGGGCCGACAACCACCAACGCGCTGATCATGATGAGAAAGAGGCTTAAGGTGAATTTGGCAAGCATGATTGGGTTTTATAATATTTCAGGCCATTTGTCTAATAATATGAGTTTTTTAGCAGCATCTATATGATTTAGGCCGCCTCAGTGTCGTTTCCACCGGTTGCATCCGGCGGTCGGGCCGCGTTCTTCAGCTTCCTGACCTCAGCCATCGCTCTGCCGGCCTGGTCCGCCTGCTTTTCCTTGGCAAATTTTTCAAGTTCCGCGGCCGGTCTCGTGAACGCATCAAAGCCCACCGTTCCGCCGGCCCCTTTCAGCCAGTGTGACAGGGATACCAGCTGCTCCCAATCACCCTGCGCATAAGCCTGCTCCATTTTTTGCATGTTTTCAGCGAGCGCTTCGATGAAAAGGTGAATCGTCGGTTGGTATTCCGGAAGGTCCGCATAGCGCGATATGAGCGGTTCAACGGTTTCCCTTGCGGGTTCGGCCGACGGCGGGTTATCAGTCCATGCCGACGCTGAGGAGACGGGCCTGTCATCCGGGATGGCTGATTCTTTTAGCGTTTTTTCGGTTAAGTTGAGACGGTCGATCAGCCGGCGAATCGTTTTCCAGGCCTCCGCCATCTTGGATTCGTCACCCCTGGCTTTTGCCAATTCTTCGAGCTGCTTGGCCGGCTCGGTGAATTCTGCGAACCCCACGGTACCGCCCGCTCCTTTGAGCCAATGGGCGAAGGCGGCCACTGCGTCAAGATCGCCCTGGTGCCTGGCCTGCAATGCAGGTTTTAGTTTGATGCGCAGCTGGGACATGAATTTAAAGATGATTTTCTGAAATGCTGCGTTATCACCCGGCAGTTTGGAAACGAGCGGCGTCAGCGCGTCTGCTTTTTCCGGACCGGACACGACTTTCTGTTGGGTGGCATCCGTGGGGGATACCGCTTCCGTTTCCGGGATCTGTTCGCCGCCCACGAGATCCACCATCAGCCGCATGAACTGATCGATATCGAGGGGCTTGGCGAGGTACCCCGAGTATCCCGCATCCAGGCACTCTTGCTCGAAGCCCTTCATGGCGTTGGCGGTCATGGCGATAATCGGCGATTGCACCCCGTCTTCCCGCATTTTCCCGGCCGCGGTAAAACCGTCCATGACCGGCATGTTCACATCCATCAGAATGACGTCGTAGGGGTCGGCGGCGGCCTTGTGGACACCCTCCAGCCCGTTTTCCGCTTCGAACACCTCGACGCCCGCCTGGCCGAGCAGCAGCCGGATGAGTTCCCGGGTTTCGGCGCCGTCTTCAACCACCAGGATGCGCGCCTTTTTCAGCCGCCACTGGTCCGGCTTATCTTCTCCGATATCATCCAGGGTCAAGGCCATCTCCTCGGGTTGTAGAAAAGGAATCGAAGTCAGGTCGCCTGCAGCCACAATCACCCTGAACAGGCTGCCCTTGCCAGGTTGGCTGGAGACCCGGATATCGCCGCCCAGCAGTCGGGCAAATTTGCGGCTGATGGAAAGGCCGAGCCCCGTTCCACCGAATTGCCGCGTTATCGATGAATCCGCCTGGGTAAAAGGGTCGAATATGCTCTCGATCTTGTCCATCGGGATCCCGATGCCGGTGTCGGTAATGTCGACTATCAGGCGGGGTCCGCCGCGGTTTTCCTCTAAGCGGAGGTCAACCGTCACACCACCCGTGTCGGTGAACTTGATGGCGTTGCCCACCAGGTTGAAGATAATCTGACGCAGGCGGGCCGGATCGGTCTCGATTTTTTCCGGCAGGGCACTCTCGGCATTGAACCGCAGATAAAGACCTTTGGCTTCCAATTGGACTTTCAGGGTCTGCAAAACTTCCTGGACAATCCGGTGGGGTGTATCCCATGCTTTTTCTACCTCGATACGGCCGGACTCCACCTTGGAAAGGTCCAGAATGTCGTTTATCAGGGCCAGCAGGTTTTTACCGCTGGAATGAATGGTGTTGAGGTGCCGCCGGGTCTCATCCTTGGTGCGGGCATAGCCGCGTTTGAGGATTTCCGTGAATCCGAGAATGGAATTCATGGGGGTGCGGATTTCGTGGCTCATGCTGGCCAGAAACACACTTTTGGCCTGGTTGGCGGTTTCAGCTTCTTCCTTGGATTTGCGCAGTTCGATCTCCTTTTTCTCGAGCTGGGTTACATCGTCGAAGGAAATGAGCACGCCCGCAGATTTTTCGGCAGAGCCTATCACCGGTGCGCAATTGACGTTAAAGGTTCGCCACTCCTCATCCGACACATGCATCCGCAACATGCGGTTGGTTTGCAGTTCTCCCTGTTCCAGAGCCTTGATCCAGGGCCGATTTTCTTTGGCTATGGTCTTCCCTTCAGTGTCGATCCAGGGCAGTTCGCCGGCCTTGAGGCCGAGCAATGACTCCGGCGATCTTTGCAGCAGGTCGGCAAAAGACTTGTTGGCCAGCACGATTTGTTCCTTGGGGTCAACAACCAGCAACCCCTCCGCCATGGTGTCAAGGGCGGCCCGCACCCTGCCGGGGATTGCCTGGGAGGGGTCCAACTGGCGCAGCACCCGGCCCAGATACAGGTAGAAGGCAACGAAACACCCCAGCCCGAGGAACAGACCGATCTGGACCCAGGGGAGTTGGAGTATCCCTTTAAGTCCTTTTTCTTGCAAGGGCTTGAAGCGCAGTTCCAGCTGCCCCCAGTTCTGATTGCCGTCGGATATGGGTACCCGGATCTGGTTGGTTTTTGTAAAACCTTCCACCATGGGTTGCCAGTGCCCTTTGTGATCGCCGATTGCAAAAAGGCTGCGGCCATCCGCCCGACGTAGGGCAAGGGAAAGCAGATCGGGATTTCGTTTAACGATCAGGTCCAGGTCGGCTTCAAGGCGTTGAAAATCGGTCTTCACGACCAGGGCCGCACTGTGCACGGCAACTGCTTCGGCCAAAGACCTGCGTCCCTCCCGCACCGCTCCAATCCGGTCGGGAATGATGCCGAGATAGAGGGCTATAAAGATGAGGCTGATAAGCAAGCCGACCATTCCGGCAACCACGCGAAACTTGACGCTCAACCATCCCATAAATTACGATTCCTTCGCATCTATAGATTCAGCTGCCTTTTCCGGGGCGTCATCGGCAGACTCAGGCCCCGGCTGTTCGATGATGGTCTCCAGGGATTCTTCGTCCTCCTCCGCGAGTTCCAGTTTACCGGCCAATACCGGCAGTGGATCCAGAAACCGCCAGGCAGGCATGGAAGAGAGCAGGGAGCTGAGCAGCACGCCGCTGCGCAGCAGCCAGGCTGCATATCCGATTGACAAACCGGTCGTTACGGCAATGGCGGAGCTTGCCGCTACCTGGTTGAGTGCATACTCGTTTTCGGCTTCCTGTTTCAGCCCGTCCAGCGAATCTTCCAGGAAATCAAGGGCGCGGATCGTTTGAATACCCAATTCGGTCAGCCCGGTTCCCAGGGCCATGGATGCCGCCCGGGGCGGCACCACCGACCATGCCGGTTGTGTTTCGGTCGACGCTGACCCCACACCCCCCAGTTCGACATCGGTGTCCAGTGCAAGGCTCACGCTTTGGAGGGTCCGCTGCACAAATTCCCGCAGCGAATTCGAGACGAGCCTTTGTTGCGTCGACACGGTTCCGGCGGCGGTCGCTGGTATCTCTGTTACGTTATCACCCGATTCCTCGTCGATCAAGGTTTCGACATCCGGGGAGTTTTCTTCTTCGTCGGTCGGCGGAGGCTCCTCCGGCGCTGGTTCGGGTTCCGGCTCCGGCTCCGGCGGGGTTATGGGGTCAGGGTCCGAGTCGTCAATCGGTGGTGGCGGCGGCGGATCGGTGGCGGCCAAGAGATCATTTGTACCGGTGACGGTGATGGTTACTGTGGCCGGCGCACTGACACTGGCGTCGTTGTCAGTGGCCGTATAAGTGAAGGTCACGTCGCGGGTGGCGCCTGTGGCCAGGTTGTCGAAGTCACTGCCCGGATCGAAACTGTAGGACCCATCGGCATTGAAGGTCAGGGTGCCTTCGGCCACATCCGTATCCAGGGCGTAGCCGTTGGGATCGATGGTGCCGTCGACATCCGTGGACACCGGCACATTGCCATTGAGGACAGTGTCTGCATTGGTGACCGCGGAGGCGTTGGCGGCCACCGCGCCGTCGTTGGTGCCGTTGATGGTAATGGCCACCGTGCTGGTGGTGCCGTCGATACTGGAGACCGTAAAAGTCTCATTGACGCTGTCGCCTACGTTCAGGTTGTCATAGGCGTTGCCGGCGGTAAAGCTCCAGGCTCCGGCCGCGTCAATTGTGAGCGTGCCGATGATGCCGTTGATGGTCTCGGCCGTAAAGGCATTATCGGGGTTGTCGACATCGGAACTGGTCAGTGTACCGGAGGCAGTGACAGGCGCGTTGGTCTCGGTCAGGACCTCGGTGGCCGCAGAAACCGTGGCAGCATCGTTGGTGCCGTTGATGGTGATGGCCACCGTGCTGGCCGTACCGTCGACACTGGTGACATTAAAGGTCTCGTTGACGTTGTCGCCCACGTTGAGGTTGTCATAGGCGCTGCTGGCGGTA
>Ga0056121_1000176_pt1 | contig 25682 bp, 23 predicted proteins | sample WorMetHEROISLAND_FD_83872 | JGI IMG/M metagenome (GOLD analysis project Ga0056121, IMG submission 83872) | Marine gutless worms symbiont microbial communities from Max Planck institute for Marine Microbiology, Germany - Olavius sp. 1 HERON ISLAND ...
AAACCACGAAAGAAGTCAAAAAACTGACGACATGGAAAAGTGTCACACCGCTTGCGAAACTACAAAACACCCAAGATCACATCGAATCCAACCTGGAAATGCCGTTTTTAGAGGTGTCCACATCACCCTGAGTCGGGGGCGCCCAAAGTCGCCGGTCTAACCCTTATATAGGGAGGAGGGCGCCAAAGGTGCGCTTGGTAAGGGGAGTGTGAAGCCGTAACAAGGCAGCCGTACTGGGAAGTGCGCTGGATCACCTCCTTTCAATGTGAAGAGTATCTGAAACAATCCGATTCAAAGACACCGGCTCTTGTGCATGGCCGATGCGGCAAATCTATCCTATGCCAGACTCCAAGCGGCTCTTCTCTTCAAAGAGCGCGTAATAGCTCACTGATCGACTAGTCACGCGCCGAAAATGTAACGAAACTTAGGCATGGCGCCGAAGCTGCGGGAGTAGAGCATGCAACTGGGAAGTTGATAAGAATTGCTAAATGGAGGTTGGGATTGCTCGAAGAAAGCAAGAGAAATGGTTTTGCTGTAGCAGGATTTGTCCTGTCACTTTTTGGGATGATAGTGACAGTGACGGATTGGGTTCGGTTCATAGACCCTATTAATGAAGTGATAGTGACAGTGACGGATTGGATTCCGCTTAAGAACTTTACAAAACCCGAGAAATGGCCCGATGCGATCCTAATAGCTATAGGAGTTCTAGTAGTCTTAATAGCTATAGGAGTTCCGGAAGTTCTAGGGATTATTTTTTCTTCTGTAGGAATTGCTAAGACGAGGAAGGGTTTTGGCGGCAAAAAACTGGCGATAGCTGGATTGATTTTAGGTGGCATTGCATTTTTTGAAATAATTGGCGTTATTCTTGAGGTGGTTGTAAGTTCATTTTCGTGATACCGGGGTATATACTTGATCTCTGCAGAGATGCGGATTCCCCCCCTTTGAGGGCGGGTATACAGGTGTTGCATGGCTGTCGTCAGCTCGTGCCGTTTAGGTGTTGGACTCAAAAATCCCGCAACGAGCGCAACCCCTATCGTCTGTTGCCATCATTAAGTTGGGAACTCAAGACGAAACTGCCGTGACAAGACGGAGGACGGCGTCAAGTTATCACGGCCCTTTATGCCCTAAGGACCGCGCGTGTGCCGCAATGGTCCGCGCAAAGAGAGGCGCGGCCGCGAGGCGAAGCAAACCGCAAAAAACAGAGACCTTAAGCTCGGATCGGAGTCTGAAGCTCGACTCCGTGAAGGTGGAATCGTTAGTAATCGCGCATCAGCATGGCGCCGAAGCTGCGGGAGTAGAGTATGCAACTGGGAAGTTGATAAGAATTGCTAAATGGAGGTTGGGATTACTCGAAGAAAGCAAGAGAAATAATTTTGCTGCAGCAGAATTTGTTCTGTCACTTATTAAAGTGGAGAGACTATTATTTAAATAGCTTTTATCCTCGGGCCTTACAAACTGACCCGACACACTTCTGGCAATTTTTGCTTCCTTTTTTTATTATCTCATTAGGGTGGATTGGGATTCTGCTCGTGGTTCTCATATTCTGGCTCATTGCAGTTCCGGAGAGTTGTTTTTTCTTCTGTGGGAATTGCTAAAGCGAGGAGGGGTTTTGGCGGCAAAAAACCGGCGATAGCTGGATTGATATTAGGAGTATTGTTTCATCTATCAGCACAAATATTGTGATGGCCAGCTTATGATTATACCTGCATAATGCGGTAGCGAAATGGCTATCTAATTGTATGCTCTACTTGGCAGGGGAGCGTTCTGTAAGCCGATGAAGGTTGTCAGGTTTTTCAGCAATACCAGCGGCTGTTTCGGGGCCTTAACGGAATGGTCGCGACTGAAGAAGATTCGCTATGCCTCTTCACCCGCAAGTACGGCTTTGTTGACTCTGATGCCCGGATGTGGAATAGATTGACGCATGGATATCAACGAGCGTCGGATTCTTGCATTCACGGGCATCGGACATTTTTTTACTCATTTTACTATGCTCTTGTTTCCGCCGCTGGTCACCACGATTGCGCGGGATCTGGGAATGGAACTGGATGAGGTTTTTTCCGTCAGTTTTCTTATGTACTTGCTATATGGGATTTGTGCCGTTCCGTGGGGCTTCCTAGCCGATAGGTGGAATCCAAGATTCACGTTGGCGCTCGGTATCATAGTTGCGGGTATTGGACTGCTTGGGGTGGGTTTAATCCAAAATCCACTGATGCTGTCCGTTTCACTTGCAATTGTCGGAATTGGCAATGCGGCCTATCATCCCACGGGTCTTGCCCTACTTTCAAAAGGGATGCGGCTGAGGGGCCGCGGATTGGGTCTGAATGGAATTTTCGGAAACCTCGGTATTGCGCTGGCGCCGTTTTCTGCCGGCATTCTTGGATGGATCGTAGGCTGGAGGATGACATTTATTCTTTTTGGATTTGTGGGAGTCCTTGGTGGATTACTTATCGTGATGCTGCCTTTTTCTACTCCACGGCTAGGGGACAAGCAGCGGGGTGAGAGTGTTTCGGGACAAAATGCCCTTGTTCTTTTTCTGATACTATGTGCGGTAGTTGTTTTTTCGGGGTTGATGTATCGCTCCTTTACCCTTGTGCTGCCAAGTTGGCTGGAGTTCAGATTCACCGATGGTTTTGACAGAATAAGGAGACTGTTTAAGAATTTGGATGAAACTTCGACAGGGATGGGCATTAATGGATTAATGGCGGCATTGGCAACTGGTTTGACGATGATAGTTGGAATGATTGGTCAGCTCGCGGGTGGACGAATTGCGGATAGAATGGATTTGAGAAAGGCCTATTTAATGTTTTTCTCGCTGGCGTTTCCATTCCTCCTCCTGGCAAGATTGGCTTCCGGGTGGGCTTCCCTGCCCTTTCTTGGCGTATTTGCCTTTTTCGCGCTGGGTCTGCAACCGATTGAAAACAGTTTATATTCGATGCTTATTCCGGCAAAATGGCGATCATCCGGATTTGGGATCAAATTTACGCTCGCATTCGGAATGGGATCAATTGCGGTTGTAAATATTTCAAAAATTGAGCCGCTAATTGGATTGGATGGGATCGTTAGTTTGATAGTTGGCTTCCTGTTTTTGACTACTGCCACCTCACTGGTTTTGCTGCTTACTAGCCGCGGGGCAGTGATAAGGCATGTGACTGACGAAATTGCATGAAAATATGAAAACTGAGTTGGCGGATTGAATGGAAGAGTTGAGATTCGAAGGTCACCGGGGAGTTAGGCTGTATGGCAGGAAATGGGAAACCCCTGCAGCCAGGGCTTGTTTAGTAGTGGTGCATGGGTTTGGTGAGCACTCAGGCCGCTACTCCGAAATTGCGGCCCACCTTTGTTCGACGGGAATCAATGTTATGGCATTCGACTGGTGCGGTCACGGGCTTTCCGGAGGGAAACGAGGGTTTATTCTCCGCTGGAAAGATTTGTGGGATGACTTGGATTCCGCGCTCAAGCTTGCTGCAGGATTGTACCCAGTAATCCCTGTTTTCCTACTTGGGCACAGTATGGGTGGAACCATTGTGCTGGACTATGTTCAGAGCAGCAGTTTTGTGCCTCGTGGAATGCTCATATCCGCACCGGCGCTCGGCGCCCCTGGGGTCTCGAAGTTCATACTAACCATCTCAAAGCTGCTTACCCTGCTTACACCGAAGCTCAGGGTGAGTGTGGGGCTAGATAGTGGTGCGATGAGCCGTGATTCTCTGGAGTGCCAAAAATACCGAGAAGACCCCCTGATCCATGATAGGGTATGCGTTGGTTTTGGAGGAGAACTTGCCGACGCTCAGAAAAGAATTTTTTCGCGGGCCCCGTCGCTTGCTTCACCGATTTTGCTTTCCTATGGATCAGCAGATCGGCTAGTGCCGTGTAAGCCCATTGAAGACTTCTATGCCCAGATTGGGTCTGAAGACAGACGATTGGTGATTTTTGATGATGCATATCATGAACTTCACAATGACATTATCCGGGAGGAGGTGTATCATCTGTATTCGGGCTGGATTCTCAAGCGCGTTTAGCCTAAGATTCTCAGCGTCAGGGACATGCCCTCAAAGGGTTGAATCGGGATATACTAACCGCATGAATATCTTTCGCATCATGTTTATTTGCACCGGAAATATTTGTCGCAGCCCACTGGCGCATGCTGTCTTTGAGGAGATAGTTGAGAGGAACGGCTTGAAGGAGAGAATCGGAGTTGAGTCGAGCGGTACCCATTCCTACCACAGGGGCGAACAGGCCGATTACAGAATGAGACGAACCGCTGAGGGTCACGGATTGATAATTGACCACCGGGCACGCAGGCTATCCCGATTGGATTTGGAGAATTACAACCTCCTTCTAACCATGGACGAAGGGAATTTTGCGGATACCCTAGCCCTGTGTCGGACAGATGAGAACAGGAAGAAGGTTAGGATGTTCAGGGATTTCGATCCTGAGGGAGAGGGCGATGTCCCGGACCCCTGGTATGGGGGGATGGATGAATTTGAGCTTGTCTGGCGCATTGTCTATAGGACCTGTAAATCTCTCTTTGACCATGTCAATGGCATATTGAGAACGTGGCCGAGTATGCCTGGCGTTCGTTCTAGATAGGAATCGGACTTGCTTACGCGGGGATTCGGCGGAGAAAGAGACGGCGCCCTTATGAAATCTAAATAGAGTTCGGGAGAAGAGTTCTTACCGGATTTAGCTTGTTCTGCTCAACTTCACCAGATATACTCCCCTGAGAATTGGGTATGGGAGGTACAAAATTGAGATTACGGCGAGTTCTCCTTTCGGCTATCTTGGGAATTCTGACTCTAACTTTTCTCTGGGCAGGTGGTGCGGGAGATGGCATTAACGAGGTTTCTGGCGATACAGATGAGATGTCTGCCGCATTGCCTAAACGTATAGTTCAGGTTGGGTCTTCGGCGTTTATCGTCACCAATGCGCTATATCTGTTCCCGGAGGCTTCCTTGAGGCTAGTCGGTGTTGTTGATGGAACTCAGAGGAATGGCTTTTTCGCAAATGATATAGATCCTAACTTCGATGATAAAACAGTGCTGCCTAGGGCGGCGAGTACTGAGACGATTTTGGCTCTGGAGCCCGATGTGGTGGTGATGAAAGATTTCATGAAAAAACGGATGGGTGAGCCATTGGAGCGAATGGGTGTGGAAACTCTATATCTCAATTTGGAAACTCTCGAAGCCTGGATGGACGATCTGGATAAACTCGGGAAACTGTTTGGGAATATGAAACGCGCCGAGGAACTGAAGTTAGCCATCAATAACAGAGTTACATCCTTGGAGGAAACCTTGGCTGAGCTGACGGAAGAAGATAAGCCGGAGGTTCTGTTGCTGTATTGGTCGGTTAAGGATGGTGCGATGGCGCTCAACGTTCCCCCTCTATCTTGGATTCAGACTCGTATGGTTGAAATGGCTGGCGGTATTCCTGCGTGGCGAGACGTAAATTTGGATGAGAATTGGATACTGGCGAGCATTGAGCAAATTGCGTTGTGGAATCCGGATGTGGTTTTCGTGGTGGCATATCATGTGAGCGCCATTGAGGCAGTTGAGACGATAAGGAACAACGATACATGGCAGCAGCTCGAAGCAGTGGAGAACAACCGAATACATGCCTTTCCGACCGATTATCACAGTTGGGATCAGCCGGATATCAGGTGGCTGCTTGGCTTGAAATGGTTGGCCACGATTCTTCATCCGGAGTATTTCGAGAATGTCGACATGGTGGATGAGGCCAGGGCATTTTATGAGGAGATTTACGGCATGGGAGAGGCGGATTTCGATAGACTTATCCTACCGCGTTTAACAGGGTTGGATTGATTTGCTTAAAAGCGGAAAACGGAGAAAAACACTCAGATTTACGGCCCTGACGTTTCTTCTGATTGCTGTTTTTCTGCTTTCCCTGCTTTGGGGGCGATATCCCCGGCCCGGATTGATTGGCTTGGACGACCTCATGATTGATGGTTTGGCTCAAACCCTGCTGGTAAATATTCGTCTGCCCCGAGCCCTGATGGCCATTATGCTGGGAGCCTCCCTGGCAAGCGCCGGAATGGTTTTGCAAACTGTTCTTGGCAACCCTCTTGTTGAGCCCGGATTGCTCGGAGTAAGCCAGGGCGCCGCCTTTGGCGCCTCGCTGGGAATTCTATTGTCGGCGAAGGCTTACTGGCATGTTTTTGTCCTGGCCTCCTTTTTTGGTCTGCTGGGTTTGATGCTTAGCTGGTTATTGGCGCGGAGAATAAGGTATGGGGGGAGCATACTGCGTCTTGTGCTTTCGGGAGTTGTGATCTCCGCGCTCTTTTCATCGGGCTTGGGCGTGTTGAAATACTTGGCCGATCCCCGCAGTCAACTCCCTGAAATCACTTTTTGGCTGATGGGAGGCCTCTCTGGCGCAAGTTGGCCCCTGGTAATTAGAACCCTGCCGCCGGTTGCATTGATGCTTTCGATTATCCTATTGGTTAGGTGGCGCGTAAACCTGTTTTCGCTGGATGATAGATCCGCCTTTGCCTTGGGAAGCAGCCCGAATCGAGAGAGAATTGGTTTAGTCGTCTTTTCGATCATCGCCGTTGCAGCGGTTACGGCGGCCGCTGGGGTTATTTCGTGGGTGGGGTTGCTTATACCCCATGTGGCGCGGAAGTTTGAGGGCGCCGATACATCGCGATCCCTTCCAGTATCCATGATACTTGGGGCAGTCTTCGTGCTTCTATGTGATGATTTTGCCAGGTACTTGAGCAGTGGTGAATTGCCATTGGGCCTGCTGACAGCCTTCTGCGGAGCATTGATGTTTGGAATACTCATGACTCGCCGTGAGAATATCTATAGTCAATGATTTGGGAGAAAAAAGACGCTGCTATTGTTATCAATGAGCTAGTTTTTTCCTGGCCGGAGGCAGAGCTTCCGCTTTTTGAAAATTTGAATCTGCGTTTTCGAAAGGGGGAAACTACCTGCTTGATTGGCCCCAATGGCTCGGGAAAAACAAGCCTGATAGAGCTAATGCTCGGGTGGAGGCGGGCTAGCAGTGGTTATATCGGAGTTGGCGGGCAATCGATTACAGCAATGCCTTCTCGCGAACGCGGGCGAATGATGGCCTTGGTGCCTCAGGAGGAAAGAATTCCATTTTCTTACAGCGTACTTGAATATGTGATGCTGGGCCGCGCACCATACCTGTCGCCGTTGGCTTCTCCGGGCAGGGATGACAGGGACTGGGCAATAAGGTCGCTTGATAAGGTTGGCATCAGACACCTCTCTCGGCGCCTTGTGCCCAGCCTTAGCGGCGGAGAGAAAAGGATGACCTTGATAGCGAGGGCCCTGGTGCAAAACCCACAGATTATGTTTCTCGATGAGCCGATCAATCACCTGGATCCGGCAAATTCTGAGCGGATTATCGAGATTCTAATCGGTTTGAGAACCTCGGGGATTACCGTAATAATGAGTTCTCATGACCCGGACTTAGTGTTCAGGGTAGCAGATAAGGTTGTGATGCTGCGCAGCGGCGAGGCTCCAATGATGGGCAGCCCAAGCAAGTTGCTGTCTTCCAAACGCTTGAGTGAACTCTACGGCGTTGGCGCCCGCGTTGTCGATGTCGAAGATAGAAAATTCATCCTTTGGGGAAAATGTCAGGATTCAGGTTAGGAATGAGGATCAGTTTTATAGCGATGAGCTCAGGACGATCTAGCCTGATAGATAAGAATCCCGGGACAGATTGATACAACAATCGTCGAATAACGCGAGGTAGGCAAGTGGTTAAGCATACTGAAATAATCCGCTGCCTGATCGGCATCTCAAGCCGCTAATATCTCGGTTGGAGGCCTTTTTGAGCCGACGACCTAGATATCGTATATCAAACGCAGATAATCTATCCTCCCAAAGGCCTTCCTTACATTTTTGCTAATCCTTTCCGGTGAGGTTATTCTTCGTTTACTGCCCAAGCTCCGGATCACTTCGATGAAGGATTTCAGATATCGACTTTCTCCTAGATGAGATTCTACAACCTTATTCATTCTCTGAGGTTTTGCTTTTAGGGTTCGTTCAGCCGATTCCAACAGCTCCTGGTTAAGGATTCTTGTCTTATTCAGCCACGCAGCATCTTCAAGAGCCAGTCTTAACGCCGCGAGTTGATCTTCCGCAGAGAGATAGGAAACATCAATTCCGCCGCCCATTGCGAGCTTGGATACAGCCGTGGAAATTGATTTCAAGGCCTTCTCGGGTGTGAAGAATTTCAACTGTTCGATTTTGTCCAGGTATCCCTTTTTCGTCCGTTCTACAAGTTCCGGCGCTGCCGGAATGCGGAAGTCGGTCCAGAAACGTCTTGGATAGTCACCGAATAGCTCCAATATCCCATCCAGGATATCAAGATATCTTGCCAGCAGCGGTTTTTGCCAGAGCAGCGAATTGAGAAAAAGGTAACCAAATCCCTCCTGTATGGAGGAGGAAATTATCGCATCGCAGGATGATATCAGATGGGCATAGTCCAATCTTGCGTCGCCGGAAGACTCAGGGCACCATGCCCCGGAGATGAGGCCCTCCCTGTAGGCCCCTTCGACGAGATTTGAATAAGGTTTTTCCTGGGTGGAGAGGCCGGGGAGAGTTACGATCAGGTTGGCCGGATGGTATAGAATGCGGGCAAAAAGAGCTGATTCAAGTATGTTTTTGCGCCTAATTGCCCGAACTGGATATAGTAGAATCGGAGCGCCTGGAATGTATCCCGGATTATTCGGTAGCTGTTCCAGCGCCTTTCTTGTTTCAATTGCGTTTATCTTCTTTAATCCGGAAATTGAAACGGGGTTCGACAGTAGATAGACCGATCCCTCCAAACCGGCGTTTAGCAGGATATTCAAATCTCGTTTGTTGATAACCGCATAGCGAATTCTGGGGCCGCTAGGATAGGGAGGTTCATTGAGCAGGTTATCGATTCTCTTCAAATTTTCCGAACGGCCGCATTCCGGGAAGTCATGAATCTGCAGCAGCATATCGCGCCTGCCCTGGGCGGCTATTCTCATCAATGCCATGGTGAATGCGGGGTTTTTTCCTATGTGGTGATTATGCACCCAGAGGACAGTGTCTTTGTCGTAGCGCGCCTCCAATCTCTCGGCCAATCTGTTCGGATTTGGGCCCTGTCCTCTTTCCGTATAGGCTATTTCATCCAAAACATCCAGGCGTATCTTGTCTCGCTGCCCGCGTTCGAATCCATCCCTTATCCTGCCTAGAACCCTTTCAGTGTTGTCACGGCATCCCGTAACCAGCCGAATTTCTTGTATGATGTCCAGGCGGGAGAGAAGTATGCGGACGGAAAATACTATGACATCCGTTACCCCGCCAGGATTCAGATGGTAATGGAAGATGGCCAGCTTCATATATCGGATTCCAAGCTGAGGTCTCCCAAGTGTCGGGTTAACACCGCTCTAAGCTGGTTTCTAAGTACGCTATATGAGTAATACCGCAAACCCAGGGCGTAGTTTACATTCGCCATTTCTCGAGAAAGCTTTTCATCGCTGAGCACCTTCTCCGTAAGCCTTATGGTTTCACTGGAAATGAAATTGTCCATTTCGATTACTCTGAAGCCCTTGGGTTTGATATCGGTTGCATATATGGAGTAATTGTTAACCAAAACCGGCTTTCGGAACCAAATTGCCTCAAGAAATGCGTTACCGAAACCTTCTATCAAAGAGGGGTATGTGATCAGATCGGCATGTGGATAAATATCTTCCAGAACATATATTCGGCGTCTATCCTCTGTTTCGCCACGGGTCTCTTTGATGATATCGTCTACGAATATGGCTCGTATTTTCATTAAATCAGCATATTCCCGAACACGTGTTTGATACTCGTGACCCTCATCACCGGATGCATGCGAGATTACCAGCACTGCTTTTCTGCTAATACGCGCTACCAGCTCCACTGCATGTTCGATCCCCTTTCTTTGTACGACTCGGGTTGGCTGGAGTACGAAAAGCTCATCGTCGGAGATATTGAGATCGGCGCGGACACTGCTGATAAAATCATCCGGAGGCGGCGGTCCCAGCTCAAAATTCATCACGTTTGGAATAAGGGTGGATGAGATGCCGGTTCGAAGGGCCAGTTGATTCTGCCCCGAGGTGTTTATGACAACATGCTCTATGTTCGAAAGATGGGGCGGAAAGGCCATATTGAAATAGTCCCAAACGCAGTTTCGAAGGAATCTCTTACGCTCCCAAAAGAAATCGTGGTGATGTGCAATCACCGGCATCCCTGTCTCGGAAATAACCTCAGTAAGCGCGAGTGCAAGAGGGATGTTCAGGGGTATGGTGAGCGCATTCTCGGCGACGATTAGGTTGATATTGAAAGTTTTGATAAATTCATAAATTCTTGATTTCAGGAAGAGTCTCATATCATGAATTTTTAATGTCAGAAGGCGGGGCCGTATGGTATTGTTGAAGCTCTCATCGCACAACTCCTTTATTTCGGGATGTTGGAAATGGAGCTTTTCTTCTGTGAAGGAGTGGTCTGGCGCGGTATCTAGCTCTCCAGCCATGAAAAAACACTCACAGCCTACCTGATCCAGAACGGTGGCCCACTTCCCCGTTTCAAGGGACACTCCGTCAGTACCCGCGAATCTAAATGAAATGAAACCGACTCGCTTTGTTATCATACCCATGTTCCTCCTAAAACGTTCGTTATTCCACTTCAGATCCTAAGATAAACGATATCACATCTGCGTCAAGAAAATATTGATAATTGGAATTCATTCCTTGTCAGCTCCGATATAATAATAAATGCAATGGATAACATAGGAATAGAAATACTCCTTTTTGCTGTTTCGGCCGTATCGGTGCTTCTTGTGGTATTTGGGATACCCGGGAATTTTGTACCGGTTATTGTAGCGTTAATAGCTGTTTTGGTGGGTGATGGCCAGAGTTTCACCTGGGCCCTCTTTGTTGTTTTCTTGCTTATCGCGGTATCAGGGGAGGTTGCAGACTACCTTATTGGCTTGCTTGGCGCAAGGAAATACGGGGCTTCGAAAGTCGGGATGATAGGGGCCGTGATTGGAGGTTTTGTAGGAGGAATTCTGGGCACCATTATACTGCCCCTGATTGGTTCGTTGTTGGGAGTTTTTCTTGGTTGCTTCTTTTTAACCTTTCTGTTCGAGTTGCTTTACTCCGGGAGAAGCATTGATGAGAGCCGGCAGGCGGCTTTTGGAGCGCTTATTGGAAGAGTTATTGCGAGTTGCTATAAGATAACAGTTGGTTTCGTCTTACTTGCGTTAATGGCCTGGCGCTTCTGGTTCATTTAGATTTGATTTCGGCCGCGTCTAACAGGAACTTGGCAAATGGAACATAGTATTGGAAAGAGATTGAAAACAATTTACGGTGATGCCCTGGGAGCTGCGGCTGCCGGGAAGCTTGAGGCGCTGATGGAGAAGTGGCGCGGTAACCTTCCCGCCGTGCCTGGGAATGGCCATCTTCCCGCTGATGAACGAGATGTAATAGTGATTACATACGGGGACAGTATTCAAAGCAGGGGCGAAATGCCTTTGGAGACATTGCGAAAATTCATGGTTGAGCGGCTCTCCGGTTTTATCTCCGGTGTCCATATTCTGCCATTTTCGCCTTACTCATCCGATGATGGTTTCTCAGTGATCGATTATCGAAAAGTTAATCCGGACTGGGGGGATTGGGGACATGTTTCTGCCATCGGCGAAGAATTTCGACTTATGGCGGACCTGGTTCTAAATCATTGCAGCGCCAAGGGGATTTGGTTTGAAAGTTTTTTGAAGGGACACGGGAAATACAAGGATTTCTTTATTACCGTAGAGCCAGGCGTTAATCTCTCGAAGGTCTTTCGGCCAAGAGCCCTGCCCCTGGTTCATGAATTTACCGTGACTGGCGAGAGGAAACTAGTATGGACAACATTCAGTGGGGATCAGGTTGATCTCAACTTTGCCAACCCTGAAGTCCTTCTGGAATTTATGGATATTCTTTTGGATTACATCGCAAGGGGTGTCCGCATTGTTCGATTGGATGCGGTCGGTTTCCTGTGGAAGGAAATTGGGACGAGCTGCATACACCATGGGAAAACACACGAGGTGGTGAAGTTATTCCGATCGGTGGTTAATGAATTAGCGCCGGGGGTGATGCTGATAACGGAAACCAATGTACCGCATAGGGAAAACATCGCATATTTTGGCGAGGGCTGCGATGAGGCTCATATGGTTTACCAATTTACCTTGCCGCCGCTTACTGCCGATGCCCTTATTCGTGGTGATTCGTCCGCATTGAGCAAATGGGCGGCCACCCTTCCCGAACCGAATCCAAACCATACTTTTTTTAATTTTCTTGCCTCGCATGATGGCATTGGAGTGCTTCCGGCAAAGGGATATCTAAGTGAAGAGGAGATTCAGGCTTTGGCAGAAACCACCAGGGAGCGCGGCGGCTTGGTGGGCTATAAAACCACCGCCGATGGCGAAATTCCCTATGAGCTAAATATCAGCTACCGCGATGCAATCGCGGAAGAGTCCCTTGCGGACGATCTAAGGGCAGCCAAATTTCTCTCGTCTCAGGCGATTATGCTGGCGATGGCCGGAATTCCCGGCATCTATATTCACAGCATTCTTGGATCGGGGAATTGGAAGGAAGGGGTCGCTCTTACCGGAGTTAACAGGAGCATCAACAGGGAAAAGCTCTCCGCGAGTGAGTTAAAGGCCGAACTGGATAATCCTGCCAGCATAAGACACCTGATTTTTACCGGCTACTGTGAACTGCTGAGGGCCAGAACCACTCATAAGGCCTTTCACCCCGGGGCTCCCCAAACCGTCTTGAACCTGGGGTCTCTGCTCTTTGCCATCATTCGCGGGAATTCTTCCACCGGCCTGGTGCTCTGCCTTCAATCGGTCAGTGATAGGCAGCAAAAAATCACATTGCCCCCGCCATTTGATTCAGAAAGCGCGTTGCAAAGCCTCCTCAGCGGCAAGAGAATAGGCGTAGTGGATAGGAGCATCGAATTAGGGCCATATCAGGTTCTTTGGTTGGAAGGCGCTGGGAACTGAAATGATGGACTGGCTAGAATCGGAACTTGGCGTACTGCCCTTCAGCCTTAGGGATTTACTCTTAAAATTCATCGTTCCGACGGTATCCATTCTCGCAGGCGTTGTCATTATTAGCCTGTTGACGAGACGGATTACAGGCCGTGCTATCAAAAAAAAGGAGCGTCAGAAAAAAATCCGGGGCAAGGTGATGCAGATTGTCCGGGTTCTAGCTGGCATTGGAATAGCCCTATTGGCATTGAATCTCCTGGGCGCGCGATCCACTGTTAGAACCATATTCCAAGCACTTAGTAAGCCATTTTTCACCAGTGGGAACACTGAAATCTCCGTAGTCACCCTGATACTGGTTATTCCGATATTCATGGCGGCTTCCTGGATGGGGAAAATGACCTCAAGCGGCGTAAGAGCCGGAAAACTTAAGCGCTTTGGCCTTGATGCGGAGCGAATCTTCACCCTACGGCGCCTGCTCCGATACATCATAACCGTAGTATTCATAATCTTCGGTCTATCCGTAATCGGTATAGACCTCTCCGCGGTAGGCGTTTTTTTTGGCGTGCTGGGCATCGGAATCGGCTTCGGCCTCCAATCCATCATCGCCGATCTTTTTGCTGGCATTACTCTCATAGCAATGGCTTTGATCAAGGAGGGCGACAGAATCCATGTTGGGAGCTATGAAGGAAATATCTGCAGAATCCATCTTATGAACACCGAGCTCCTCACCTTTGAGAATGAAACTCTTATCATCCCCAACAGCCAATTAACCGGTGGAACGATACATAATTTCAGCCATAAGGATTTGAGCGTGGTAATAGTGAATGTTGTGGATGTTTCCTACAGCTCCAATCTGGACCAGGTTATAGATCTGTTAAAGGAGGTGGCGTCCCGAAATCCCTGGCTGCGCAGGGATAAGGAAATAATTGTCAGGGTGGACAACTTTGCATCTAGCGGAATTACCATGAAGCTTCGGACATGGATTGAAAATGTTACAGACCGCGCCGAGGCTCAAAGTTGGACAAACCTTGAAATCTGGAGGGTTTTCGCCAACAACAATATCGAAATACCATTCCCGCAGCGGGATGTTCATATCAAGGCGGAGAGCAGCGAGGAGGGGGACAAGCTCGCGAGAGCTTGAACACGCCCAAAAACCTGCCGGAAGAACCGATGGCTATATCCTGCGGGAGAGCGTTAATAAAAGGAAATCAAACACTTAAGCAGGGGCTAGCTGTTTACACGCTCCTGGTATTCCCCAGTTTCAACATTGACTCGTATTTTATCCCCCTTCTTGATGAAAATAGGAACCCTGACTTTCAGTCGCGTCTCTGCTAAAACGATTTTTGTGGCCCCCGTCACCGTATCGCCTCTTATGGAATCCTCAGCCTCGGTCACTATCAAGTCTTTCTTGGGGGGGAGGCGTATATCCAGGATTTCATCCTTCCACCGAGTGAGCTTAAAAGTCTCTCCGGCCAACATGTAGTACTGCGCGTCCTCGTGGCCGGACAATGGAACCTCGAACTGCTCGAAAGTTGCACTATCCATGAAATAAAAATTTGTCCCATCCGAATAAAGAAACTGCGCCTCAATTTCCTCCACATCAATCTCTTCGCAGCTGTCCTGGCTCTTATGTGTCACCTTAAGGACAGCACCACTGCGCAGATTTTTCAGTTTGAGCCGCACAAAGGCCAAACCCTTGCCGGGCTTCACGAATTCGTGCTCCCTTACCACATATGGCTCGTCTCTTTCCACTATGTAGACGCCCTTGGTTGCGGCGCCAGCTTTGATTGTCCCCATGGTTACCTGATGCTAATTCCGGCAAAAACCCGATAGCTCTTGAGTTGACGGCGACTGACTTTGACTGGTTCGCTACTCGGCAGAGATGCAGTCGGTTGGACAAACCTCCGCGCAGGCGCCGCAGTCTATACACAGGTCGGCGTCAATTATCCGCACGCCCCCAATTTCGCTAATTGCGTCAACAGGGCATTCGGGCTCACAGGCGCCGCAGTTAGTGCAGTCCGCGCCATTGATGAAGTAAGCCATTCCCCACCTCCTAACTCGAATGTTCAGTATAAAAATAATGGAAGCCTTTCAAACTAATCAAGCACTTTTTCGGAGTATCGCACCGCAATCCTCACTCCCAGGTCACAGTGGCGGTTTTCTCAAATACCCAAGAGGAATCTGCCTGTTCAATTAATTGGGGTATTCCAGATTCTCCGGGCCGGGGTCTGATAGAACCTCGGTGAGAAATTTTTCGGCCTCCAAGGCGGCCATGGGCAAATCATGGGAGAGGTAATTTCCACATTCCTTTGGGCCAGCGCCGGGGATTGTATCCGAGTAGTTCGCTATGAAGACAAACATTTTCCTGATAAGCTGGATAACTGTTTTGGACTCTAAATCGCCCTTGAGAATCAGATAGCAGCCTGTTCGACATCCCATCGGCCCAAAGTAAATCACCTTCTCACTCCAACTGGAATTATTACGCAGCCAGGAAGCCCCCAGATGCTCAATAGTATGCAGGAGGGGAACATCCAGCACCGGTTCACGGTTTGGCTCTTTCATCCGAATATCAAAAGTGGTTAGCCGTCTGTCGCCTAGAGCATCCTTTCTCGAAACAAAAACTCCCCTAAGCAGCCTATTATGATCGATCGTGAAACTGGCAATTTTTTTCATCGCTACCTCTTGATGGTTTGTAATAGCTCGCAAACAAAATTGGCGGCATTGGCCGCGGCAAAGTGATTATCGCAGTACTCCGCCTCTCCGCCAATGATATCCGAAATAGAGCGAATGACAAGAAAGGGTGTATCGAAAATATGGCAGGTTTGCGCAATAGCAGCCCCTTCCATTTCTATGGCCAGAGCGCCAGGGAAGTTATGCTTAATCCTTTCGGCGGTCTGAACTTCCTGCACGAATATGTCACCTGAAACAATCAAACCGGATCTCACGGTATTGCCGGAGTTCGGCGATGGGATAGATTGGGCCATGGAAAGCAGATAGGGATCGGCAGGATAGGAATGGGGCATCTGCGGGACCTGGCCGATTTTATAGCTGAATGGGGTGGCATCCACATCATGGTGGCACACCTCGGTGGATACTGCAATATCGCCGGTTTTGAGATTCTTCGCAAAGCCGCCGGCAACGCCGGAGTTTACCACTGCCTCCGGTTCGTACCTGTCAATCAGCAGGCTGGTTGCCACGGCAGCGTTAACCTTCCCTATCCCGGAAAGCAGCAGGATAAGCCGATGGCCCTCGAATTCTCCCTGGTGGAAAATGAATCCCGCCGCCTTCGAGATTGTCGGCGTCTTGAGCTTGGATACTAGCAGGTCCAGCTCACTTCTCATTGCCGCGATGATGGCAATTCTCACACTCTAGCTCCTCTTATCGGCTAATGGCTAAAAACAATTGGCCCTCTGTTTCTCGTCGGGCCCGATTCCTTGAGGATGGGATTCACCGGGAAGAGAGCAGCTCCCATATCAAAGCGCCGTCAGGAATCTACCAAAGTTTGCCGACTATCCTAGGTAATCCAATATCCTGCTGTCAAGCGAGCGCCGGATCCCTCAAACGCCAAAAAGATCCGGCAGTTTCGGGAGCTTCCGGTGAAGGCTCAAAGAGGCCATTGACACCCTGTTCGACCGCGGAGGCCCTGCAAAACCATGGATATTCAGGCTATGTCGGGGCAAATCACAGATGCCTCATGTCATGAGCGCTCCCATTTCCTCCAGGTCTTTGAAGATATCCCTGTCTAGGGCGGGGAAGGAAGTCAACGCCGCCTGCTCCAAGATGCAAGATTGAGCAGTGGGACATATTTTATGTTTATCGGAGGGGCTTTACAACTTGCGGCCATAGGAGCAATCGGCACTTACGCGGGCAAAACCAAGATCGGAGCTGCCAGCCTAGCTTAGAGCATGGGCTGTCTTGAATTGGCTGCTTATACGCTAAAGCATACGCGGAAGTTGGAACACCGCTTGGATCACCGAGGAGCACGAAGAATCGTCTAGAATATACGGCGGCTAAAAGATGTTCAAAGCCGCCAATCCCTAACCCATAGATATGATCTCTTATGAGATGTCTATTTGAGGAAGTTTATGTGCAATAATGGATTTCAATGATGACTGCTTCGGGATTCAAAATTCTAAATATTCAGACCCGTCCTGAATCAAAGCTGAATGAGGTGGTTTGTGAGCGTATTGGCTCCGGTTTGCGAGAGGGTGAGGGGGCGTGGATATATCCGGGCAAGATCGCCGTGAAAATCAAGGGCATCAATGCCAGCGGCAAAATTTTTCGCCTAAAAATCAAGGGGGCGAAGCGCTCAATGCTAATTGGCGGAGCAATAATCGTTTCGTCCGAATGGCCGATTGAGCAGAGCAGGGAGATATTGCTCCTATCCGATGGTCGAGGTATTCCCGAAGGAGCCCCGGCAGTGCGGGGCGGAATATGTGTGGATTTCAATCGCGAGGGAATAATAGGCCCCGGCAGTTTTTCCCCCAGGTTTCCCTTTATGGCCGTAAGATTTTCTGCTCCCTATCCTGTTTTCCCCGGCGCCCAACTTAGCATTCGCGGAAGGGATAAAAAACCTCGGCGCTTTACTGTGCTCTGGCCCGGCAGGCTGGAAGCGCGGGAGTTAAGACGTCTGAGCCGAATAACCGAAAAACATCTGGGCCCTCATCCCCATGTCTCCGAAATCTATCGGTGCATTTTGTATTTACGCGGTTACGTGAGGATAGCTCCCCGCATAGGTGGAGAAATATCACCTGCTTCCCTCATTGCTTCCTGGTTAGTGCTGGAGGATAGGCTTGAGATTTTAAGGAGCAAAATTCTGAAAATTGCTTCCAAACCCGGCGGCGCGAATGCAAAAATGATGCGAATTGAGGGATTCCCGGATGCCCTTATCCAGGCCATTGCCCATAAGATGTGCGATACGATGGAGCTGCAATTTGGTAATGGGTGGTTTTTCCAGCCTGGGGATCTGTCCCTGTCTCCCCTTCACAGGGACTGGCTGAAGCGTGTGCGAAAGGCGGGTATTGAGGGCATTCGTGTCAGCGCGTTGGCAGGTGCGGTTGAAAGAACAGTGCTGGAAGAGCTTTCTCGCATCGGGCTGGTAAAGGGGGGTAGGAAACTATGGTTTTCCACTGAGGCAAGTGAGGCGCTCTCGGCCATGCTCCTTGATGGCAGGGATAGGGGAGATAAGATTTCGATGTCTCATGCACGTGAGATTCTAGCCGGGAGCCGAAGCCGGATACTTGAGATCCTGCATATTATGGAGTCAGAGAGGCGTCTTTCGACTCTCTCAGACAAGGGAGATCGGATAGTATGCCAATAAGATGCCTGATCGCTGCGGCTGCTGCCTTATTGCCCCTCCTTTCCTGCCAACGTTCCGCACCGCAAATCGACGAGTTGCAGTGGCGGCTTCTATATCGTGACACTGGTGTAAGCCGTTATGAGGAACTGGCCATATTCGTTCGCGCCTCGGATAGGGATGGCCCTGAGGATTTGGAGCAGCTGACAGTGTCGGCCGGGGATACCGGGCTCATCTGGAGTTTCGATTCCGATGAATGGGTTAAAGACTTTGATGGTGTGCGAGAGGAGGAGTATAGGTGGATTGGATTGCCTGCCATTATCCCCCTGGGAGGGTTTAGTCTTCCCGAAGAGCTCTACACCCTCACATTGAAAGATAGAACAGGGGAGAGTTACAGAATCACTTTTAGACCGGATCCAAACCGCCCGCGATTGGCTGAAATCGAGTGGCCGGAGGCTCGAATAGGAAATGGAATTTTTTTTCTCGAAGGGCCATATGAAGAGGGAACCCTGATTTTCAGGAATAAGGATCTTTCGTTCAATCAGGCGCTTGGGGCAACAAGTGGAATCGTAATCAGTAAGGACAGCAGCGCCCATTGGTGGGAAGTGTGGATTCCGCTCCCCGAGCGGGCTAGCGGCTTTAGGCTGGGCCCATACCTGCTGCAGGCCGAGGAAGGCGAAACTTCACCCTAGGGAGATGATTCGCCCTATTTAATAAGGGCAAAGAATTCTCTTATACGCTTCATCCACCTTGAGGAAAAGCCCCTGCCGTGAGTTGCGGCAAACTCCGACACGGCCTGATTCAGCGGATAATCCGGGTAGCATTTTTCTTTCAGGCTGTGCCAATGCTTAATAGTCCAGATATATAGGTCGGCCTCCGTTCGGTTAGGGAAGCGGGCAAGGATATTTTCTGCCCGTATAATCCGGACTATTGGGCTGTAGAGATTTTCAAACCACGAGCGTGCGGCCTTCTCGAAGGGGATTTCGCTGTTGATATCCATGTTGATGAAGTATTTATGGCCCTCAATATGATTCAGTAATTCATGCCACCTGCCAAGCGCGGTAAAAGCGATGGCCTCAACGGGAATTATCCGCGCAAGTCCGGTTTGTTCCAACACGGAGCTGCGCTCATACTCTATTACTGCCTTTAAAATTTCCTCCCTGGTTGCCGTTGTCTTGATTGAAACCTTTGCGCCGAGCTCAACTACCTCCGCGTCAATGGTTTTCAGCCCCTGGGATAGTGCAACAGAGACGCGATGATTGCCATCGCGGACGAAGTACATTTCGCCGAGTTTCAGCAGCTTAATGGGGGGCAGAATCACATCCGTGAGGTGCGCCTTATCGACATTCTTCCAGCGCTGACGGAGGTGCTCCTTTTTCGGGAAGAAATGCCTGCTGAAATCCATATATCTATCTTCACTTCCAACGATTTTATCTATGGAAACCGCCTGCATGCTGAGGTATTTTTCACTTTCCGGCTTCAATATACCCTTGATATCGTGGAAGGATAGCAACTGCCCCGCTTCCGGGTTTACAAGGGTTTTGAGAGATTCAATCCAGGCCTTTTGCCTAGCTCTAGAGAAATCGCTATCTGCCTTGTACTCCACAAAGGAGTTATCCGTCATTCCATTCTCCATATTGAAAACGATATGATCATACGCATTTATAACAGTCGTGTTGCAATAAAGGGTTGACCTGTTCCCGTTGATATCGTGCAAATGCACGTGCCCGTGTATGAGATATTTTGGTTTGAAGCTTCTCATAAACCATAGAAAGACCCTAAAACCGCGGTGACAGACATCCACTCGATCATGTATACCCGCCGGAGCGGCATGGGTTAACAGTATGTCCAGCCATCGGCCGCGGAACAGCCTATTAAGTAGCATGAGAGGGAATAGGGTGACCACTCGAAAAAACATCTGGAATTCCGTAAACTGATGGTAACCGTTGTTATAACGGCGGCAGCCGCCAAGACCCGCCACGATGAGATTGCTTCCCTTCTCGAAGTGGACGCTGCCATCTATGCACTTTGAGCCGTAGCTATGAAAAGCGGTTTGAGGATCCATGCTTCTTAAGCCGCAGTCACGATTTAATCGGAAGTAAGGGAGGCGGGCCAGGTTGTGATTGCCAAACACAAAGAGCAGCGGTTTGTTAAGACGGGTAACGATGTACTCATAGTAGTTTATGTCCAGATCGCCCGCACCCAGCACGCAATCGACACCCCCGAATCGATCCCTTATGTTAGGAGAATAGACAATGGGATCGACATGGTCGGCAACCGACATGATGTTCAACCCCCCCAATTAGTACAGAAAAATGACAAGAAATCAATGGCCTGCATGCGCGGCCCTGACTCCTTCGCCAACCCAGGGATTGCAGTGCGGTTTATTATGCCGCGGTTTTTAGGTATTGTCAGGTATCACCTTTTAACCATCAGAGTCTCTTCCTGCTATTCACTTTGAACCACCTTTGTACAGCCCGGGCCGGACAGTGAACTGCGGCCGCCGAAGAGAGGTGTTATGTTTATTTGTGTGCTGATTCTTTCTTTCAGCGCGGATACGTGGGAGATGATTCCGATCAGCTTGCCGTCCTGCTGAAGGCCGGATAATGTCTCCAGAGCGGTTTCCAATGCTTCCTCATCCAGGGTGCCGAAGCCCTCATCCAGAAACAGGGAATCAACCCGAACCTTCCGGCTGGCCATTTTCGATAACCCCAGCGCCAGCGTCAGGCTGACGATGAAGCTTTCACCTCCGGACAGGTTCTTGGTGGATCGAATTTCACCGGCCTGATAATTATCGACAACATTCAATTCCAGCGGCTGCTGTTCATCACGGATCAGCAGATAGCGGTCGGTCATTTTTTCCAGCTGTCGGTTGGCATGGGAAACCATCAATTCAAAGGTCAGACCCTGCGCGAAGTTTCGGTATTTTTTCCCGTCAGCTGAACCGATAAGACCATGCAGTCTCTCCCAGCGATGGCACTCTTTTTTCTGGGCCTCGATGGCGGACTGCCTTTCTTTGACCCGCTCCTTGGCTGCCGTGTTTTCACTCAGCCTGTGCTTGAGACCGGCAATGGCATCGCGCAATTCTTTCAGGGATTCTTCATACTCCTTGAACTGCGGCTCCAACTTTTCAAGCGTTTTGTCGGTGAGCTTTTTGGCGCTCTCAGTGGCCAAACGCGTCTCCCGATCTTTCTGTTTGGCTTTGAGCTCAGTTTCCGCATTATCCAAATACTTTGCACGGGAGGATAAAGACTCCCTTTCTTCATTGGTTAGTCTGGCCTCAAGGAACAATTTCTCATCTGCAAACCCTGCTGGCAGCATAGCCTCCGAAAAATAGGCTTCCGCTTTTTTCAGTTCAGGCTCTCTTTGCTCAATGCGTTTTTTCAGGGAATCAACATGGATTTTGGCGGTTGTAAGTTTCTGCCGCAGCTCGGAGTTCAGGTTTCCGGCTTTCCTTTCTGCCTGCTCGGCATCCGCGATAGCCTTGTTCAGGCGGCTTTCTTCCTCGTCTGGCTTTTTGTCGCCATATAATTTTTTCCGCTCCTCTGTTCCGTCGGCCAATTTTTTTTCCAGTTGTTCCAGATTCTCCCGTTTTTCAACCAGGGCCGTAACCTGCGTTTCAATCACGGCATCCAGACGCCTCACCTCGCTGTCGATGAAGGCAATCTGTTTTTCGATGTCGGTCCTTTGTTTTACCTGTTCCTGCCATGTTTTCAGTCTTGATTTGAGGGATTCAAGCAGCGCCTCGACCTCTGTTTCCGGTATTTTCGTGATACCAAGTGACTGAAGTTTCCCAGATACTGTCAGCTTGAGATCTTCAAAACTGGTCCGAAGTTTCGTGAGGGTATCCTTTAGTTCAGCGAGTGTTTTTTCAGCGGTCTTCTTGTCATTGGCTGCAATGGTTTCCAGCTTCTCGCTGTCATTCAGATTTTTATGGGCAGTGTTTTCCGCCTGTTCCAGTTTTTTGATGGCGGCTTCCTGATTCTCTGCGTTGGCGATCAGCTTGGAAAGTGCTCCAACCTTTTGCTCGATTTCATCAGGCGCCGGAACATTTCCTTCTGCAAAGGGATGTTCGATCGAACCACAGAGCGGGCACGGCTTGCCGTCTTCCAACTCGGCCCGGTGATCTTCAAGCTCCTTGATCTTCTTGATGTGGGCCATTTCACGAAACAGGGTTTCCTTTTCGGCGCGATATTCCCGAAGTAATCTGTCACCCAGCAATTTGTCCAGGACATCTTTACCTTGCTGGAGATTTTTAGCAGCTTCCTCCATCTCCCGTTTTTTAAGGGAAAATCGCTTTGTCGCTGTTTCCAGCTTCTTTGAAGTTTCTGTCGCGGCCGTATCGGCATTTTTGAGATCGATTTCTTTTTGAATAATCTCCTGCTGTCTGGTGAGCAGGTTGTCAAACTGTTCTTCAATACCAGCCAGACCACTGATCAGCCATTCATCCCGCGTATGCTCTTTGAGATATTGCTCAGCAGTTTCCAGCGTTTTTTCGGCGGCAGTTCGCTTTTCCTGTTCTTTTCCCCGAGCCTGTTTGTCCGTCTTGATTTTTCCGGCTTCCTTGGCGCAGGTTTCAGCGTTTTTTGAAACGGCATCTGCCTGTTCCGTGATCTTTTGATCAAGCAATCGGGTTTTCTGGATCAGCGGAGCTGCCGCTTTCAAATTTTCTTTAGCTTTGAGGGTGAGCCGCTCGGCAGCCTTAAGAGCTTTAGCTTGCGTGTTTGCGGATACTTCCAATTCAGGAAGTGCGGCTTCCTCCGCTTTCAATGAAGTCTGATCCTCAGCCTGCTGTTTGCGGAGGGCAGTGAGCGTGGCGTACGATCCGTCCAATGACACTGCTTTGACAGCCTGTTCAAGTTTGATCCGTTCCGGTTCGAACGCTTCGGTATCGGTCCTCAGTTTTGCTGTTTCATCCGTAAGGCTGAGGATTTCCTTTTTCAGACCCTCAATGGCGGTCAGCCATGTGATGGCCTTATCGGTTTCGGTTAATTCACCGAGAAGCTCAGTCTCCTGTTTTTGTTTGGCTTCAAGTTCCTCCTGACTCTTTTTTTCCTCTTCCGGCTTCAAGATCGCAATACCGGATATTTCGGCGTTTAGGTTGTTCAACTTTTCCCGCTCATCACGCTGGCGCTCATGAACCCGGCGTGAAATTTCCGAATAGATCTCGGTGCCGGTGATCTGCTCAAGTATTTTTGATTTTTGCTCAACGTCCGCTTTCAGAAAGGTATCGAACCCACCCTGCGCCAGCAGGATGGAACGGGTGAAGCGGTCGAAGTCCATCCCGGTTTCCTTTTCAATGACCCCACCAATGAGACTCTTTTTGGTCTCTATGGGTTTTCCGGTATTGGCATCCGCGATCTGATGCTCCTGATCCTGCAGGCTGCCTTCAGCCCTCTTTCGCGCCCGGCGCTGTTCCCAGTGACACCGGAATCGGCTACCTTGAGATTCAAACAAAACTTCGGCGCGGCATTCACCGGTCTGGCGGGACATAATCTCGTTTCCGCTCTTAGTTATTTTTCCGAGCCGGGGCGTGCCCCCATACAGAGCAAGACAGATGGCATCGAGTATCGTCGATTTCCCGGCGCCAGTCGGACCGGTCAGCGAGAAGATCCCGTTGGAAACATATTCGGGATCGGTGAAGTCTATGACCCATTCGCCATAGAGGGAGTTGAGGTTCTTAAGTCGGAGCTCAAGTATCTTCATAATCAGCCTCTCTATTCCGCGTTCACGTCTTCTTCATGGAGGGACTTGATTATTTCGTTGTAGGAGACCGTCAGTTCTTCCCGCTCTTCATCCGGAACCTCAAAGGCATCCAGACAGCGGGTAAAAACATCTCTCTCATCCAGATCATCGAGGGTTTCATCTTCAGCAGCCGTGCCGATCACCCGGTCCATAAGACGCCGATTCTTTATCCGGCGTATTTCCATTGCAGAGCCCGCCATTGCCTCATCAAGCATTTCGCGCAGGTTGCCGATGATGTCGCTGCCGGTATATTCAATTTCGAGCCATGCGGAGCTTCCTTTAGCTTTCAACTCTTCCAGCTTTGCATGGATATCATCCAGAGACCCAGCAATGCGAACCAACTCCTGAAAACACGGTACAGGGAGCTCTTGGATATTTGGCGTGGCGCTGCTGAAATCAATAAGCACAACCTTCTTTTCCTGAGCCGCTTCTCCATAGCCCATCGGGATGGGCGAACCACAGTAGCGTATATGCTCCGTGCTGCCGACCGCCTGAGGAACATGCAGGTGCCCGAGGGCAAGATAATCGATTGACGAGGGGAAAATCTCCTCCCCGACATGCGCCAGCGATCCAACATAAAGCTCCCGAACACCATCACCGTCAACGGTCTTACCGCCTGCCGTGAAGAGGTGCCCCATGGCAACGATGGGAATGCCATCATGTCCTGCACTTTTGAATTCGGCACGTTTCTGCTCAGCAATGGCGCAAACATCCGCGTAGTGGTTTTTCAGCCCCTCAATGAGTTTGACGTTTTTATCGTCAATCGTTTCTCCCGGCTCGACCGTGCGGATATCCTTGTCGCGTAAATAAGGCACCGCGCAGACAATGGCCTCCGGCTTATCATCCGTATGAAGAACGATCACCTCATCATCCAACGCGTCGGCCATGGAGCCGACCACATACACATTCAGCGCGCGCAGCAGTTCCCTCGGGGCATTCAGGAATGACGGAGAATCATGGTTTCCGGCTATGACCACAACATGGCGGCAGCAAGACGCGGCAACGCGGCAGAGGAATCGATAATAAAGCTCCTGCGCCCGATTGCTGGGCGTGCTGGTATCGAACACGTCACCGGCGACAAGCAGGGCATCGACTTTTTCATCTTCAATGGTCTGAGCCAGCCAATCCAGAAAGGCTGAAAACTCCTCATAGCGTTTGCGGCCGTAGAGGGAGCGGCCTAAATGCCAGTCTGAACTGTGGAGGATTCTCATTGAGTTTTCATCTCTGTCTGGGGTTCCTCAGGTTCACCGATACTTTGAAGTAATGCCGAATACTGATCTGGGCCCTTTCCCTTGATTTTCAGCAAGATGAAGTTTGCTGTGGTCTTCATCTCCGGAACATCAATAGGTAAGGCGCCTCGCTCAAATGCACCCTTCAAATGGGAGAACTCATTGTTGATACGATTCATTAGCGGCGCGGCCAATGCATCATTTCCGAAAAACTGCCATGTTTTTAATCGAATCAATTCTCCTTATCTCACCGCTCATCGGCAAGCTCCTCCTGGTGAAGCCCTTCCGTCCTTTACAATTTCCATGAGCTTTCCGAAGCTGTTCACCACGTCGTATTTTACATTTTTAGGATTGATTTTGCGATTGATTTCATCAAAGAACTTGCGGGCGCATTCGATCTTTATCTGTTC
>Ga0056121_1000177_pt1 | contig 25533 bp, 22 predicted proteins | sample WorMetHEROISLAND_FD_83872 | JGI IMG/M metagenome (GOLD analysis project Ga0056121, IMG submission 83872) | Marine gutless worms symbiont microbial communities from Max Planck institute for Marine Microbiology, Germany - Olavius sp. 1 HERON ISLAND ...
CCTGGCCCGGGCCAGGGCGCGCCAGGTCGAGGCCGACAAGACCCTGGCCCGCGGTCGCACCCTGATCGCCCGCGGCAACATCTCGCAGGCCCAGGTCGACGAGGCTGAAGCCGGCGCCCAGGCAGCCGCGGCCGAAGTGCTGGTGCGCGAGGCCGACCTTCGGCTGGCCAAGATCAACCTGAGCTACACGCAGATCAGCAGCCCGATTTCCGGCCGCACCAGCGAGGCCACCTTCAGCGCCGGCAACCTGGTCAATCCCGGCAGCGGCGTGCTCGCGGTGGTGACCAGCTTGGACCCGGTCTATGTCACCTTCGCGCTGTCCGAGCGCACCCTGCTGCAGGCGCAGCGCACGTTTGCTGAGCGCGGCGGCCGTGGCGACTTCCGCGACCAGCGCAACGCGCCGGTGGCGCCGCGCCTGCGGTTGTCCACCGGCGAGATGTACGAGTTCGAGGGTTGGCTCAACTTCATCGGCGCCGAGGTCGATCCGCTGACCGGCAGCGTGCCGATCCGCATCCAGTTTCCCAATCCCGACGGCGTGCTGCTGCACGGCCAGTTCGTGACCGTGGTGCTGGAGACCGAGGAGACCCAGGACAAAATCGTGCTGCCGCAGTCGGCCGTGCAGGAGGACCAGGCCGGACCGTTCGTGCTGGTGATCGACGCCGACAAGCTGGCGCAGGTGCGCCGTGTGCAGCTCGGCAGCGTGCAGGGTACGGGGCGGGTGATCGAGCAGGGGCTCGAGGAAGGCGAGGTGGTGCTGATCGAGGGGGTACAGAAGGTGCGCCCGGGCGTCGCCGTGACCCCGGTGTTCGCCGACGGCAGCGGCAAGAGCGGCTGACCCGCCATGTTCTCGGCCGTCTTCATCAACCGGCCCAAGTTTGCGCTGGTAATTTCCGTCGTCATGGTCCTGGTCGGCCTGCTGGCGCTGCAGGCCCTGCCCGTCGCCCAGTTTCCGGAGATGACGCCGCCGCAGGTCTATGTCTCGACCGTCTACCCCGGCGCCAATGCCAAGGTCATCGAGCAGACCGTGGCGCAGCAGATCGAGTCCCAGGTGAACGGCGTCGACGGCATGATCTACATGTCATCCGTCGCCGGTAACGACGGCAGCTACGCCCTGACGGTGACCTTCAGGGTCGGCATGGACCCCGACCTGGCCTCGGTGCTGGTGCAGAACCGGGTCGCCCAGGCCACCCCCCGCCTGCCCGAGGAGGTCTCCCGCCAGGGGGTGAAGGTGGAGAAGCGTTCGACCACGCTGCTGATGGTGGTCAACCTGCTGTCGCCGGAGCAGACCTACGACAACCTGTTCCTGACCAACTACGCCAGCATCAACGTGCGCGACGCGCTGACGCGCATCCCCGGCGTCGGCAGCGCCAGCATCGTCGGCCGGCAGGACTATTCCATGCGGGTCTGGCTCGACCCCGACCGGATGACCAGCCTCGGCCTGACCGCGGGCGACGTCATCCAGGCGATCCGCAACCAGAACATCCAGGCCTCGGCCGGTCAGATCGGCGCCCCGCCCGGGCCGTCGACGCAGCAGTTGCAGTACACCCTGGAGGCGCGGGGGCGGCTCGAGCAGGCGGCCGAGTTCGGCGCCATCATCGTCCGCGCCAACCCCGACGGCTCGCTGATCCGGCTGCGCGATATCGGCCGCCTGGAACTCGGCGCGGAGTCCTACGCCGCATTCGCCGAGGTCGACGGCAACGCCACGGCCATGGTGATGATCAACCAGGCGCCCGGCGCCAACGCCCTGGAAGTCGCCGGCCTGGTGCGGGCCGAGATGGACCGGCTGGCGGAACGCTTTCCCGACGACGTCGCCTACGAGATCTACTACGACACCACCCGCTTCGTGGTCGCCGCGATCCAGGAAGTGGTGATCACTCTGTTCGTCGCCGTCGCCCTGGTGATCCTGGTGGTGTTCGTGTTCCTGCAGAACTGGCGCACGACGCTGATCCCGTCGGTCGCCATCCCGGTGTCGCTGATCGGTACCTTCGCGGTGCTGCTGGTGCTGGGCTTCTCGCTGAACACGATTTCGCTGTTTGGCCTGATCCTGGCCATCGGCATCGTCGTCGACGACGCCATCGTCGTGGTCGAGAACGTGCAGCGGATCATGCAGGACGAAGGCCTGGACGCCAAAGCGGCCACGGCCAAGGCAATGGGCCAGATCACCGGACCGGTGATCGCCACCACCCTGGTGCTGCTCGCGGTGTTCTTGCCGACCGCCTTCATTCCGGGCATCTCCGGCAAACTGTACGTGCAGTTCGCCGTGACCATCTCGGTTGCCGTCTCGCTCTCCTCGATCAACGCCCTGACCCTGAGCCCGGCGCTCTGCGCCCTGCTGCTCAAACCCGGTGGCGGCCTCGCCCGGCGCGGCCCGCTCAACTGGTTCAACATCGGCTTCGAAGGCACCCGCAACGGCTACGTCCGGCTGGTCCGGCTGCTGCTGCGCCGGGCCGTGCTGGGGGTGCTGCTGCTGGGCCTGATCCTGGCCGGCACCTTCGGCCTGTTCCGTGCCCTGCCGACCAGCTTCATCCCGTTCGAGGACCAGGGCGCCTTCATGGTCGAGGTGCAGCTGCCCTCGGGCGCCTCGCTGGCCCGCACCGGCAAGGTGATCGACGAGGTCCAGCAACGCGTCGGCGAGCTCGATGGCGTCGCCCATGTGCTCAGCGCCACCGGCTATTCGATCATCAGCTCGGCGATCGTCTCCAATGCCGGCATGGTGATCGCCGTGCTCGAACCGTGGGCCGAACGCGAAGACGTCGCCCTGCATGTCGACGCCATCATCGCCCGGGTGCGCCAGGCCACAGCGAACATGCCGCAGGCCCTGGTCCTGCCCTTCAACCTGCCGCCGATCCCCGGCCTGGGTACCACCGGCGGCCTGGAGATGGAGTTGCAGGACCTGGGCGGGCGTTCGCCCGAGGATCTCGCCGCCGCGCTCGGCGCCTTCGTCTACAACGCCAACCAGCGCCCCGAGCTGGCCGGCGTGTTCTCCACCTTCCGCGCCGACTCGCCACTGCTGTTCGTCGACGTCGACCGGCAGAAGGCGGAAACCCTCGGCATCCCGCTGGCCGATATCTTCTCGACCCTGCAGGCCAACCTGGGTTCGATTTACGTCAACGACTTCAACATCTTCGGGCGCAACTACCGGGTCATCGTTCAGGCCGAGTCGCGCTTCCGCAACCGCGTGCAGGACATCAGCCGGCTGCACGTGCGCTCGCAGCAGGGACAGATGGTGCCGCTGTCGACCCTGGTCACCGTCGACACCGTGCTCGGCAGCGAACTGCTGCGCCGCTACAACCTGTTCCGGTCGGCCTCGATCAGCGGCGCCCCGGCGCCGGGTTTCGCCACCAGCGATGCCATTGGCGTGATCGAGGAGATCGCCGCCACCAAGCTGCCGGCCGGCTTTGACGTCGAATGGACCGGCACCACCCTGCAGGAGATCGAAGCCGCCGGCATGGTGGTGGTGATTTTCAGCCTGGCCCTGCTGTTCGCTTACCTGTTCCTGGTCGCCCAGTACGAGAGCTGGATCATGCCCATGGCGATCGTGCTGTCGGTGCCGGTGTCGATCATGGGCGCGTTGCTGGCGGTCTTCGTCACCGGATCGTCCATCAGCATCTACACCCAGATCGGCCTGGTGATGCTGATCGGCCTGGCCAGCAAGAACGCCATTCTGATCGTCGAGTTCGCCATGAACCGCCGGGCGGAGGGCGCGAGCGCGTTCGAGGCGGCGATGGACGCCGCCAGCCTGCGCTTTCGCGCCGTGATGATGACGGCACTGTCCTTCGTCCTCGGCATCCTGCCGCTGGTGGTGGCGACCGGCGCCGGCGCGGCCAGCCGGCGGGCGCTGGGCAGCGCGATCATGGGCGGCATGCTGGCCGCCGTGGTGGTCGGCGTGGTGCTGGTCCCGGTGCTCTACCTGGTGCTGCAGCGAATGCTCGACCGGTTCACGCGGTCACGCGCCGCGGCGGCCGGCAGCGGCGATTAGCCAGGCGTCCGCGACCCGCAGGTCGTCAAGGTTCCCAGATTGCGGTGGCGTCCGGGCGCGGCCCCGGCCGGCCGAAGGCCATCTCGCCGATCAGGCGGTCGACGCTGACGCCGTCGTCGGCCAGCGGCAGCATCACCGCCTCGAAGCGCATGTAGGATTTCTTGCGCCAGACCAGATAGCCATGGTGCCGCAGCGGCTGCCGCTCGGCCGCACAGAACATGACGAGTTCGTCGGTCGGATTGCCGACGACGTCGCCCATGCGTTGTCCGGTGGCATCGGTACCGACGGCTTCGACGATCTCCGTGCCGATCAGGCGATAAATGAAGTCCTCGCCGTCCGGCGCCCGTTCGCTGATGAACAGGCAGCCGAGGTGCTCCTTCAGCTCGAGCGGATCGAAGTCGGCCCGCTTCGGCAGGCGGGCGCCGTCGCACTTGCCCTGCCAGATGTCGTAGAAGCGCCGCAGCCGCGGCTCGACGAAGTCGAGCGCGAAATCGACCACCAGCCAGGGCGGCCGCGAGTAGCGCTCTGCCATCTGCTGCAGTTCGCCGCTATCGGCGCCTACGTCGCCCCCGGTCACCTTGCCCCCTCGGCAAACCCGCCACCGCGGCCGCGGCGGCAGCTGCCGCGTCCAGGAATCGAGTCAGACTAGCACATGTTGGCAATCCGGCACGGCAGCGGTTGGGCGGGCCGCCGTCGCGTTGCGCTGCGCCGCTGCCGGCCGCAAGATGCCGGGGTCGGGATCGCCAGGCAGGGACAGCGACCAGGTTGACCATCCACCTCAGCAGCGACGTTCTGGTCATCGGCGCCGGCGGTGCCGGCATGTATGCCGCCATCGCGGCCGCCCGCGCCGGCGCGCGGGTGATCCTGCTGGACAAGAGCCTGGTCGGCCGCTCCGGCGCCACGGTGATGGCGCAGATGACGGTGGCGGCGGCGATCGGCCACGAGGAACCGGATGGCTGGCGCGATCATCTTGCCGATACCATCGCCGCCGGCCGCGGCCTGGTACACGAGCCGCTCGCGCGCATCCTCTGCGCCGACGCGCCGGCACGGATCCTGGAGCTCGACGACTGGAAGGTCGGCTGGGCCCGGCGCGGCGATCGCATCACCCAGGTCCACGCGCCGGGGCACGACCGTCGCCGTTGCGTCTATGTCGACTTCCTGAATACCGGTCCGGCGGTCTCGCGCTGCCTGCGCACCCGGCTGCATCGCCATGACGGCGTGCGCCGGCTGTCCGACGTGGTCGTCACCGACCTGGTGGTCGGCAACGGCCGCGCGCAGGGCGCTGTCGGTTTCGAGCTGGCCAGCGGGCGACCGGTCGGCGTCGCCGCCGGCGCGGTGGTGATCGCCACCGGCGGCCTGACCGGCCTCTACCAGCGCAACTCCGCCTCCGCCAACATGGGCGGCGACGGCTATGCCCTGGCATTGCGCGCCGGCGCCGAACTGGTCGACATGGAGTTCGTGCAGTTCTTCCCCATCGGCCACCTGGCCCCTCGGCTGATCGGCATGGACCCGATCATGTGGGACCCGTTCCGCTACAAGCTCGGCGGCCGGCTGCTGAACAGCGAAGGCCGCGAATTCACCGAGGATTACGGGGCACCGGAGGACGGCCGCTATGTGGTTACCCGCGACCTGGCGACCTATGCGATCATCAAGGAGGTCGAGGCCGGCCGCGGCTCGCCGCACGGCGGTGCCTGGCTGTCGTTCCGCCACCTGAGCGATGCACAACTGCGCGACGCCTTCGGGCCGGTGATCGACCGCCTTGCGGACAATGGCATCGACCTTACCCGGCAGGACATCGAGGTCTCGCCGATCGCCCACTACCACATGGGCGGGATCCGGGTGGACGCCGGGCTGAAGAGCCGGATCGACGGTCTCTACGCCGCCGGCGAGGCGGTCGGCGGCGCGAACGGCGCCAACCGGCTGTCGGGCAACGCCATCACCGAGGCACTGGTGTTCGGCGAACGGGCCGGGCGCAACGCCGCCGCCGCCGCGAGCGACGCGGCCGCTGGCTTCGACCGCGACGCGGCGGCGACGGCGCTGGAAGTGCTCGAGGCGTGCTGCCGCCGTGGCGCCGCCGGCACTGGCCCGGCGCCGACGGCGGCGATCGCCGAGCTGCAGGCGCTGATGCAACGCGACGTCGGCGCGTTCCGCGACGCCGCCGGGCTGCGCCGGGCGTTGCAGGGGATCGACGAGCTGGAACGCCGGCTGCCGCAGATGCCGGTCGGCCCCGGGCGCGCCTTCAACCTGCAGCTCGCCGACTGGTTCGCCCTGCGCAACATGCTGCTGGTCGCCCGCTGCATTGCCGCCGCCGCCCTGGCGCGCGACGAGAGCCGCGGCGCGCACCAGCGCGAGGACCATCCCGGCATGGACCCGGCGTGGGCGGTGAACCAGGCCATCCGGTACGCCGACGACGGCCTGACGCTGGAGCAGGTTCCCGTGGTCAAGCTCGACACCGACGGGGTGGCGGCATGAGCGGCGGCGCCGACTTGCGGACCGTCCTCAAGGTGCAACGCGGCAGTCCTGGCGAGACGCCGCGCTACGACCGCTTCGAGATCGGCTTCGAACCGGGGCAGTCGGTGCTGGACGCCTTGCGGCAGATCCGCCGCACGCAGGACCCCAGCCTGGCCGTGCGCTATGCCTGCATCAACGCCAACGCCTGCAAGGAATGCGTGATGCGCATCGACGGCCGCACCGGCTATGCCTGCACGACGCGCCTGGTCGCGGGCGAGATGACGCTCGAGCCGCTGGCCAACAAGCCCCTGATCCGCGACCTGGTCACCGACACCCTGCCGCCGGCCGAGCATCTGGCGGATGCCGAGGACAACTGAGGAGGCGCGGCCCATGGCACTGCTGGGCGACGGGGCGATGGTGTTCTGGCACGACGTGGCCGAGGGCAGCGATCACGACTACCAGGACTGGCACGCGCACGAGCACCTGGCCGAGCGGGTCGGTATCGCCGGCTTTCGTCGCGGCCGGCGCTATGTCGCCGTCGACGGGGCGCCGCGCTACTGCATCCTGTACGAAGTCGAGACGCTGGCCACCCTGACCTCCGAGGCTTACCTGGCGCGGCTCGACGCGCCGACCCCCTGGACGACGCGGGCGCTGGGCCATTTCCGCAACTCCAACCGCACGCTGTGCCGGGTCGGCGCCAGCCATGGCCTGGGCATGGGCGGCCTGCTGCTCAGCCTGCAGCTGTCGCCGGCGCCCGGACGCGGCGACGACCTGGATGCCTGGCTCGGCGGCGTCGTGCTGGCCGAACTGGCCGGGCGCAGCGGCCTCAATGCCGCGCACCTGCTGGTCGGCGACGAGGCCGCGAGCCACACCGAGACGGCGGAAAAGAAGCTGCGCGACCGGCCCGATGCGGTCGCCGACCGGGTGGTGCTGGTCGAAGGCTACGACCAGGCGGCGCTGGCGACGGTGCGCGAGACCGACCTGTCGCCCGCCGCGTTGTCCGGGGCCGGCGCCGCCGGCCCGCCGCAGGCTGCGCTCTACCGGCTGCTCAACAGCGTCGGCGATGCCGACATGGCGGCGCGGTAGGATGGCACCCCGCCGGCAAGCAAGGAGACCGGGCATGCAACGGCCGACGACCTGCCAGGGCCGCGTCCTGGCTTTCGCCGCCGCCGCGATCGCCGCCCTGCTCGCGGCGCCGGCGCTGGCCGCGCCGCAGGTGTTGGCCCTCATCGCCACCGACGTGCCGGTGCCGCTGCGCTGTGCCGACGGCGTCTGCCGGGCTGAACTGGCCAGCCTGTGCCTGCAGCCGGAACGGCGCGCGCCGGCTGCCGGGCGCCTCTACCGCCCCGACAACGCGGCGGCGATCGAGCTGGTCGGCCACGACGCAACGCGGCATTCGCCGCTACCGGCGACGGCACGACTGATCGCCACCCGGACCCACGTCGCCGTGCGCCTGGAACTGCCGCAGACCTGGATTGCCGACCATGTCGGTGCCGCTGCCGCGGTCCGCGTCGCGGCAACGACGGCGCTGTTGCCGGTGCCGCGGGCGAGCGACAGCCGGCCGCTGACGGCAACGGAGCTGGCCCGCGCCACTGGCCCGGACCTCAGCCTTGCCGCCGGTATCATCGACGCCGATCCGGCCCGGCGCGCGGCCATCGCCCTGTCGGCGCAGCTCATCAACCGCCTGCCGGATGCCGCCGATGCGGCGACCGCCGAGCGTCTGTGGCGCCGCCTGGCGGCGACCCTGCCCGGCGAGCTGCGCCGCGCCGATGCGACCGGTCTTGCCCGCTTCCAGTTCGACTGGTGCCGCTACAGCGCCGCCAACGGCCTCAGCCCCGGCCTGTCGCAGTGTCTGGCGGCGCAGCAGGACCGGGCCATGGAGGCGTTGCACGACGGCTACCTGGCGGCCCTGGGCGCCGGCAGCTAGGCGGCCGGCGACGCCTTGACGCCCGTGGCAACGACCACCCGAACCGGCGCCCGCATCGCCGTCGACGTCGGCGGCACCTTCACCGATCTGGTGTTGCTGACCCCGGGCGAGCGGGTGCACGTCAGCAAGGTCTCGTCGACGACGCAGCAGCCCGACGCCGCCGTGGTCGAGGGCACCGCGCGGCTGCTGCAGCGCTCCCGCGTCGCCCCCGGTGCGGTCACCGAAGTGCTGCACGGCACCACGGTCGCCTCCAACACGATCCTGCAGAAGACCGGCGCCCGCACCGGGCTGCTGACCACGCGCGGTTTTCGCGACGTGCTGGAGATCGCCCGCATTCGCACCCCGGAGATGTTCGACCTGCAATGGGAGAAGCCGGAACCGCTGGTGCCCCGGCGCCGCCGCCTCGAGGTCGACGAGCGCATCGCCGCGAACGGCAGTGTCGTCGCGCCGCTCGATCCCGACAGCGTTCTGGCCGCGGTCGCCCGGCTGCGCGACGACGGCATCGACAGCCTCGCCGTCGCCTTCATCAACAGCTACGTCAACCCGATGCATGAGCTTCAGGCACTGGAGCTGGTGCGCCGGCACTGGCCGGAGCTGCCGGTCAGCCTGTCGTCCAGCGTGCTGCCGGAGATCAAGGAGTACGAGCGCACCAGCACGACGGTGGTCAACGCCTACCTGCAACCGGTCATGCGCGCCTATCTCGAGCGCCTGCAGGACGGCCTCGCGGGCATCGGCATAGACGCCCCGCTGCTGGTGATCGCCTCCAACGGCGGCGTCGCCAGCGCCAGGGCGACGGCCGAGAAGCCGGACTTCTCCGTCGGTTCCGGCCCGGCCGCCGGCGTCGGCGGGGCCGCCCGGCTGGGGCAGGCCAGCGGCCGGGCCGACCTGATCGCCTTCGACATGGGCGGCACCACGGCCAAGGCGGCGCTGATCGAGGACGGCGCGGTCGGCCTGACCACCGAGTACGAGTTCCGCGAGGGCATTTCCACCTCGAGCCGCTTCATCAAGGCCGGCGGCTACATGATGAAGGTGCCGGCGATCGACATCGCCGAGGTTGGCGCCGGCGGCGGCTCGATCGCCGCGGTCGATGCCGGCGGCCTGCTCGTCGTCGGACCGCAGTCGGCCGGCGCCGATCCCGGGCCGGCCTGCTACGGGCGCGGCGGCACCCGGCCGACGGTGACCGACGCCAACGTCGTGCTGGGCTACCTGAACCCGCGGCACCTGGCCGGCGGCGCCCTGGCGATCGATGCCGACCTGGCCGCCGGCGCGATCGAGACGCATGTCGCCGCGCCGCTCGGGATCGACGTGACCGCGGCGGCCCACGGCATCCGCGCCGTCGCCAACGCCAACATGGCCCGGGCGTTGCGCGCCGTCAGCGTCGAACGGGGCCGCGACCCGCGCGAGTTCGCGCTGCTGGCCTTCGGCGGGTCCGCCGCCCTGCACGCCGTCGACCTGGCCCGCATGCTCGAGCTGCCGCAGATCCTGGTGCCGGCCCTGCCCGGCGTGTTCACCGCCGTCGGCATGCTGGCCAGTGACGTCGAGCACCATTTCGTCCGCCCCTTCAGCGCTTCGCTTGGCGATCTCGACACGGCCGCCGCCAACGCGGCGCTGGCCGCGCTCGAGGACGAGGCGCTGGCGACGTTGCGCGGCGAAGGCTTCGGCGGCGATGCGGGCCGCGTCGAGCTGCGCGCCGACCTGCGCTATCCGCGCCAGGCGGAAACGCTCACCGTCGCGCTGTCGGCGGCACGGCTGGACGACACCGCCTGTGCCGCCATGGCCGGCGACTTCGAAGCCGCCTATCGCGCCAGCTACGGCTATGCCAGCGGCCGCGAGCAGCCGGAGATCGCCAACCTGCGCGCGGTCGCGACCGGCCTGCGCGCCGGCCGGCTGCGCTTCGACGCTGCCCGCGCGGAGCTGCCGCCGCCCGCCGCGCATGCGGGCGAACGCATGGCCGGCTTCGCCCGCGGCGCGCCGGCCGTGGCGACCCCGGTGCGCGAACGCGGCAGCATCGACGCCACGCCGGTGACCGGGCCGTTGATCGTCGAATCCTACGAGTCGACGATCCTGCTGCCGCCCGGCGCCAGCGCGCGGCGCGACGACGTCGGCAACGTGGTCATCACCCCGGGAAAGGGCTGAGCGGATGCACGACGACCCGATCACCTTCGCCGTCATCAAGAGCGCGTTGGAGTCCATCGTCGACGAGATGGCCTACGGCATCATCGCCACCGCCCGCTCGGAGATCGTCAAGGACGTGATGGACTTCTCGACCTGTCTGTGCGCCGCCGACGGGCAGATGCTGGCGCAGGCGAAGACCATCGCCCTGCACCTGGGGGCGGTGCCGGTGGCCATGCGCCACGTGCTCGACCGGTTCGGCGACAGCCTGGCCGAGGGCGACGTGATCGTCCTCAACGATCCCTACGAGGGCGGCATGCACCTGCCGGACCTGTTCATGTTCCGGCCGGTGTTCGTCGACGCCACGCTGGAAGGCTTTGCCGTGGCGATCTGCCACCACACCGACATGGGCGGGCGGGTGGCCGGCTCGAACGCCAGCGATTCCACCGAGATCTACCAGGAGGGGCTGCGCATCCCGGCGGTGCGGCTGTACGAGGGCGGCCGGGCCAACGAAACTCTGTTCCGGCTGATCGAGACCAACGTGCGCGTGCCCGAACTGGTGCGCGGCGACATCGACGCCCAGTTCGCCGCCTGCCGTGTCGGCGAGCGTGAGCTGCAGCGGCTGATCGCCCGTTACGGCGCCGCGACCGCGCGCCGCCACTTCCATGCCCTGCTCGACTATGCCGAGCGGATGACGCGGGCCGAGATCGCCGCCTGGCCGGACGGCACCTACCATTTCACCGACCACATCGACGACGACGGCTTCGGCAGTCCGCCGCTGCCCATCCGGGTGGCGCTGACGGTCGACGGCGACCGCCTGCGCATCGACTACGCCGGCTCGGCTCCGCAGGTGGCCGCGGCGTTGAATTCGACCCTGTCCTACACCCAGTCCTGCAGCTACCTCAGCGTGCGCTGCGTGCTGCAGGCCGACGTGCCGAACAACGCCGGGGTGTTCCGCGCCATCGAGGTCAGCGCGCCGGAGGGCTCGATCCTGAACCCGCAACTGCCGGGCCCCTGCGCCGCCCGGGCGCTGACCGGCTACCGGGTGGTCGACGCCGTGTTCGGCGCCCTGGCCCAGGTCGTGCCCGACCGGGTGCCGGCGGCCGGCGAAGGCGGCAACACGGTGGTCTGCCTGGGCGGCTACCGGCCCGACCGCAGCCCCTTCATCATCGTGGACATGCTGTGCGGCGCCTGGGGCGGACGGCCCGACAAGGACGGTGTCGACGCCGTCACCAATCCCTCGCAGAACCTGTCGAACACGCCCGTCGAAGTGCTGGAGGCGCAGCACCCGGTGCGTATCGAAGCCTACGGCCTGGTGCCCGACTCCTGCGGCGCCGGCCGTTTCCGCGGTGGCCTGGGCATCGCCCGCGCGTACCGGCTGCTGGCCAACGAGGCGACCCTGCAGCTGCGCGCCGACCGGGTCCGCTTCGCGCCCTACGGGCTGGCCGGCGGCGGCCCCGGCCGCTGCGCCCGCAACCTGCTGAACCCCGGCGCCGAACAGCAGGAACTGCCCGGCAAGCTGACGCGACAGCTCCGCGCCGGCGAGGTGATCCTGCACGAGCAGCCGGGCGGCGGCGGCTTCGGCGACCCGCTCGAGCGCGAGCCCGCGCTGGTCCTGCACGACGTGCTGGAAGAGAAGATCACGCCGGCGTTCGCCCGCGACGCACACGGTGTCGTCGTCGATGCCGGTGCCGGCCAGGTCGATGACACCGCAACCGCGGCGCTGCGCGCGCACCTGGCGGCAGCGCGTGCGGCAGACTGACGCCTTCGCTCAGATCCCCTCGATCACCTCGAAGCCTTCGAACTGCGGCGGCCCGAGATAGATGTCGCGGCTGCCGCCGGCCTGGGCGTGCGCCTTGCGGAATGCTTCCGACTGCGTCCAGGCCTCGAAGGCATCGCGCGAAGACCACACCGAGTGCGAGGCGTAAAGCCGGTGATCCTCGCCGTCGGGCCCGCGCAGCAGGCGGAACTCGACGAAGCCTGGCACGCCGTCGAGGAAGGTCTCGCGCGCGCGCCACATGGTTTCGAAAGCGTCCTCCGAGCCTTGCTTTACCCGGAACCGGTTCATGGCGATGAACATCGGCGCAGCTCTCCCCGTTTGGTCAGATCAGGTATCCAAAATCAATTGTTAGGTGCACAGCCAGCGGATGTTGGCATAAGCTTACGCCTCGGAGGCAGTTGCAGACAGGGGCTCTGCATGTTTAGGGGGGAGCTCTGCGTTGCCATTCGGGTTGGCGTCGCGGTCGTCCGGCTGCAAGCGAAGGTGCGCGCCACAGGCCAATGACAAGGAGAGTGCGATCATGACATCCAGTAACAGGACATTGCGGCGGACGGCGCTGGCGTCGGCCGTTGCCGCTGCTGCGTGCCTGGCCGCGGCACCCGTGCTGGCCAAGGACAAGCTGCTGATGGCGGTGCCGACCTTCCTTACCGGCGCCGGCGCGCCGGCGTTCGGCGTCCCGGCCCGCAACGGCGCCGAGGTGATGATCCAGGGCATCAACGCCGGCAAGCTGCCTGCTCCTTACAACGCCAAGGGCATGGCCGGGGCGATGATCGAGCCGCTGATCTACGACGAAGCCGGCGGCAACACCAAGCAGGTCACCGAATACCGCAACAAGGTGCAGAAGCAGAACGTCGACCTGTTCGTCGGCTTCGTGTCTTCCGGCACCTGCCAGGCGATCACGCCGGTGGCGGAAGAGCTGAAGACCCTGACGGTCTATGTCACCTGCGGCACGCCGCGGGTGTTCGAGGAGCTCAACCCCAATCCCAAGTACGTCTTTCGCACCATGTCGCACGCGACGGCCGACAACGTCGCCGCGGCGCACTACGTCAAGGCGCGCATCGACGGCGTGACCGGCTACACCGGGATCAACCAGAACTATGCCTGGGGGCAGGACTCCTGGCGTGACTTCGCCCTCTCGGCCGAGGTGCTGTCGCCCGAGACCGCGATCTCGGACAAGCTGCAGTGGCCGAAGATCTTCGCCGGCCAGTACGGCGCCGAGATCTCGGCCCTGCTGCTGGCCCGCGAGAACCTGGTGCACTCCAGCCTGTGGGGCGGCGACCTGGAGGCGCTGATCTTCCAGGCCTCGCCGCGCGGCCTGTTCCGCAAGAAGAAGGTGCTGTTCACCGTCGGCGGCACCGCGGTTTACCGCCTGGGCAAGAAGATGCCGGAAGGCGTCATCCTCGGCGCCCGCGGCCCATACGGCATCTTCGCCGCCAGCGACGACAGCGACCTGAACAAGTGGTTCCGCGCCGCCTACATCGATCGCTACAACACCGCGCCGACCGGCCCGTCCTACCAGTACGCCCAGGGCGTGCTGGCCGCCAAGCTGGCCTACGACAAGGCAGCCGCGGCCAACGGCGGCAACTTCCCGTCGACCGAGCAGGTGATCAAGGCGTTCGAAGGCATGGAGTTCCGCTCCATGAGCACGACGGTGCGCATGGCCCTGAACAACGGCCACCAGGCGATCACCGACCATGTCTACGGCATCACCAAGTGGGACAAGGAGAACGGCGAGCCGGCCGTGGTCGACGTGCAGACCTTCAAGGCCGAATGCGTGATGCCGCCCGACGGCGTCGGCAGCGTCGAGTGGATCGAAGGCGGCATGCAGGGCGCCAGTTGCTGACCTGACGCAAGTTCTGCGCCGGCGGGGCCACACGGTCCCGCCGGCCGTCCTTCCCGGCAGTCATGTTGCCTAACGCGGGCGCCGCCCTGGGGGAAAGGCCGTGATCCAGCAACTCGTGGTGATCCTGGTCGACGGCCTGGTGTACTCGTCGTACCTGTTCATGGTCGCCATCGGCCTGACCATCATCTTCGGCGTGATGAAGGTGCTGAACGTCACGCACGGCTCGCTCTACGCCTTCGGCGCCTATTTCGCCGCCATCCTGGTCGGCATCTATTACGAGACCAGCCTGCCGGAGTTCGGCGGCTTCCTGATGCTGTTCATCGCCCCGGTGATCGTCGGCGTGATCATGGGGGTGATCATCGAGCGCGGCATCCTCAAGTATCTCTACAGCCGCGACGAGCACACCATCGTGCTCGCCACCTTCGCCGCCTTCCTGATGCTCGAGGACGTGATCATCCTGATCTGGGGCGTCGATCCCTACTTCGCCTACCAGCCCATGGCGCTGCTGGATTCGGTCGAGATCGGCGGTCTGCTGTTCGACGTCTACAGCCTGTCGATGGTCGGCCTGGCGTTCGTCGTCGGCTGCCTGTGCTGGTACGCCCTGCGCCGCACCAAGTGGGGCAAGCTGCTGCTGGCGGTGATCTACGATCGCGAGATCAGCCAGGCCATGGGCATCAACGTCACCGCCGTCTACATCGTCACCTTCGTCATCGGTTCGATCCTGGCGGCGCTGGGCGGCGCCTACGTGGCGCCGACCATCTCGGTCTCGCCCGGCATCGGCGTCGAGGTCATCGTGCTGGCCTTCGCCGTGGTGGTGATCGGCGGCATGGGCTCCATCGCCGGCGCCATGATCGGCGCCGTGGTCGTGGGCATCGCCCGCGCCGCGGCGGTGCATCTGCTGCCCGAGGTCGAGCTGTTCGTGATCTTCGCGATCATGGCGGCGGTGCTGGCATTCCGGCCACAGGGCCTGTTCGCCCCGGCACAGGCGAGGAAGATCTGACCATGCAGCTCGATCGCACCCTGGTCGGTCTGACCGTCGCCTTCGTCGTCCTGCTGATCGCCGATTTCTTTATCGCCGACTGGATGCGCTTCATCGGCCTGCAGACCATGGCCCGCGGCGCCGTCGCCCTGGGCCTGTTGGTGCTGTGGCGCACCGGCCTGATCTCCTTCGGCCATGCCCTCTATTTCGGCTGGGGCGCCTACACCGCGGCACTGCTGAGCCGTTTCGGGACGACCGATGCCCTGGTGCTGGTGCTGGCCGGCACCCTGTCGGCGGGCGTGCTGTCCTTCGCGCTCGGTTTCCTGCTGCGCCGTTACCGCGGGATCTTCTTCGCCCTGCTGAACATGGCCTTCTCCATGATCCTCTACGGCGTGCTGGTGAAGACCGAGGCGCTGGGCAGCACCGACGGCTTCGGCGTCGCCAAGCCGACCTTCTTCGGCTACGCCCCGCAGGGCGAGGCGAGCCAGACCACGCTGTTCGCCTTCACCCTGGTGCTGACCTACCTGTTGCTGGTCGGCGTGCATCTCTACCTGCGCTCGACCCTGGGCTACATGACCATGGCGATCCGCGAGAACGAGATCCGGGTCGAGTATCTCGGCTACTCCGCCGAGCGGGCGATCCACGTGAAGTACGTGATGTCGGGTCTGCTGGCCGGCTTCGGCGGCGCCGTCATGGCGCTCGCGGTCGGCCAGGTCGATCCCGACTCCATGGCCTACTGGCCGGTCTCCGGCGAGTTCGTTTTCATCACCATCCTGTCGGGCACCGGCAACGTCGCCGCCACCTACATCGGCGCCCTGGTGTTCGAGCTGATCCGCACCTACGCCTTCGAGTACGCGCCGCAGGTCTGGCAGCTCATTCTCGGCGGCTGCCTGCTGGCGATCATCATGTTCCTGCCCGAAGGTCTGTGGTCGCTGCGCCAGCGGCTGAGCGGGGCGAAGGAGTAGCCGGCGATGACAGCGGTTCTGCAGGTCACCGGCCTGGAAAAGACCTTCGGCGCCGTGGTCGCGGCCCGGGACATCAACGTCAGCGTCGACGAGCACGAGGTGATCGGCATCATCGGCGCCAACGGCGCCGGCAAGACCACCTTCGTCAACATGGTCACCGGCTATCTGAAGCCGAGCGCCGGGCAGATCCGCTTTCACGACCGCAGCATCCTCGGCCTGCCGCCGCGCCGCATCACCCGGCTGGGGATCTCCCGCTCGTTCCAGATCTCCCAGGTGTTCCTGTCGGAAACCGTGCTCGACAACCTGGTGATGGCCTACGGCATCAGCGAGGATCACGGCGCGAACCTGCTGCGCCCGCTGTTCAACGACGACCGCGTGGCCCGGGTCGACGCCCACCTCGAGCGCTACCAGATCGCCGACTATCGCGACGTCGTCGCCAGCAAGCTGCCGCAGGGGGTGCGCAAGCTGTTGGACATCGCCATGGCCACGGTGAGCCAGCCGAGCCTGCTGCTGCTGGACGAGCCGACCAGCGGCATCAGCGCGGAAGAGAAGTTCTCGCTGATGGACATCATCATGGCGGCGCTGCGCGAGGACCGCACCACGGTGCTGTTCATCGAGCACGACATGGAGATCGTCGAGCGCTACGTCTCCCGGGTCTGGGCCTTCTACCAGGGCGAGATCGTTTGCGACAAGCCGACCGCGGAGGCGATGGTCGATGCCAAGGTGATGGAGTTCGTGCTTGGCCAGGAGTACCACGTCTCCCAGCGCGGCACGGAGACGAGCGATGCTTGAAGTCCAGGGCATCGACGTCAACATCGGCGCCACGCCGATCCTGCGCGGGGTCGAGCTTTCGGTGGCCGCGGGCAGCATGTGCGGGCTGATCGGCCGCAACGGCGCCGGCAAGACCACGCTGATGCGTGCCGTCATGGGCATTCTGCAGGCACAGGCCGGGCAGATCATGTTCGAGCACGTCGACCTGAACAAGGTGCACGGCCATCGCCGCACTCACATGGGCATCGGCTTCATGCCCGAGGACCGCCGTCTGGTGCCGGACCTGACGGCGGAAGAGAACATCATGCTGCCGGTCTGGTCGACCGGCATGGAGGACGCCGAGGACCGCCTGAAGTGGATCTACGGCCTGATGCCCGAGGTCGAGGAATTCCGCAACCGCGGCGCCACCCAGCTCTCGGGCGGCCAGCAGAAGTTCGTCGCCTTCGCCAGGGCGCTGATGGCCGGCACCCAGCTGCTGCTGCTCGACGAGCCCAGCGAAGGCATCGCCCCGGTGTTCGCCAAGCGCATGGTCGAGATCATGGCCAGCCTGAAGGCCGAGGGACAGGCGGTGCTGGTGGCCGAATCCAACGACGTGCACATCTCGCACATCCTCGACCAGATCTTCGTCATCGAGCGCGGCAGCATCGTCGAACGGAGGTAGGCAGATGAGCGAGATCACCCTGCTGGCCGCCGACACCCTGCCCGAGCGGATCGCCGACGAAGAAGCGCTGGAGGACTTCCTCGCCCGGCCGACGCAGGCCCTGGTCGACGACCTGGCCGGCCTCGACGGCGACATCATGATCCTGGGCGTGGCCGGCAAGGTCGGCCCGTGCCTGGCCCGCATGGCCCGCCGCGCCGCGCCCGACAAGCGGGTGATCGGCGTCGCCCGCTTCTCCGATCCCGCCGTGCGCGCCCGCCTCGACGGCTGGGGCGTGGAGACGATCCAGTGCGACCTGCTCGACCGCGATGCGGTCGGGGCCCTGCCCAAGGCGAAGAACGTGGTGTTCATGGCCGGGCGCAAGTTCGGCACCACCGGCGACGAGCCGTTCAGCTGGGCGATGAACGCGCATGTGCCGGCGATCGTCGCCGAGGCCCTGAAGGGCTCGCGCATCGTCGCCTTCTCGACCCTGTGCGTCTATCCCTTCGCCAGCGTCGTGCGCATGGACTGCGACGAGAGCACGCCGCCGATGCCGCCGGGCGAATACGCCAACTCCTGCGTCGGCCGCGAGCGCATGTTCCAATACTTCTCCAAGCTGCACGGCACGCCGGGCCGGCTGATCCGCCTGAACTACGCCGTCGACCTGCGCTACGGCGTGCTGTTCGACGTCGCCAACTGGGTCCGCGACGGCAACCCGATCGAGCTGGCGACCGGCCACGCCAGCGTGATCTGGCACGGCGACGTCAACAACCAGGTGTTGCGCGCGCTGTGTCACTGCGAGGTGCCGTCGAGCCCGCTCAACGTCGGCGGGCCCGAGGCGACCAGCATCCGCGCCCTGGCGCATGCCTTCGGCCGCCGCTTCGGTAAGGACCCGGTGTTCGCCGGCGCCGAGCAGGAAACCGCCTGGGTCAACCGCACCGATCTCGCCGCCCGCCTGTTCGGCTATCCGGTGGTCCCGCTCGACCGCATGATCGACTGGGTCGCGGACTGGATCGACCGGGACATGCCCCGTTACGATAAGCCGACCAAGTACGAGGTGCGCGACGGCCGGTTCTAGCGCCGGGACCGGCGCGCCAGGAGAACGAACATGGCCCGCTTCGAGGACTTCGTGCCCCAGGGGGTGATCCCCGCCACCCTGGCCGCCTTTCGCGACGACCTGACGATCGACGAGGCCGAAAGCCGGCGCCATCTCGCCGCCGTCGCCGCCACCGAGGGCCTGGCGGCGGTCACCGTCAACGGCCACGCCTCTGAGGTGCATGCCTGCAGCGTCGACGAGCAGCGCCGGATCCTCGACTTCTCGCTCGACGAGGTCGGCGACCGCCTGCCGCTGATCAACGGCGTCTATGCCGACGGCAGCCAGCAGGCGGCGGCGATCGCCCGCATGGCCCAGGAGGCCGGCGCCAGCGCCCTGCTGGTGTTCCCCTCCAACACCATGGCCTGGGGCGGCCAGCTGCGCCCGGAGATGGCGCTGGCGCACTTCTCGACCATCGCCGAGGCCACCGACCTGCCGCTGATCGTCTTCCAGTACCCGATGGCCATGGGCCTGGGCTATCCGCTGGAGACGCTGGTACGGATGGCCGAGGCCGTGCCGACGATTGCCGCCATCAAGGACTGGTGCAACGAGCCGATGCAGCACGAGCGGCACATCCGCACCCTGCAGGCCCTGCCGCGGCCGGTGCGGGTGCTGACCACGCATTCGTCGTGGCTGATGGCCTCGCTCGCCATGGGCCCGGCCGGCCTGCTGTCGGGCGCCGGCAGCGTCATCCCGGAGCTGCAGGTGGCGCTGTTCCGGGCCGTGCAGCAACAGGACCTGGCGACGGCGCAGGCGATCAACGAGCGCATCTATCCGCTGGCCCAGGCGTTCTATGCGCCGCCGTTCCTCGACATGCACAACCGCATGAAGGAATGCCTGGTCCTGCTCGGCCGGCTCGAGCGCGCCGTGGTGCGCCCGCCGCTGGTGAAGCTGAGCGCGGCCGAGATCGATGGTTTACGCCGGGCGCTGCAGCAGGCCGGGCTGACCCCGGCCGTCGCCGACGCCGCCGAATAGTCAGCCGAGCAGCGCGATCACCTCGTCGCTGGTCGCAACCCAGCCGAACTTCATGGCGAAGTTGGCCAGCGTGGCCTGGTGCAGGTCGGGGGCGAAGGACGACACCGCGTCGGCCACCAGCACCGTGGGAAAGCCGTGATGAAAGGCCTCGCGGGCGGTCTCCTCGACGCAGATCTGCGTCACCGTGCCGGTCACCGCCAGCGAACGCACCCCCTGGCCGCGCAGCAGGTCGTCGAGCGGCGTGCCGTGAAAGGCGCCGTAGCCGAACTTGTCGACGACGATGTCGCCGGCGGCGGGTTTCAATTCGTCGATCACGTCGGCGCAGTTGAGCTCGCCCTCGGCGTCGGGATGGCGGCGCCGGTGGCCGTCGTGACAGCAGCGGGTCGGCGGCGCGCACTCGGGCGACCAGGTCCACAGCAGGCTCGGGTAGGGCGTGCTCAGGAACCGGGTGTAGACCACCGGACGCCCATGGCGGTGAAAGGCGGCGAGCAGGGCCTGGTGCGCGGCGATGGTGGCGCGGGCGTCGGGCACCTCGAGCGGCGCGGTCTCGCGCACGAAGTCGTTCTGCATGTCGACGATCAGCAGCGCCGGCGCATCGAGGGACGTGAGCTCGGTCATGGGGTGCCTCCCAGCCGCAATGCTAACAGGAATTCCCGCCGTTCGACGTCATCCCGGGCGCAGCGCAGCGGAGACCCGGGATCCAGGGCGTGGCGCACGGACCGCGACTGCCGTGCCGATGGCAACGGTCGGCCTGGATCCCGGCTCAAGGCCGGGATGACGACTTTGATGTGTCATCGACACCCATGACTCAGCGCCTCGGCATCGCCGGCCTGGCGACCTGCTGGCTGGCCTGGGGCCTGAGTTATCCGGTCACCGGGATCGCCCTGGAAAGCCTCGACGTCTGGTCGAGCCGCGCCCTGGTGATGCTGGCCGGCGGCCTGGTCATGCTGGGGCTGGCGGCGGTGCAGGGGCTGAACCTGAGGGTGCCGCGCGGGGAATGGCGCGACCTGTTCATCGCCGCCTTGTGCAACATGGCGATCTTCCAGATCTGCATGACCTACGGGGTCGAGCTGCTGAGCGCCGGGCGAACCGCCATCATCGTCTACACCATGCCGGTCTGGGCGGCGCTGTTCGCCGTGCCGCTGCTGGGCGAGCGGTTGACGCCGGCCCGCCTGGCCGCGCTCGCGCTGGGCCTGATCGGCCTGGCCGTGATGATGAGCCAGGACTTCTCGCACCTGAAGAACGCCCCCGTCGGCGCCCTCAGCACGCTGATCGCCGCCGTCGCCTTCGGCCTGGGCACGGTGTGGATGAAGCGGCGGCGCTGGAGCGTCAGCCCCACCGTGCTCGGCGGCTGGCAGCTGCTCGCCGGCGTCGTGCCGGTGATCGCCATCTGGGCCTGGCTCGATCCGGCGGTCGACCCGGCCGAGGTCAGCCGGCGCAGCTGGCTGGCGGTGCTGTTCCTGATCTTCGTCGCCAACGCCCTGGCCTACTTCGCCTGGTTCCGCGTGGTCGCGTTCTTTCCGGCCATCGTCTCCGGCATCGGCACCATGGTGGTGCCGGTGGTCGGCGTGTTCGCCAGCGCCGTGCTGGTCGACGAACGCATCGGCTGGCGCGAGCTGGTCGCGCTGGCGCTGACCTGCGCGGCGGTGGCGGTGACCTTCGCATTTCCCGCCCGCGGCACCCGCGGTTGAACTCTGGCCAGCCAGGGACACAACCGCAAGTTGGCATGGACAATCCGTTGTGAACCGCTACAACAATGAAATCTTAATGACGTTGACGGGATAATCCGCCCCTGACCCACGCGGCCTGACCCGGATCGCGTCCCGTAGTCCGGATCGCCCGCCTTGCCGACGAGTTGACTGATGAGCGACGACACGGCCCACCTGGTCCTGCTGATCGACGACGACGAACTGGTCCGCGCCACCCTGACCCGGGCGCTGGAACTGGCCGGCTTCCGCGTCAACACCGCCGAGAACGGTCCAAAGGGCATCGAGAACTACAAGCGCGAGCGCCCGGACGTAATCGTCACCGACATCCTGATGCCGGAGAAGGAAGGCATCGAGACGATCCTCGAGATCCGCGCCGAGTCCGAACCGCCGCCGATCATCGCCATCTCCGGCGGCGACCGCACCGGCAACCCCTATTTCCTCGACATCGCCGCCAAGCTGGGCGTGCGCCAGACCCTGGCCAAGCCGTTCCGCCCGAACGAGCTGGTCAGCGCCGTCACCTCGGTGCTCGAAACCGCGTAACGCCACACCGGCGCCGCGCGTTGCCGTTCGTGGACGCCGGCTTTCGCCGGCGTTTCAAAATCCGCGGGTCGAATCCCCGGCGAAAGCCGGGATCCACTATCAGTCATTCCACGACGATTTCCGGCTGCCGCCGTTAGCCCTTGTCCGCACCGGCACGGCCTGGATGATGGGGCGATGGACGACGACGACGCCACGCCCGCCACCGCACGCCTGCCCGCCAGCCTCCCGGCCCTGACCCCCAGGGGCGCCGGCCACCAGTTCGTGTTCTACGGCGATGCCTGCTCGGGCGTGCCCGGCGCGCCACACGAGAGAACCTTCGCCGCCGTCAACGCCGTCGTCGACCGCCTGTCGCCGCCGCCCGAGTTCATCGTCTTCGCCGGCGACGAGATTGCCGGCCTGACCGGCGACGAGGCCGCGCTGCGCGCGCAGTGGCGCCACTGGCTCGAGGTGGAGATGGCCTGGCTCGACCGTGAGCTGATCCCGCTCTATCACGCCACCTCGAACCACACGACCTACGACGCCATGAGCGAACGGGTGTTCGCCGATGTGCTGGCGCACCTGCCGCGCAACGGCCCGCCCGACCAGGCCGGGCTCAGCTATGTCGTGCGCCGGGGCGATCTGCTGCTGGTCTTCGTGCACACCGCCTGGTCGGGACTGGGCGGCGAGGGCCACGTCGAGACCGCCTGGCTGCGCCAGACCCTGGCGGCGCACGACGACGCCCGCTTCAAGTTCGTCGTCGGCCATCACCCGGTGTTCCCCGTCAACGGCTTTGCTGGCACCCGGCAGCGGCAGATCGCCGACGCGCATGCCGGCGAGTTCTGGCGCCTGCTGGTCGAGCATCGGGTCATCGCCTATCTGTGCAGCCATATCCTCGCCTTCGACGTGCAGGTGCACGACGGCGTGCTGCAACTGCTGTCGGCCGGCGCCGGCACCGCCCATCGCATGCCGGCGGAAACGGAATACCTGCATGCCGTGCAGGCGGCGGTGGACGACAGCGGGTTGCGCTACCAGGTCATCGACCCGGCCGGCGAGGTGCGCGAACGCCTGTCGTGGCCGCCGCGGCTGCCGCCGGGCGCCGGCTGGACGGCGTTGCAGGCCGGGGCGCAGACGGCGCCGTTCCAAGGCCAGCCGCCCCCCGGGTCGGGCGAGGCCCCGCTCATTGCCTGGCGCTTTGCCGGCCGCACCGGCGCCGGTCCCGCCGGCCCCGCCCAGACGCTGCTGTCGGCCTGGGCGCCGGGCCCGGCCCTGGCGCCGTTCTGGCTCGGCCTGACCGGGCCGGACCGCCGCCTGACCGCGGTGCTGATGCCCTGGCCGGAGCGCAGCCCGCACTACTGGCTGGGACCGGCGCTGCCGGCGGACATGCCGTTCGCGCTGCAGCTCGCCGTCCACGCCGGCATGGGACCGGGCGGGGTGATGTGGCGCCCTGACGACGACGAGGCGCCGTGGACGTCGCTGGCGGCGGCCTCGCCCTGGGGCGCGGAAGCGCTCGACTGGCCGGCCTGCTGGAGTGTCGGTTGCGACAAGGGCGGCGAGGCCGACAAGCCGTTCCTCGGCGCCGAGCTGTCGGCCGCGGTGTGGCTGCCGGCCCCGGCCGACGCCGCCTGACTATTCCGGGTGCGACGCCTCGCCCTCGCCCAAGTGACCTTCGGCGAGTGGGACCCAGCCGGCGATCTTGCCGATCGACCAGCCGGCAAAGGCGTACTTCATGCCGTTCAGCGCCATCACCACGCCGTCGGTCGTCGCCCGCACTGCATGACGCCCCTGCGCCGGCTCCTCGGCGGCGGGATCGATCACCCAGGCGACGATGTCGCCGCGCGCCACCGCCTCGCCCAACGCCACTTCGTAGGCGAGCACGCCGGTGATCGGCGCGCGCAGGACCTGGCAGGTATCGAGGTCGGTCGGCTCGCACTGCGCCGGCGGCAGCTCGCCGGGATCGCCGGCGATCGCGCCGTGGCGTTGCAGGGTGCGGAACAGCGCCGCGGCATCCACCTTGGCCAACGCATCGGACACGTCGGGCTGGCCGCGCAGCTCGACCGTGGCGGAGATGCATGCCGGCGGCAGCGGCCTGCCGTCGAACCTGTCCTTGAGCCGCAGCCACGGCGTCGAGCAGGTTTCGTCGAATGGCCCGCCGCCGAGCTCGCCCAGCAGCACCGCGCGGCAGCCGAGCTCGGCCGCCAGCGCCGCCAGGGTGTCGGCGTGTTCCGCCACGGTGAACAGGTGCATGAGCGCCTCGCCGGTATCCGAATGCAGGTCGAGCACCAAGTCGGCATCGATCGCCAGCCCCAGCAGGGCGCGCTGCAGGGATTCCAGCGCCGTCACCGCCGGCAGGGCCGCGACCTTGTCCAGCAGGGCGGCGCGCACCGTGGCGACGTTGGCCGCCGCATCGTCGCCCAGCTGGTCGGCCACGGCGCCGGCCAGGCCGGCCGCCAGGTTCGGCCAGTTGCGGTTGAAGTTGGTGCCGGAGGCCAGCTCAACCCGGCCGCTGTGGCGGGCGTTGACCGCCTGGTCCAGGCCGAGCGGGTTGGCATAGGGCACGACGACGACCTCGCCCGCGATCTGTCCGCCCGCGGCGGCGGCGTCGAGCAGGGCGAGCAGGTGGTGCAGCACCAGCAGGCCGGGGATCTCGTCGGCGTGCAGGGCCGCCTGCAGGTAGGCCTTGGGCCGGCTGCCGGGGCAGCCGTAGCGATGCACCAGCAGGGTGCGCGCGCTGCCCGGGCTGTTGCCGGCGAGCGGGACGCGCCGGGTCTCGCGGGTCACCCGCCGCCTCAGCCTGCGGCCGTGCCCAGCGCGTCCCTGGCGCGCGCCGTCAGCTCCGCCATCAGCACGCGGAACGGCACCGGGCCATAGCTCGCCCGGGCAACGCCGAGCTCGCCCAGGCGCTTAACCGCCGGCGCACCCGGCAGCATGATGATGTTCACCGGCAGATCGGTGGCCGCGCACAACTCGGCGATCAGCTCTTCGTCGAACAGGACGGGCGCGAAGAAGCCGCTGGCCCCGGCCTCGGCGTAGGCGGCCGCCCGTTCCTTCGCTTCCGCCATCAGGCCGGCATGGCTCTCGGGCTCGGTCCGCTTCTTCAGGAACAGGTCGGTGCGGGCATTGATGAACAGAGGCACGTCCAGCGCCTCGGCGGCGGCGCGCACGGCGGCGATGCGCGCGGCCTGCGCGGCGATGTCGTGCAGACCCTCGCCGCCGATCACCTGGTCCTCGAAGTTGATGCCGATGGCGCCGGCGCCGATCAGGCGGGCGACGTTGTCCGCCGCGGCCGCCGGTTCGGTGGCATAGGCCCCCTCGAAGTCCACGCTCACCGGCAGGTCGACGCTCGCGGCGATGCGGGCGACGACGGTTTCCAGCAGGTCGAGCGGGATCGCCTCGCCGTCGGGATAGCCGTGCGCGCCGGCGACCGAGGCGCTACCGGTGGCCAATGCCCGGGCCCCGGCCTCGGCGACGGCCCGGGCGCTGCCGGCGTCCCAGATGTTGTAGAGGACGAGCGGCGCGCCCTTCACGTGCAGCGCCGCGAATGCGCGCGCCTTGTCGGCCTGGGTCATCTCCCGTCCCTCCGTTGCTTGCCTGTCAGGTTTGCGCCGCGCGCACGAAGCTGCGCCGCGCCAGTGTCTTCATGGTGGCGATATAGCGCGCCTGGGGCCAGCCGCATTCGACGGTGAGCTGCTCCCAGTTGCGCACCGAAAGCAGGGTCCAAAGCAGGTCGACCGCCTGCTCGGTGCCATGGTCCGTCGTCAGCATACCATCGCGCGCCAGCGCGGCGATCGCCGCG
>Ga0056121_1000178_pt1 | contig 25002 bp, 23 predicted proteins | sample WorMetHEROISLAND_FD_83872 | JGI IMG/M metagenome (GOLD analysis project Ga0056121, IMG submission 83872) | Marine gutless worms symbiont microbial communities from Max Planck institute for Marine Microbiology, Germany - Olavius sp. 1 HERON ISLAND ...
ATCAGTTCATCACAAGCTTCGTCGACGCCTACAATCGAACCAGGCTCAGATGCCTCGACTACAAGGCGCCAATCGAGCTCCTCAGCAATCCCCCGGGACACAACACGAAAGCCGGGGTCCATGTGCGCCCGCATTGCCGGTCATTCGGCTACTGCTCCGTCATCGCCCGGCCCAGGCTGGAGCGGATCGGGTCCACCAGGTAGCCGAGCATAGTGCGCGCGCCGGTGACGATGATCACTTCCGCCGACATGCCGACCTGGACATCGTAGTCGACCGCCTCGGCCGCCTGCTCGGCGTCGAGGCGGACGGTGGCCAGGTAGTAGGGCTCGCCTGTGCGCTCGTCGTCGAGGCGGTCGGCCGAGACCCGCACCACGGTGCCGTGGAACTCCGGCGCGGTGCGGGCGCTGAAGGCGGGAAAGCGGATCTTCGCCGGCAGGCCCAGTTCGACCGAGTCGATGTCGTTGGGATTGACCTTGGCCTCCACCACCAGCTCCGGCGCCCCGGGGACGATGTCCATGATCGGCTCGCCGGGGCCGACCACGCCGCCGGCGGTGAATACCTGCAGGTTCACCACCGTGCCGTCGACGGGCGCCTTGACGATGGTCCGGCGCAGCACGTCGCGGGCGGCGGCGAGCCGCTCCGTCAGGTCGGCGATCCCGGTCTGGGTGTCGCGCAGCTGCTCGACGATCTCGCGGATGCGGTCGGTGGTCAGCTCCTCGATCCGCAGTTCCGTCTCGCCGATCGACTGCTCGGCGCGGGCGACGGCGGCCAGGCTCTTGCCGCGATCGCCCATGATGTTGGCGTGCTCGCGCTTGAGCTCCAGCAGCCGCGGCTTGCGCGCCAGGCCGTCGGCGACCAGACCCTCGACGGCGTCGGCCTCCTCCTTGATCAGCTCGAGCTGGCGCTCCTACGCCGCGATCTCCGTCTTCAGGCCGACGATCTCCTCGCGCAGCTGGTCGACCCGCTTGCGCAGCACGGCGACCTGGTTGGCCAGCGAGCGGCCGCGCACCTCGAAGATGCGCCGCTGGCCGCTGACCGCCTGTCGCGCCGTCGGCTCGTCCAGGTTGGTGAGCCAGGCCGGGAACCCGATCGCCGCCGCGCCGTCCTGCTCGGCCTGCAGGCGGGCGGCCAGCGCCGTGGCGGCGATCATCTGTCCGCGCTGCAGGTCGAGGCGCGCCCGGGCCTGGGTGTCGTCCAGCAGCACCAGGTGTTCGCCCTGCAGCACCTCGGTGCCCTCCTCGACCAGGATGGCGGCGACGATGCCGCCCTCCAGGTGCTGGATGGTCTTGCGTTTGCCCTCGACCAGCACCACGCCTGGCGCAATCGCCGCGCTGTCCAGCGGCGCCAGCGCCGCCCAGGCGCCAAAGCCGCCGAGGAAGGCGGCGCAGACCAGGGCGCCGAACAGCACCGTGGTGCGGATGCCCATGCCGGCGGCGTCGACAGCGCTACCGGCTGCCGGCGCGCCGGCGGCTGGCTCGGCCGGTTTCGGCTGCAGCTGCATCGCCTAGGCCGGCTCGCCGTCGGCCGGCGGCACCGCCCGAAGGGCGGCCCCGCGCTTGGCTTCCGCCGCCGCCCGGCTGAGGATTTCCAGCACCTCGTCGCGCGGCCCGAAGGCGCTGACCGTGCCGTTCTGCAGCACCAGCACCTTGTCGACCTGTGCCAGCGCGCTGGGCCGGTGGGCGATCAGCACCACCGTCGAGCCCGCCGCGCGCAGCCGGACGATGGTCTGCAGCAGGGCCTGTTCGCCCTCGGAGTCCAGGTTGGAGTTGGGCTCGTCCAGCACCACCAGGCGGGGCGCGCCGAACACCGCCCGGGCCAGGGCGATGCGCTGGCGCTGCCCGCCCGACAGCCGCGCCGCGCCGGGGCCCAGCCTGGTGTCGTAGCCGTCGGGCAGACGGACGATAACGTCGTGCACCCCGGCGAGCCGCGCCGCGGCGATCACCGCTTCGTCGTCGGCCTCGCCCATGCGGGCGATGTTGTCGCGCACGCTGCCGGTGAACAGCTCGATGTCCTGCGGCAGGTAGCCCACGTGGCGGCCGCGGTCGGCGGCGTCCCACCTGGCCATGTCGACGCCGTCCAGGCGGGCTGCGCCCATGGTCGGCGCCAGGCTGCCGACCAGCATACGCGCCAGGGTGGTCTTGCCGGCCGCCGACGGGCCGATCAGGCCCAGCACCTCGCCGGGCGCCAGGGCGAAGGAGACCCGGCTCAGCACCGGCTCGTTCAGGCCCGGCGGCCGGAAGGTCAGGTCGCCGACCTCGAGCCGCCCTTGCGGCCGCGGCAGGGCGGTATCGCCGCTGGCCAGATGGGGACCGTTCGCCACCGCCTTGATGCGGGCGTAGGACAGCCGGGCCTGCACCATCCCCTTCCAGGCGTTGATCGACTGTTCGACCGGCGCCAGCGCCCGGGCCATGATGATCGAGGCGGCGATCATGGCGCCGCCGGTGATGATCTGCTCTGAAGCCAGCAGGGCGCCGGTGCCGAGGATCGCGACCTGCAGCACCAGGCGCAGGAACTTGGCCAGCGACGACAGCACGCCGGCGAGGTCGCTGGCGAAGGTCTGGCTCACCAGCGTGCCTTCCGCCGTCGCCCGCCAGCGCGCGGCCAGGGCCGGCATCATGCCCATGGCGGCAATCACGTCGGCGTTGCGCACCGCCGCATCGGCCTCGTTCAGCGCCCGCGTGGCCTGGCCGTTGGCCGCGGCCAGGGGCTTGCGGGTCAAGAGCTCACCGGCCACCGCCAGCATGAACAGCAGGAGCGCGCCGCCGGTCGCGATCCAGCCCAGGATCGGGTGGATCAGGAAGATCACTGCCAGGAACACCGGCGTCCAGGGGGCATCGAAGAAGGGGAAGATGGTCGGCCCGCCCAGGAACTGGCGCAACTGGCTGACGTCGCGCAGGCCCTGCGCCGAGGCCGAACCACCGGCCAGCGCCGTCGCCACGGCGCCGTCGAGCACGTCGACGGCGATCTGCCGGTCGAGCCAGGTCGAGATGCGCGTCATCAGCCGCCCGCGCACGCCCTCCATCACCGCCATCACCAACAGCGCCAGCAGGACGATGGCGGTGAGCGCATAGAGCGTGTCGAGGTTGCCCGTGACCAGCACCCGGTCGTAGAGCTGCATCATGTAGATCGGCACGGCCAGCATCATCAGGTTGACGACGAAGCTGAAGCCGGTCACGGCCACGAAGCCGCGCCGGGTGGCGGCGACGACCTGCTTGAGGTGGTCGCTGCCACGGGCGGCCACGCGCGCCGCCGCGCTCACCCTGCCCGCTCCGCGCACATGATGGCGCGACGGATCCCGTCCGCCTCGAACTGCAGCGCCATTGGCCGCACCGCCCCCGCTACCACCGTCGCCTCGTCTCGTTGCGCGATGGTAGCCATGATCGCTGCCCAATGCACCGTGTCGTCGCCGGTCAAGGCGTCGGCGGTAAGACCGTTCGCACGCCTTAGCTGCGCCAGAAGCCTTCCTTGTCGATCTGGTGCAGGGCGTCGAGCTCGACCTGGGTCGGCAGCGGCGTCTCGCGCACGTCGGGCACGCACTTCAGGTCCCAGCCGGTGTTCTCCAGCACCTCCGTCAGGGTGTGGCCGGGGTGGATCGCCTCCAGGTGCAGCTCGTTGTCGGGCCCGTAGGGGCGCAGCACGGCGCGGTCGGTGATCACTGCGGCGGGTCCGCCGCCGGCCAGGCCGGCGCGCTTGCGGGCATCGCCGCCGTCCAGGTAGCCGGGCGAGGTGATGAAGTCGACCTTCTCCACCAGCCGGTGCTTCTGGTGGTTCATGATGACAATCAGCCGCTCCGCCATGGCGGCGATGTCGGGCGCGCCGCCGGAGCCCGGCAGCTTCACCTTCGGCGCGTGCCAGTCGCCGATGTAGGAGGTGTTGATGTTGCCGAAGCGGTCGATCTCGGCGCCGCCGATGAAGCCGGCGTGGATCCGTCCGCCGCTCAGCAGGCCCATGATCTGGATCAGTCCGGTGGTCCAGGCCGCGCCGAGCTGGTTGGGGCCGTCGCACATGGTGTAGAGCATGCCGTCGGCCGGGGCATAGCGGGCGACGCCGCTCTCGAACAGGCCGACCGCGTTGGGCGCATGCGTCAGCCGGGCGACGCCGTAGGCGGTGATCGGCAGGCGCATGCCGACGAAGATCCGCTCGCCGTCGGCGATCTCGCGCGCGGCGGCGATGATCATCAGTTCCTGGGTCGAGTAGTCCGACATCACTGAAACGCTCTCGCGGTGAAGGGGTTCGCGAACCGTGGACCCTGGCTTTCGCCGGGGATTCCCCCAAGGGAAACCGGAAATGCCGGCGAAAGCCGGCATCCACATGTACGGGGTACACGGCGCTGCCTGGGTTGCATCGGCGCGGACACGGCTATTCGGTGGCGTAGTTGGCCGGCGCCGACGGCGCGTCGCCGAGAATGCGCAGGGCTTCCAGCTGGCCGCCGAGCTTGTCGCGATAGGCGGCGTGGTCGGGCAGGTCGCGGACCCACTCGTCGAGCCAGCGCTCGAAGCCTTCCGGCTCGCGCGTCTCCTTGTGGTAGTCGTGGAAGAAAGCGTTGTCGCGCTGCCAGCGGCCGATCAGCATCGACGGGTGGTTGGCCGCCGGCACGTGACAGACCGCGTTGACGCCGAAGCCCGGGATCAGCACGCGGCTGGGATCGGAGGCGATCACCGCCGGCTCGACGATCTCGTCTGCCAGGACGATGATGCGGTCGGCGGCGATGGAGGCTTCCTGGGTCAGCCCGGTCGAGCCCCAGAAGTGCGAGTTGCCGAAACGGTCCGCGCGCTGCACCACCAGGAAGGCGACATCCGGCTTCAGTGCCGGCACCAGGGCGACCGGATCGGGCTCGTCGGAGAACGGATTCTCGGCCAGCTTGATGCGCGGGTTGGAGTTGATGATGTCGGAACCGAGGATCGACTTCAGCGGCACGTAGGGCAGACCGTAGGCGCCGGCAAAGAAGGCCATGCCGATGGTGAAGTTGGAATAGTCGTAGATGGTGATCGGCTGCGGCAGCCCCTGCTCGGCCGCCCGCCGGTAGTTGTGGCCCATGCCGCCGGAAACGTTGCCGACCCAGGCGCCGGTCACCGTCGAGACGCAGCCGGCACCGATCAGCATGTCGGTGGAGATGTCGGAGATCGGCGCGATCATGTTGAGATTGCGCCGCTGCTGGCGGATCAGCTCGTGCGTCGCCGCATAGGGGATGCCGTGCTCCAGCGCGGCGCCCAGCACGATCCCCATGCCGTCGGTGACAAAGGTGGCGACAGCCTCCTCGAGGCTGCAAAGCTTGTCGTGATCGATGACGTCCTCCCCCACCGGCGGCGGCAAAGGCCGCCGCGCCGCGCCAGACTAGCGCGACGGCGACGGCCGGACCAAGTGCGCGATCCGCCGCCTGGCCGCGGCGCCTCAGGCGTTGCTGTGGGGACGCTGGACGCGGACAGAGACGACGCGCCCCTGACCGGCGCTGCGCTTGCGCCCGGTCTTCCGGCCTTTGCGCTGCCAGGTGTTTTCCTGCTCGAGGGTGCCGCCCAGGCGGGCGTCCTTGACCACCCAGATCTTGCTGTCCTCCGGCGCCCAGACGCCATGTGCGTGCGGGTTCGGCGGCTGCGGCGTCATGATCAGCAGCGTCACCTGCTGCGCACTCTCGCTGACCGTCATCTCGAAGCCCTCGTCGATGATCAGCCAGTAGGAGTCGATCGGCAGCACCTGCTCGACGGCGACATCGATCGTCTTCACCAGGCCAAGCGCGAAGGCCGGCTCGATCGGCTGCAGGTGCGGCCACCAGCCGCCGGTGTCGTCGAACCAGTTGGCCTCGAGATACTTGCAGATGGCATCGGTGTTGGGCGTCTTGCACGGCTCGAAGATGTGCTTGCGGAACACCGGCACCAGGCCCTCAAAGCCCTTCTTCTCGAGCGCCATCACCGCCTTGCGCAAAGCCCCCAGGCGGCGCGGTGCATCCTTGAAGTGCGAAAGCTGGTCCAGGTAGTAGCAGAGCGGTCCTTTGGAAATGTGCGGACCGGGAACGAAGCCTCCCATGCGTGCCCCCCTTTTTGCGCGACGCCTTGCCGCCGACGCTTGGTTTGGCCGTTGCCTGGCGACGCCGGGTCTTCTCGACCGTGCCCGGATCGTGCCGGCGTGGGCGGAGCCCTCAATCCGGGGATGTCAGCATGCGGAAAATGGTCCTGTCAATTGACTGAGCGCCGGCGCGACCGGCAGCCGGCGACAGCTACTGCAAGCGCGCCAGCTCGGCGCGTGCTTCGAGCAGATCGACCGTCTCCTCGCCGTCCTCGAACCAGGTAACCACCGGCGCCAGCACGTCGCGCGCCGCCGCGCTGCGATCGTCGTCACAGCGCAACCGCGCCAGGCTGGTGCAGGCGCGCAGCTCAAGGGAACGAGCCTGCTGCCGGCGGGCAATCGCGACGGCCCGCTCGAACGCCGCCTCCGCCTCGCCCAGGTTGTCGGCCGAGCAGGCGAGCAGGAACTGACCGCGCAGGCGGGCGAGCTCCGCGTCCCACAGCCGCATGGTGCCGGACTCGGCCAGGGCAGTGGCTTCCGCCAGCAGCTCCAGGGCGTCGTCGTGCTGTCCGGCGACGGCATAGCCCTCGGCGAGCCGCATCAGCGTTCCGGGGCGTCCCAGCTCGGTGCCCGTGGCCTGCAGCGCGGCCATGCCGGCGTGCATCCGGGCGACGCCTTCGTCGATCCGGCCCAGGCCGATCAGGGCACTGCCCTGCTGGATCGCGCCCTGGGCCTGGTAGTAGGAGAAGCCCTGCTCGCCGGCGATCGCAATCATCTGGTCGGCCGCCTGCAGCACGGCGGCATCGTCGCGCCGGCCCTGGTGCACGCGGGTGGCGAACATCAGAACGAACACCAGGCTGTAGGGATGGGCGGCGTCGCGCGCGAGCGCCAATGCCTGCTCGATCCGCGCCAGCGCCTGCGCCGGATGGCCGAGAAACCACAGTCCCCAGGCCAGGTAGGACAGGCAGAACACGCCCGGATCCTGGCCGTATATCAGCGCATGCGCACGGTGGCGGCGGGGATCGTACAGGGCGACGCCGGCCTCAAGGTGCTCGCGGGCGGCCGTCATCTCGCCCAGATGAAGCTGGGTCATGCCCAGCGCGCCCTCCGCCTCCAGCTGCAGGTCGTGGTCGCGGCGGCCGGCGGCCAGCTCGGCCAGCTCTTCGGCCAGGGCATGCGCGGCTTCGACATCGGCGCGGACGAAGTGCGACAGCAACTGGCCCCAGATCACCGGGAACAGCTGCGGCGTCTCGCCCAGCGCCTCGCACAGCGTGCGCGCCCGCTCATAGGCCTGCATGACTTGCGGCGCGGCGTAGCCGCTGACCGCCCGCAAGGCGGTGCCGCGCCGGGTCTGCAGCGCCAGCTCCAGCTCGTCGCGCCAGCGCCCCGGCGACAGCGATTGCAGGGCCGCAAGGCCGCTGTCGATATGATTGAGCGCCTCGACATGGGCGGAGCGGAGAACTGCCCGGTCGGCCGCCTGTTGCCAGAACACGGCCGCCTCCTCGGCCAGGCCGGCACAGGAGAAGTGATGTGCCAGCAGCTCGGCCCGGCCCTCGGAGTCGTCCGGCAGGCTGTACTCCAGCACCCGGGCGATGCGCTGGTGATACTTCTGCCGGGTCTGGCGCAGCAGGCTTTCGTAGGCCGCATCCTGCAGCAATGCGTGCTTGAACGCGTAGGTCGCCTCGGGCGGTTGGCCGCGCACGTTCACCAGCTCGGCCGCAACCAGGCGGGCGAGCGCCTCGTCGAGCGCCGGGCCGGCATCGTCGACCACCTGCGACAGCAGCACATAGCCGAACTCGCGGCCGATCACCGCCGCCGCCTGCGCCACCGCCTTGGCCTCGCCCAGGTTATCGAGCCGCGCCGCCAGCGAGGCCTGCAGGGTGGTCGGCACGTCGGCCGCGGCGTCGCCGCCCTCGAGCCCGGCCTTGGTCAGCTCCTCCGCATACAGCGGCACGCCGTCGCTGCGCGCAGCGATGCGGTCGACGAACGCCTTGCTGACGCCCCGGCCGGCGATCGCGCGGACGATCGCGCCGGCCGCCTCGGCACTGAGCCGGTCCAGGTGCACGGTGCGCGCCTCGTCGAGGAACGGTGCCTGCCATTCGGGACGATGGCTGACCAGCAACAGCACCTTTGCACCGTCCAGCCGTTCCAGGGCGCGCGCCATCACCTCCTGCGTGGTCGGGTCGATCCAATGCGCGTCCTCGAACAGCGACAGCACCGGCCGGCGACGGCCCAACGCCAGCAGTTCATCGATCAGCGCCTCGAAGATCTGTTCCTTGCGCTGCAGTGGCGACAGCTCGAGCTCGCCATAGCGCTGGCGGTAGGGCAACTGCATCAGGCTGGCGAACAGCTTCAGCCGCTCGACCCCGTGCCCGCTGTCGCCGACGAGCATCGCCTCGAGCTTGTCCAGCTTGGCCTCGCCGCTGTCGTCGGCCAGGAATCCGGCGGCGTGCTCGAGCTGACGCACCACCGGATAGAGCGCACTGTTGGAGAAGTAGGGCGAGCACTGGTAGCGCAGCCGGATCGGCGATTGTCCGGCGACGTCGTCGCGCAACGCCTGCAGCAGGCGCGACTTGCCGATCCCGGGCTCGCCGCGGACGAACACGACCTGGCCCTGCCCCGCGAAGGCCTGCTCCCAGCAACTTCGCAGCCGCGCCAGCTCTTCGTCACGGCCGAACAGCTGGGTGACGCCGGGTTCATGCGCCGCCTCGAACCGGCTCTCGCTGGCGCGCTCGCCGTTGACCTGGTAGGCCTGCACCGGCGCCCCGAAACCCTTGAGATCGAGGCGGCCCAGGTCGGTGACGTCGAAACCGCCGCCCAGCATGCGATGGGTCAGTTCGGCCACCACCAGTTCGCCCGGGCGGGCGATATTCTGCAATCGCGCTGCCAGGTTCGGCGTCTGTCCGGTGACGGCCTCGGTATTCCGGTTGCCCTCGCGGAGCAGGTCGCCGACGACGACCCGGCCGGTGGCGATGCCGACGCGGGCCTGCAGCTTCTCGCCGCCCTCGAGCTGCAGCCGGGCGACCGAGCCGACCACCTCCAGGCCGGCTCGGACGGCCCGCTCGGACTGGTCCTCATAGGCCTGCGGCCAGCCGAAATAGGCCAACACGCCGTCGCCCAGATACTGCGCCACATGACCGCCGTAGCGGGTGATCGCGCCAGATACGGCATCCTGATAGCGGCGGATGATCAGCCGCAGGTCCTCGGGATCGAGTTCCGTCGACAGCGCCGTCGAACCGACCAGGTCCGAGAACAGCACCGTCAGCTGCCGGCGCTCGGCCCGGTCCGGCCGCGCCGCCGCCGGCGGTACCGCCGCGGCCTGCTGGCTGGCGGCGGCATGCTCGGCGATCGCCAGCAACAGCCGGCGGCGCTCGCCGACCGTGTCGATGCCGATTTCCTTCAGGTCCTCGGCGGTCAGGTGGGGCAGCACGACCAGGTCGACCTTGTTCGCGGCGAATGCCGCGGCGTAGTCGGCAAAGCCGTTCGCCTGCAACCACTGGCCAACGTCATCGGCCATGTCGCCCTCCACCCGTGCTCCCGATTAGGTAATCAGACGCGGCGGCGTTGCCAAGAGACGCGCGGGACGTCGCCGGACGACGGCATCAGCCGCCGATGCGGCCGAACCCCGGCAGCTTCAGGGCCAGCGGCGCCAGGTCGACGCCGACCGTCAGGCCGAGCAGGTTGACCTCGAACCCCTCCTCGGCCCCCACCTGGGCTCCGGCGAGGCCGAACAGGGATACCTGCTTGCCGGTCCCGCTCGGCGTATCGGCGACCACGCCGCCGTTCGGGAGGTAGTCCTTGCCGACCGCCAGCGGCGGCAGTTCGAGGCGCAAGCCGGGGACTTCGCGGGCGACGAAGGCGGTGAAGGTGTTGCTGTTGGGGCCCGGCCAGACCCGGTAATGCCCGGGATAGGGGTAGCGCGCCGCCGCCGCCTCGACCTCGCCGATCAGCGCGTCGACCCCGTCGCCGCGCAGGTCGAGCAGCAGCTCGGGACGGCTGCCGAACCAATAGGCGTCGGGGATGCCGTTGCTCACGCGCAAGGCGTCGCCGCCGTGGTAGGCATACCAGCCGATCACCTCCAGGCGGGTGTAACGGTCGGCGCCGCTGGGCTTGACCGCGAACCAGGTATGCACGCCGAAGGCACCGCGCCAGCCGTAGGCTCGGGCGCCATAGACCTGCAGGACGGCTTCGCTGGTGCTGGCCGGATCCGGTGCCTGTTGCGAGCTGTCGCGCCGGGCCTCCCACCAGTTGGCCGCCTTGGCGACACCGGTGGTGCGCAGGGTGACGCTGGTCAGCAACGGCAGCAGCACCAGCGCGACCACCGCGGCCAACAGCCAGCGCCAAAGCCGCCGCGACCGGCGGGCCGGGCGCCCGGCGGAGGCGGATGGTTCTTGCCGGGGCATGGCACCAGCGGCCTAGATCAGGCCGGCCAGCGGCGACGACGGGTCGGCGTACTGCTTCTTGGCCATGCGTCCGGCGAGGTAGGCCTCGCGACCGGCGATCACGGCGTGCTTCATGGCCCGGGCCATGCGCACCGGGTCCTTGGCCTCGGCGATCGCCGTGTTCATCAGCACGCCGTCGCAGCCGAGCTCCATGGCAACGGTGGCGTCCGACGCGGTGCCGACGCCGGCATCGACGATCACCGGCACCTTGGCGTTCTCGATGATGATGCGGATATTGACCGGGTTCTGGATGCCCAGGCCCGAACCGATCGGCGCCCCCAGCGGCATGATCGCGCAACAGCCGATCTCTTCCAGCGCCTTGGCCTGGATCGGATCGTCCGAGCAGTAGACCATCACCTGGAAGCCTTCGCCGATCAGCATCTCGGCCGCCCGCAGGGTCTCGGGCATGTTCGGGTAGAGCGTCTGCTGATCGCCCAGGACCTCGAGCTTGACCAGGTCCCAACCACCCGCCTCGCGCGCCAGCCGCAGGGTCCGCACCGCGTCCTCGCCGGTGAAACAGCCGGCGGTGTTGGGCAGGTAGACATACTTCTTCGGGTCGATGTGATCGACCAGCATCTCCTTGCCGGGATCGGTGACGTTGACCCGGCGCACGGCGACCGTGACCATCTCCGCGCCCGACGCCTCCAGCGCGCGGCGGTTCTCGTCATAATCCTCGTACTTGCCGGTGCCGATGATCAGCCGCGACCGCAGCGTCCGCCCGGCCACCTCCCAGGTGTCGCCGTCGTCCTTGGCATCCGCCTGGACGTCGCCGCCGCCGATGAAGTGCACGATCTCCAGCGAGTCGCCGTCGCCCACCAAGGTGTCGCCGTAGGCCGAGCGTGGGACGATTTCCAGATTGCGCTCCAGCGCGATCTTGCGGCCATCCAGGCCCAGCCGCGCCAGCAGCTCGCCCACCGTCAGGGGCGCCTCGAACTCCCGGTTCTCTCCATTGATGACGACATGCATGCGTTTACGCTTCCGACTGCTGATCTCGCTGAGAAGGGTATTGCCGATAGTATGGGTGTCCGTGCAAGCCCTTTCAACGCACGCGCGGCCGCTTCCCTTCATTGCCGGGACTCAAGTATAAGGGCCATAGGCGGCAACAGCGGCGGCAGGGCCGATGACGAAACGGATTTTGGTCCTAAACGGCCCCAACCTGAACATGCTGGGACTGCGTGAACCGGAGATCTACGGCACGCAGACGCTCGACGACATCCGCGCGCGGATCGAGGCCAGGGCGGCCGAGCTCGGCGTCGACGCCGACGTGCGGCAGAGCAACAGCGAAGGCGAACTGGTGAGCTGGATCCAGCAGGCCGGCGGCGCCGTCGGCAGCGCCGGCGATGCCGCCGACGCCATCATCATCAATGCCGGCGCCTACAGCCACACCTCGGTGGCCATTCTCGACGCCCTGCGCAGCGTCGGCCTGCCGGTGTACGAGGTCCATCTCTCCAACATCTACCGTCGGGAACCGTTCCGTCACCATTCCTACATCAGCGGGGTGGCGGAAGGCGTACTCTGCGGCTTCGGCGCCGACGGCTATCTGTTCGCGCTCGAAGTTGCCGCCCGGCGCGGGGACTGACGGCACCGCCCAGGTGCCCGCAATGACAACAGTGGAGCCGGCAAGACATGGCTAAGCGCGACGTGGACAAGGAACTGATCCGGGAGCTGGCGACTCTCCTCGACGAAACCGGCCTGACCGAGATCGAGGTCGAAGAGGACGACCGCCGCATCCGCATCGCCCGCCACAGCACCACCGTGGCGGCGCCGGCGGCAATGGCCGCACCGGCCGCGGCCGCAGCGCCGGCGGCGGAGCCGGGCACCGCTGCCGACCTGTCGGGCCATCCCGGTGCGGTCGCCTCGCCCATGGTCGGGACCGCCTTCCGCGCCCCGGATCCCGCGGCCCCGCCGTTCGTCAACGTCGGCGACAACGTCCGTGCCGGTCAGACCGTGGTGATCATCGAGGCGATGAAGACGTTCAACGAAATCCCGGCACCGCGTGACGGCACGGTGCGCGAGATCCTGATCGACAACGGCACGCCGGTCGAATTCGGCGACGTGCTGATGATCATCGAGTGACCGGCGGCAGTCCGGTGTTCGAGAAAGTCCTCATCGCCAACCGCGGCGAGATCGCGCTCAGGCTGCACCGCGCCTGCCGCGAAATGGGCATTCAGACGGTGGCGGTCCATTCGACGGCAGACGCCGATGCCATGCACGTCCGCCTGGCCGACGAAAGCGTCTGCATCGGTCCGCCGCCGGCCCGCGAGAGCTACCTGAACATCCCCTCGGTGCTGGCCGCGGCGGAGATCACCGGTAGCGAGGCGATCCACCCCGGCTACGGCTTCCTGTCGGAGAACGCCGAGTTCGCCGCCATCGTCGAGGAGCACGGCTACACCTTCATCGGCCCCAGCGAACAGCACATCCGGCTGATGGGCGACAAGATCGCCGCCAAGAAGACGATGATCGAGCTCGGCATACCGGTGGTGCCCGGCAGCGACGGCGCGGTCGAAGACGATGCCACCGCCATCGCCCTGGCCGAGGAGATCGGCTATCCGGTGCTGATCAAGGCCGCCGCCGGCGGCGGCGGCCGGGGCATGAAGGTGGTCAACGAAGCCGCCGAGTTCGCCACCGCGCTGGCTGCCGCACGGGCGGAGAGCAAGGCAGCATTCAACGACGATGCCGTCTACATCGAGAAGTACCTGGGCCGGCCGCGTCACATCGAGGTGCAGATCATCGGCGACGGCAAGGGCACCGTGCTGCACATGGGCGAGCGCGACTGCTCGTTGCAGCGCCGACATCAGAAGGTGGTGGAAGAGGCCCCCTCGCCCGCCCTCAATGCCGAGGCCCGCGCCAACATCGGCGAGATCGTCGTCTCCGCCCTGAAGAAGATCGACTACCGCAGCCTGGGAACGGTGGAGTTCCTCTACGAGGACGGCCAGTTCTACTTCATCGAGATGAATACCCGCCTGCAGGTGGAGCATCCGGTGACCGAGGAAATCACCGGCATCGACTTGGTGCGCGAGCAGATCCGCGTCGCCGCCGGGGCGCCGCTGTCGTTCACGCAGGCCGATGTGCACCTGAACGGGCACGCCATCGAATGCCGGATCAACGCCGAAGATCCGCTGACCTTCGCCCCGTCGCCGGGCAAGGTGACGGATTTCCACGCCCCCGGCGGTCTCGGCGTCCGCGTCGATTCCGCCCTCTACAGCGGCTACACCGTGCCGCCCTACTACGACAGCCTGATCGCCAAGCTGGTCGTCCACGGGGCGACCCGCAACGAAGCGCTGCTACGCCTCAACCGGGCGCTCGGCGAGTTCGTGGTGGGCGGGATCGTCACCAACATCCCGCTGCATCAGACGCTGGTCGGCGAGCCCGACTTCGTCGACGGCAGCTACAACATTCACTGGCTGGAGCAGTTCCTGTCGCGCTGACGGCGGGCCGCCATGGTCGAGATCACGCCGGAACTGGTGCTCAAGGCCTATGCCGCGGGCGTCTTTCCGATGGCCGAGAGCCGCGACGACCCGCACCTGTTCTGGGTCGATCCCAAGCGGCGCGGGGTGCTGCCGCTGGAGCGCTTCCACATCTCGCGCAGGCTGCGCCGCACGGTCCGGCGCTCGCCCTGGCGGATCGCCGTGGATCGCGACTTCGGCGCCGTGATGGAGCGCTGCGCCTCGCCGGCTCCGGGGCGCTGGAGCACCTGGATCAACGAGCAGATCCTCGAGCTGTTCAACGCCCTGCATGACCGCGGCTTTGCCCACAGCGTCGAGGTCTGGGAGGAGGACGAGCTGGTCGGCGGCCTGTACGGCATCGCCCTGGGCGCCGCCTTTTTCGGCGAGAGCATGTTCAGCCGCCGCCGCGACGCCAGCAAGGTCGCCCTGGTGCATCTGGTTGGCCGGCTGAAGATCGCCGGCTTCCGCCTGCTCGACACGCAGTTCGTCACCGAGCACCTGGAGCAGTTCGGGGCGATCGAGATCCCGCGCGACGACTATCACGCCCAGCTCGAGCGGGCGCTGGGCTATTCCGTCGACTTCTCGCTTGCCGGGCGGGCGCCCTCCGCGGAAGAGGTGCTGCAGTCGATCGCCCAGACGTCGTAGACCGGATGCTCCAGCGCCGACAACGCCGGCGACGAGGCGAACATCCAGCCCGTGAACAGATGCGTGCCCTGGGGCTCGCCCGGGGGCAGCTCGCGGATCTCCAGGAACACGGAGACCTCCGGGGTCTCTTCCGGCGGCCGCTTACGGCAGGCGCGCACGACAATCCGCAGGGTGCCGAAGCTGACTTCCTCGTCGACCGGCGCCGCGAACGTCGTGATCCGCGCCGTGACCTTATCGAGCGCGCGCAGCACCGCCTGTTCGTCGGCCCACGCCGGTGTTGCCAGCACGGCGGACAGCACCATCGCGGGCAGCGTCGGCGTCGGCCGCCACCGCATCAGTCGCGCCGATGCGCCCGGAAGCGCAGGCGCATGTAGTCGACGTGCCAGGTGCCTTCGCCGTCGCACAGCATCGGCAACAGCAAGGCGCGCACGTCCTGGCGCGCGGGCTCGCGCTCCGCTTCCGGCAGCAGGTTGAAGAAACTCTCGGCAAAGGTATCGAGCCAGCCGGTGATGTCGCCGGGCAACCGCGTCAGGCGCGGCACCAGTTCGATGCTGTCGACGGCAAAGCCGCCGCGCTCCAGCTTGGCGCCGTACTCCGCCGGCGAGGGGAAATACCACGGATTGGCCGTCTCGGGATCGCGGCCGCGATGGCGCAACGCCGCATAGATCGCCACCCGCGCAGCGGCACAGTTGGCATAGCCGCCGAACTCGGCCACGAACCGGCCGCGCGGCCGCAGCGCCCGGTGCACGCCGGCGATGACGGCATCGGGATCGCGGTTCATCCAGTGCATGGCGGCATTGGAAAACACCGCATCGAACTCGGCACCGAAATCGAGCGCCTGGCCGTCCATCACCCGGGCATCGACCCCGGCCGCCCGGGCGGCCTCGATCTGCTCGGCGCTGGCGTCGACGCCGACCACGTCGACGCCCATTTCCTGCAGCTTGACGCTGAGTGCGCCGTCACCGCAGCCGAGGTCGAGGATGCGTTCGCCGGCCCGGGGCGCAAGCAACTCGACCACCGCGCCGGCAAGATCGGCAACGAAGCGGGCATTGCGCGCGTAGCGCGCGGGATCCCAGGTCTGGGCCCCAGCGGCCGAGGCGTCGTCCGCCTGGTCGGCGTTGCTGCTCATGGATCTTCCCGCCGGCCGGTCAGTTCGAGGTGCTGCCCTGGGCGCTGTAGATCGCCTTGCCGATCAGATCGGTCAGGTCGACCGCGCCCTGGGTGAAGCGGATCTCGTCGCCGGCCTCGAGCAGCACATCGGAGCCGCCCGGCTCGATCGACAGGTACTTGCCGCCCAGCAGACCGTCGCTGGCGACCTTGACCGACGAATCGTCCGGCAGTTTGAGGTCGGCGGCGATCGACATCTCGATCACCGCCAGATAGGTGAGCTTATCCAGGTGCTGGTCCGTCACCGTACCGACCTTGATCCCCCCCAGCATGACGTCGCTGCCGATGTTGACGCCGTCGATCTTCTCGAACCGGGCCATCAGCGGGTAACCGTCAACCGCGCCCACGTCGGCCTTGTTGTAGGCGACATAGAGAAACACCGCCGCCACCACCAGCACGACCGCGCCGATTAGGGTTTCGACCAGATTGCCTGACATCTTGCTTCCTGTTCCGTCGCGTCCAGGTGCCGCGGTGCCACTCAGTCGGGCACCCAGGCCTCGTAATCGCCGGTCGCGGGCGGGCGCCGGGCCTCCTGGACCAGGCTGCCGGACGGCCGGTAGGCCGCGGTTGTGCCGGTCCGGTTCGGCTCATGCTCGCGCTCCCACGATCGTGCCGGGCGCGGGCCGAGCGGCGGCTCGTCGATCGTGCGATGCAACCACGCATGCCATTCCGGCGGTACCTGGGACGCTTCGGGCGCGGCGGCATAGATCACCCACCGGCGGTCACCGTTCTTCTCTTTGTAGTAACGGTTGTCGAACTGGTCCGTGCCGACCAGTTCGCCTTTCCACCAGGTCATCAGTCGGGTTCCGACCGTCGCACCCATGTCCGCCCAACTCCCGTTGCGGCGACGCCGCAGCCGGCGCCAGAACGGCGCGGACTATGGCATCTGCCGGCATGACCGTCCAGCATCCTGTCCCGGCGAGGCTGGCGGCGAATTGCGCTCGCGGCGGGGCGAAACGACGGCGATTCTGCGCCGCGACGAGCGCCCCGGTCGCAGCCGGCGGCGCGAAACGGGCGTTTCGCAGCATTCCGCCGCGGTCCGGCACGACAGCGGAAGAGACCGGATTTCGGCGGTTCGCCAGCTGCCAATCCAACTGAAATATCCACCGCAAGGAATTGAAATTACTAAATTTTTGTTCATTAACGCCCGAAGATCTACATCTAGTGGTTCCAATCACATTTTTGTCAAAATGTTGTTGCTGCGGTTCGGGGCGACCACTAGGATTTGCGCCCGCTCCGGCAAGGGGCGGACGGAGGAACGGGGGCCGCGGGCCGTGCAGGGCACAATTTCCACAAAGTTATCCACAGGCAGGCGCATCTCTGCCGCCTCGCGGACGTCCTCGACTGTTGACAGAGCCAAATCCACGCCACTACATTTTGTGCCCCCTCGGACCATGACCCTAGATATGGTGTCGCCAGGGGCGAATTTCAGCCAGCAGCCGCCGCCCAGTCCAGGTCGTCCGGCGTTCGTTTCATCGGGGGAGAGTGAGGGGTAAGATGCGTATAGCCCGTCGTTTCACGCAGCAGGGTCAGTCACCCTACGCCGGCATCCAGTTCCGCACCGCGTCGAGCGAGATCCGCAATCCGGACGGCTCGGTGGTGTTTCGTCTCGATGGCATTGATGTGCCCGCCGCCTGGTCGCAGGTCGCCTGCGATATCCTGGCGCAGAAGTACTTCCGCAAGGCCGGCATCCCCGCCGCCCGCAAGCGGGTGCCCGAAGACGGCGTGCCGGAATGGCTGTGGCGGGAGGCCGCGGATCCGGCGGCGATGGACGAGCTGCCCGAGGACCAGCGCGCCAGCCACGAGACCAGTGCCCGGCAGGTATTCAACCGGCTTGCCGGAACCTGGACCTACTGGGGCTGGAAAGGCGGCTACTTCGACACCGAGGAAGACGCCCTGGCGTTCTACGACGAGCTTTGCCACATGCTGGCGCGGCAGATGGCGGCACCGAACTCGCCGCAGTGGTTCAACACCGGCATGCACTGGGCCTACGGCATCGACGGTCCCTCGCAGGGACACTACTACGTCGACTTCCGCACCGGGCAGCTGACCAAGGCGACCAGCGCCTACGAGCACCCGCAGCCGCATGCCTGCTTCATCCAGTCCGTCTCCGACGACCTGGTGAACGATTCCGGCATCATGGACCTGTGGGTGCGCGAAGCCCGCCTGTTCAAGTACGGCTCGGGCACCGGCTCCAACTTCTCCGACCTGCGCGGCGAAGGCGAGCCGCTGTCGGGCGGCGGCAAGTCCTCCGGCCTGATGAGCTTCCTGAAGATCGGCGACCGTGCCGCCGGGGCGATCAAGTCCGGCGGCACCACCCGGCGCGCGGCGAAGATGGTCGTGGTCGACGCCGATCACCCGGACATCGAGACCTACGTGAACTGGAAGGTGATCGAGGAGCAGAAGGTCGCCGCCCTGGTCGCCGGCTCGCGTCTCGCCAACCAGCACCTGAACGCGGTGATGGCCGCTTGCCACGACGGCGGCGGCGACGACAGCCGGTTCGATCCGCGCCGCAACAAGGCGCTGAAGACGGCCGTCCGGGCCGCCCGCAAGGCGATGATCCCGGAGAACTTCATCAAGCGGACGATCGACTTCGCCCGCCAGGGTTACACCGAGATGGAGTTTCCGACCTACGACACCGACTGGGACTCCGACGCCTACCTGACGGTGTCCGGGCAGAACTCCAACAACTCGGTACGGGTCACCGACGCGTTCCTGCGCGCGGTCGACGAGGACGGCGACTGGCAGCTGTTCCGCCGCACCGACGGCAAGGTGGCGAAGACCATCAAGGCGCGCGAGCTGTGGGAGACCATCGGCCACGCCGCCTGGGCCTGCGCCGACCCGGGGATCCAGTACCACAGCACCATCAACGCCTGGCACACCTGCCCGGCCGGGGGCGAGATCCGCGCCTCCAACCCGTGCTCGGAGTACATGTTCCTCGACGACACCGCCTGCAACCTGGCCTCGCTGAACCTGATGACGTTCCTCGACGCCGACGGCCGGTTCGACATCGACGGCTTCAGTCACGCGGTGCGCCTGTGGACCATCGTGCTGGAGATCTCGGTGCTGATGGCGCAGTTCCCCTCGCAGGCGATCGCCCAGCTGTCTTACGAGTACCGCACCCTGGGCCTCGGCTACGCCAACATCGGCGGTCTGCTGATGGCCCTGGGCCTGCCCTACGACAGCGACGAGGGCCGCGCCCTGTGCGGCGGCATCACCGCGCTGATGACCGGCACCGCCTATGCGACGTCGGCGGAAATGGCCGGCGAGATGGGTCCCTTCCCGCGCTACGGCGACAACGCCGAGGCGATGCTGCGGGTGATCCGCAACCACCGCCGGGCCGCGCACGGCGAAGGCGACGGCTACGAGGGCCTCGACATCCTGCCGGTGCCGCTGGACTTGGCCAACTGCCCGGACGAGGCGCTGACCACCGCCGCCTCGGCCGCCTGGGACAGCGCCCTGGAACTGGGCGAGGCGCACGGTTACCGCAACGCCCAGTCGACGGTGATCGCCCCGACGGGGACCATCGGCCTGGTAATGGACTGCGACACCACCGGGATCGAACCGGACTTCGCCCTGGTCAAGTTCAAGAAGCTGGCCGGTGGCGGCTACTTCAAGATCATCAACCGGATGGTGCCCCGGGCCCTCCAGAAGCTGGGCTATGCCCAGGCCGAAGTCGACGACATCGTCTCCTACGCCGTCGGCCACGGCACCCTGGACGGGGCGCCGGCGCTGCACCATGACGCGCTGCGCGGGAAAGGCTTCGAGACGGCGCAGCTCGAAGCCCTCGAGGCCGCCCTGGCCAGCGCCTTCGACGTCCGCTTCGCCTTCAACAAGTGGACCCTGGGCGAGCAGTTCTGCACCGAGACGCTGGGCCTCTCCGAGGGACAGCTCGACGACATGTCGTTCGACATGCTGGCCGCGCTCGGCTTCACCGCCGAGGAGATCGACGCCGCCAACATCTACTGCTGCGGTGCCATGACCCTGGAAGGGGCGCCGCATCTGCAAGAGGCGCACCTGCCGGTGTTCGACTGCGCCAACCCCTGCGGTCGGATCGGCACCCGCTACCTGTCGGTCAACAGCCACATCCAGATGATGGCCGCGGCGCAGCCGTTCATTTCCGGCGCCATTTCCAAGACCATCAACATGGCGAACGCGGCGACGGTCGACGACTGCAAGGACGCCTACCACCTGTCCTGGCGCCTCGGCCTGAAGGCGAATGCGCTCTACCGCGACGGCTCCAAGCTGTCGCAGCCGCTGTCGGCGAGCCTAATCGACGAAGATGACGAAGACGACGCGGAGGCGCACGAAGACATCGAGGACGTCCGCCTGGCCGAGGTCATCGCCGAGCGGGCACCGGCCCAGGTCGTGGCCGAGCGGGTGGTCGAGCGCATCATCGCCAAGCGGCGCAAGCTGCCGCAGCGGCGCAAGGGCTACACCCAGAAGGCCGTCGTCGGCGGTCACAAGGTGTATCTGCGCACCGGCGAATACGCCGACGGCAGCCTGGGCGAGATCTTCATCGACATGCACAAGGAAGGCTCCGCCTTCCGCAGCCTGATGGACAGCTTCGCCATCGCCATCTCGCTGGGCCTGCAGCATGGCGTGCCGCTGGAGGACTTCGTCGACGCCTTCACCTTCACCCGGTTCGAGCCCAACGGCATGGTCGAGGGCAACGACGCCATCAAGATGTGCACCTCGGTGCTCGACTACCTGTTCCGGGAGCTGGCGATCTCCTATCTGGGCCGGCACGACCTGGCGCATGTCGATCCCGACGATCTGCGGCCCGACACCCTGGGCCGCGAGCTGGCGCCGGGCGAGGACGACGACGAGGTCGCCGACGGCGGCATGGCCGCGGTGACCAATTTCGCCTCGCGCGGCTTCGTGCGCGGCCAGCTCTACGTCCTGTCGGGCGGCGACGGCGTCGCCGCCGAGGCGGTCGCCGAGACGCCGCCGGCCGCGTCCGCCGCCACCGCCACGGCCAACGTGGTCGCCGCCGTCGCCGACGGCGGTGCCGCGGTGGCGATCGCCGCCGAAATCCAGCAACCGGCCGACGGCCGGCTGGAACGGATCCGCGAGGCCCGCATGAAGGGTTACGAGGGCGATGCCTGCACCGAGTGCGGCAACTTCACGCTGGTGCGCAACGGCACCTGCATGAAGTGCGATACCTGCGGGGCGACCAGCGGATGCAGCTGAGCGGGCGGCCGGACCTCTCGTCCGCTCGGAAGGGGGTAAGCGTATCGTAAGAAATTTCTGTCCTCCCTGTTGTCACTGGGGCGCGGTCGTGTCGACATAGCCGCGCCCCTCTTTATTGCGCCACCGGCGCACAGGGATTGGGGCAGAGATGACGACACGGCGTACCTGGCGGCAGGTCGCTTTCGCGGCCGCCGTTGTTCTGGCATCGGCCTGCGTAACCACGACGGATGGTACGACCCCGCGCCCCCCGGCCGGTTGCCCGGGCATCGCCATCGACTTCGGCAACCTGGAAAGCTACCGGAACCGCCGCCTCGGGATCGAGATCGCCGCGCGCTACGGCGCTCCGGTGCTGGCAGCGGCGCCGGGCGTGGTGGTGTTCGTCGGCGAACGCCGGGCCGGACCGCAGGTCCGCGAGAACGCCGACCTGAACAAGGCGGTGGTGATCTATCACGGCGGGATGCTGACCAGCACCGGCGAGGAGTGGTTCGTCGCCACCCACTACGACCGGCTCAGCCGCTTTGCCGACGGTCTTGAGGAAGGCGACTACGTGCGTCGCGGCCAGCGTCTCGGCGACAACGGCGCCAGCGGCGCCAGCGGCCTCGACGCCGCCCCTCGCCTGCACTTCGCCACCAAGGCCAGCGGCAGCGCCGACATCGACAGGGGCCACTCCTGGCTCAATCCGCACGAGTTCTGGTGGCAGGCGGCCCCGGGCGAGCGCGCGATCCACCCGTTCGACCCGGCCCAGGACTACGGCGACCCGGCCTCGGCCGAGGACTGGACCCCGGCAACGCGGATCTCCGGCCTCACCTACCCGACGGCCTGCTGAGGTCAATGGCCGGCCTTGCGCCGTCGACGACGCTGAAATCAGCCATCGCACGCTGACGGCCGACAATTCGCCTCGAGAGCGAACATGGATCGACCATGCCGCAAGCGTTATCTTCGCCATCTGAACACTGTGAGGTGTCGATGGTCACGCAGGAAGACTTCGCGAACGAGATCAACGCGCAGATAGATCGAGCAGCACAGCAAGGCAGGCCCCACGTGGAGATCAACGCAGGCGAGCTACATCGGTTGCTTGGCGGCTACCCTGGCCCCAATCACCGCATGCCCGTCTGTTGCGAAGCGATGCGGAAGATCCAAGAGCCCAGTGATAAGCTGGTGTTCAGTCCACCGGAGGGCAATGGCGCCTCACTCACGGTCCGCTATTCGGTGCCCCGGGCTTAGGATCGCCAAGTACTCCCGCGATCCTCTTCCAGACTGGCCCGTAGTTCCTCGCCGGCCGATACAGCCGTCAGCAGCATCAACACTGGCACTGCGCTAGCGAGTCGGCGCAGAAAGTCGAAAACCCAACACGCGCATCAAGACTGCTTGGGTGCCTCCGGCACGACGACGCGCAGGTGCAGCTCGCGCAGATGGCGCGCCGCGGCTTCGGCCGGGGCGCCCATCATCAGGTCCTGCGCCTGCTGGTTCATGGGGAACATGATCACTTCGCGGATGTTGGGTTCGTCCGCCAGCAGCATGACGATGCGATCGATGCCGGGGGCGAGGCCGCCGTGCGGTGGCGCGCCGTACTTCAGCGCGTTCAGCATTCCGGCGAACTTCTCCTCGATGTCCTGCCGGCTGTAGCCGGCGATCTCGAACGCCTTGTACATGATCTCCGGCTTGTGGTTGCGGATCGCGCCGGACGAGAGTTCCACGCCGTTGCAGACGATGTCGTACTGGTAGCCGAGGATGTCGAGCGGATCCTCGTGCAGCAGCGCGTCGAGGCCGCCCTGCGGCATGGAGAACGGGTTGTGCGAGAAGTCGACCTTGCGCTCGGTCTCGTCCCATTCGTACATCGGGAAGTCCACCACCCAGCAGAACCGGAAGGTGCCCTGCTCGACCAGATCGAGATCCTGGCCGAGCTTGAGCCGGGCCTTGCCCGCGAGCTCGGCCGCCTCCATGGGCTTGCCGGCGGCGAAGAAGACGCCGTCGCCATCGCCGCACCCCGTCAGCGACTTCAGTTGCTCGAGCCGGGCCTCGTCCAGGCGGCTGGCGATCGGGCCGCGGGCCCCGCCGTCGGCAAAGCTGATCCAGCCCATGCCGGGCGCGCCCTCTTCGCGGGCCCAGTCGTTCATCTTGTCGAAGAAGCTACGCGGCTGCGCTGCCGCCTTCGGCGCCGGAATGGCCCGCACCACACCGCCGCCGTCAACCACCCTGGCGAACAGCTGGAACTCAGAGCCGTCGAACACCGCGCTGACGTCGGCGATCTCGATCGGGATGCGCAGGTCCGGCTTGTCGCTGCCGTAGCGCAGCATCGCCTCACGGTAGGGAATGCGCGGAAACGGCAGGGGCGAGACCGCACGGTCGCCCGCGAACTCCTCGAACACGCCGTGCAGCACCGGTTCCACGGCCTGGAACACGTCTTCCTGCTCGACGAAGCTCATTTCCACGTCGAGCTGGTAAAACTCGCCCGGACTGCGGTCGGCACGCGCGTCCTCGTCGCGGAAACAGGGGGCGATCTGGAAGTAGCGGTCGAAGCCGGCGATCATCACCAGCTGCTTGAACTGCTGCGGCGCCTGCGGCAGAGCATAGAACTTGCCCGGATGCATGCGGCTGGGCACCAGGAAGTCGCGCGCGCCCTCCGGCGACGAGGCCGTCAGGATCGGCGTCTGGAATTCCATGAAGCCCTGCGCCTCCATGCGCCGGCGGATCGCCGAGATGATCTGCCCGCGCAGGACGATGTTGGCGTGAACCTGCTCGCGCCGCAGGTCGAGGAAGCGGTAGCGCAGGCGGGTCTCCTCGGGATAGTTGTGCTCGCCGAACACCGGCAGCGGCAGCTCCTCCGCCGCCGACAGTACCTCGAGATCGCCGATCCGCACCTCGACCTCGCCGGTCCCCAGGGTCGGGTTCACGGTGTCGTCGCTGCGCGCCACCACCGGACCGTCGACACGCAGCACGCTCTCGGTGCGCACCGCCTCGGCGACCGGGAAATGTTCGCTGTCCGGCTCGATCACGCACTGCGTGATGCCGTAGTGGTCGCGCAGATCGATGAACAGCAGACCGCCATGATCGCGCTTGCGATGGACCCAGCCGGACAGCCGCACGGCTTCGCCGACGTCGCCCGGCCTCAACTGCCCGCAGTTGTGCGTTCGATAGACATGCATGACCAGATTCCTGAGGATGTCGCCCAACTCGGCGTCTGCGACCGGCACCCGCGGGCAGCGCCTTCCGCCCGCCGCCCGGCACCGGGGCACCGCGCCGCGGGACGGCTAAACCGCACGGTTCGCGGGGCCTTGTCAAGGGCCCCGGGCGCGCGTTGCGGCAACCTGCCGGACGGCTTGGCGGGCGCCGGGCTCGGCCCTATCTTGGGAGCATGGCTGGAGTACGCTGGCTGCTCGTCGGGCTGGCCCTGGTGCTTGCGACAGGGCTGCCGGCCCATGCGACAACGCCCTCGCTGGAGGGTCGCTGGAAGGTCACGGAGTACGACCCGTTCTTTCCGGAGAACCCCTTCTTCGGCCAGTACCGCTATGACCTGCTGATCAACCGGGAAGACTCCGGGGTGTTCCTGGAATCGCCGCGCAGCGGGATGCGGTTGACGGCGCCCGATCTCGACGACGGCCGCCTCGTCGCCGCGGGCGAGGATCCCAGCCGGGGGCCCGTCGAGCTGGATATCGTTTTCGAAGGCGACCGTTTCGAAGGGCGGATCCGCACCGGCGGCCGGGAAAAGCGGATCGTCGGCACCTTGAGCGCGGAACAGCGCCTGGAGCGTATCGCCAGCGGTGCCGTCGGCGCCGAACAGCAACTGACCGAGGCCAGGCAGTCGGCGGCGGCGTTGCGCGGCGAGCGGGACGAGCTTGCCGCCAGGGTGACGGCGCTGGAGGATGCCCTGGCGGCAAGCCGCGCCAGCCAGCGCATCGCCGAGCACCAGTTGACGCTCGCACAGCAGGAACTGGCCGGTCTCAAGGCGACGAAAACGCCACCGGCGACGACCGTGGTGCCGCTGCCGGTGCCGGCACCGCGCAGCCAGGCCGAGGCCGGGCCGGCGCCGTCGTCGATCGAGATCATCGAGCCGCCGTTGAAGCCCGGCACGGACCGGGCGGTCGCCTACGACCTGCCGGTCACCGAAT
>Ga0056121_1000179_pt1 | contig 24891 bp, 14 predicted proteins | sample WorMetHEROISLAND_FD_83872 | JGI IMG/M metagenome (GOLD analysis project Ga0056121, IMG submission 83872) | Marine gutless worms symbiont microbial communities from Max Planck institute for Marine Microbiology, Germany - Olavius sp. 1 HERON ISLAND ...
CCCATTTTCTCATCAGATTCCATCTTCAGAATTCCTTATCATGAAATAAGACTTTGCCGACGTCAAAAAGCGCTTAAAAATTTTCACTTTTTCATCGGCATTTCAGCCCAAAATCCCCGCTTTTTGGCCAAAAAAATGAAAATTTTTCTCATTTTTTCTCATTTTGCCCGCACAAAAACACCGCCTCCAAAATTGCTTTAACGATTTATTTCATAATTAATTACAAAGATCAAAAGCAAAAATTTCATTTTCTCAAACTAACTGCCCCCCTACAACGGCCCCCGGCTTTAAGGCGGCCTATTATTGCTTGGAGCCCTACCAGCGTCGCGCTTCCCCCTACAACGGCCCCCGGCTTTAAGGCGGCCTATTATAAAACATATCGGAAGAGAGTGCGCAAGGAGAGTTCTACACCCTTCGCCCGAGGATCTCGAACAATTCGGAGCGAGTGATTTCGAACCAAAGCGGCCTGCCATGCGGGCAGTGCGGGTTTTCCAGTGCAAACACCTCTTCAAGCAGGCGATGGGCGGCATTCTCATCAAGAACGGCGCCATCCTTTACAGCTGCCTTGCAGGATAAATCTGCCCAAAGCGTGGGCTCAAGAGTATCAGCCCCGATTCCGCCCTTCTCAAGGAATTGAACGATTGCTTCTTCCAGGTTTTTGGCGATGGAGGGCAGGGCCGTCAGACACCAAACGTCTTCGGAATTCTTGGCAATCTCAATTCCGAGGGCGGCGAGATCCGATTTCCGCTGTTTCAGTTTCGCCTGCGCCGCTTCATCCGGATTAAGCAATCTGGGTATCAGCAGCCGATCGGATTCGGGTTTAGCGGCGCGAAATTTGTCATAAAGCAGCCTTTCATGGGCCGCGTGCTGATCGATAATAAAAAGCGAATCTCCGCTTTCGACCACCAGAAAAACGCCCAGCGCCTGCCCTAGGTATCTGAAATCCGCACTTCTCGGGAGGGGAACGGGCGCGAAGCGTTCAAATCTCCCGCGAGTTACTTCACGAGCGAATTTTGCCGATTCACCCTTGTCAACCTTCCTTTGAACTCCCATTCCAGCTTCCAATCCGGTAGGTTTATCCGAATGCCTCTGAGGGGCGCTAAGCTCCGTCCACCTCTCCCTCCGATCGCTGGCAAACAGGGCCATGTTATGGCTTCCGATACCTCCCCTGCTCCGTTCCCGGTAGGCTCCCTCGGCAAGGCGCTTCCTGATTGCATCGGTTAATGCATGCCTGATGTCATGGAGATTACGAAATCGAGCCTCCTTTTTTGCAGGATGTATGTTGAAATCAATCAAGGCCGGATCCACCTCGATAAAAACAAAGGCAATCGGGAAACTTCCGCCCGGCATCCAGGGGGCATAGGCGTGAGTTACCGCATGCGCCAATGAGAACTCATCAATCCTGCGGCGGTTGGCAAAGATCCGAATGTACTTCCTATCCCTTCGGCCAATCTCCGGCCTGAGGTGCACAACATGGATTCGAAAGCCATCCTCTTCCGTCAGCGTTTCCAGCCATGATGACGCTTGAGCCAGATTCGGCCAACATGCCGCGACGCGCTCCAATCGTGGGGCAGCCAGATAGAGCCTTTTCGGCTTCTCGTTCACGAAGTATTTGAAGGCAATACCTGGGTGTGCGGCTGCCTTTTCGGCAAAGACTTTCTGACACATTGCAGCCTCGGAACGTTCCGTCCCCAAAAATTTACGCCGTGCCGGCATGTTGAAAAACAGGCCGCTAAGCGAGACAGAGGTCCCTTGAGCGCCGTGAAACGCGCCAAATTCCATCCTCTCTCCGCCATGCACCACCAACCGATGAGCCTCGCTCTCCTGGGCCGACACTATCTCCAAGCGCGCACAAGAGGCCAGGCTGGAGAGCGCCTCACCTCGGAAACCATGCGTTCTCACCCGTTCCAAATCTTCTAAATTCGCAATCTTACTCGTGGCATGCGGAAGCCAGCATAACTCCAGATCTTCCCGTCCCATTCCGCGGCCATTGTCGCTTACCCTAATACCATCCATCCCTCCGCCATCTAGGGACAGGGAAATCTCACTCGCGCCTGAATCAACTGCGTTATCGAGCAGCTCCCGCACGGCTGCGTAGGGTTTATCAATAACTTCTCCAGCAGCAATCTTTCTGGCTACCGCCCGCGGCAAAATACGGATCGACCTATTTTCCATAAACATCCATATCCCAGAATAGCATACTTAAGGAATGGCGCGCAGATTCCGATAGGGCAATCGTAATTCCATCTGCTGCACTCCGCAGCTTAGAAATGCAGCTCCGCTTCAATGCCCAATTCCCATCCGTTACTGAACACCTCTCCAAAGGCACCCAAACCCAGGGTCAGCCAGGTCTTGAATTCTCCTATCTCAGGGAAAACCCAGGCCGACTCGTGACGTATCGTAACGGCCATACTGAAGGTGGAGGTATCCAGCTTGTCCTTCCGCGGGTATCTTCCCTTAAGGAGTAAGATCTCCCGGCTTTCCACGTAGTGCTGGGTTGGGATTGTCCGCTTAAACAGAGGAAGATGCAGGACATCCTTTGCCGCGGTGCGCCATCGATATTCCAGCTTGGCTTCCTGCCTAGTGTCACGCCCTCTATTATCCCAATACCAGTGAATGCGGTTATCGAGGATGAATCTCTTATTTCTTTCCCCCCTGAACAGCAGATTGCTTTGCCATAGCAGCTCATAGGAGGCCGATACAGGCAGATTATTCATAGTCTTCGAGACAATCTGCACCAACGTTGAGAACTGGTCGCTGTTGTAAGCGGAAATAATAGGATAGGTTCCAAAGCGCCCAAAGAGATTGACAGCCTCATAACCCAGAGTTTTTCGCCATTCATTTTCCCAGCCAATTGTGTCGCCCTTGCGCAGATACTTCCTCCTAATGGAAAGGCCTGAGTAGTTTGGAGCAAGAAGATCAATGAAGCTGGAACCCACAATCCTCTTCATATCCAGCGTGTACTCCGCCTCGTAATCTGCCTCCAGCGTTTTCTTGGTAACTCGCTCGAAAACCCGTCCATCCTTTTCTCCAAATAATTCTCGAAAAGGGACATAGGTGAAAAGAGGGAACTGGGTCTTGGCATTGTTTACAAAGTTATGCCAGAGATTTTCGTAACTGCCGTTACCGCTCTCATTTGTATCAATAAGCTGACGAAAACTGCGCCGATAAGAAGGCGTAACAGACCAGGTTGGGAAGCGGATCGGAAAGGACAGGGTTCCGGCCCAGCGATTCTCCTGATTCCATTTAGGCTTCCTATGGGCCTTCATCCTAAGCTCGGGACTCCATTCCACCGAAAAGGGCCCGATACCCGCATTCACATTCGAGGTATGATGAATCTCTCGATTAAAAACCTCCCCCTCTGCAGGCCAAAGAAGGGCGTAGTCCTTGATCCATGAGGAGAAATAATCTCCGGATTGCGCCTTGAATTTCTTTGAATTCAGGATGTATTTAACATCCAACTCAGCATTCCATCCCTTTTTTCCCCAGGTGGTTTCAGCCCCCCAGGATTGCACAACTGACCTACTGTCGTAGATGGCGTCGCTGAAGATTCTCAGCCGGCCAATATCGAGTTTCAGGTTCAAGTCGTTTAGGCGCGAAAAGGTTAGGGTTTCTCCGGATTTTCCTCTGGAGTAAGCATCCCTGAACCAAAAGACTTCATAATTAGCGGGAATAATCAGGGTGTGACTGCCGGACCAATTCATTTTTCCAAGATTCCAGGCGCCCTGCCAATCCGTATTGAGCTCCATTCCCAGGATATCCGTGCCTATGCCCATGGAGCCTGAGTAGGCCACATTATCCTTCCCAACACCCGAAATAGTCGTTCCGCCGCTAACATCGACGCTCCCTTTGAGCGCTACATCGCCAAGTATCGGAAACTTGCCAATCATTGCGATATCTTTCTCGTAACTCCAGTGAGCGCTCACTCGTGCCCCACCAGCCACCGAGAAGGCGGGATCGCGAAAATAAACCTCGTCGAAGAGAATCGTACCGGAATTCTCAGCTCCGGATGAATCACCCCCCGCATCAGCTCCGCTGATTACAAATCGCGTTAGCTCACCGGCATTCTTGTCGACAGAAACCGTTTCAATTGTATTGCCAAGAGCGCTGCTTGCCGTCCCCTTCGCAATATCCACCCTGATTCGATCCCATTTTCCTCCCTTCGATGATATCCAGCTTACTTTGATGCCGAGACCCTCCTCGTCAGTTATTCTCGCGGTTATGTTTCCACTTCGCCCCTCATCGTAAACGAAAAATACCAGGGTTCTGTAGGCTTCCATGGGTATGCCGGAGAACCAGGAGACCGCCTCCCATCTGTCATTTGCTTCAATATGGCTCCCCCCGGGCACATCCTCGCCCCAACTCAATTTCAAAACCCTGTTTTCCTTGCCTCCCTGGTGAAACAGCGACAATATTTCGGGGAAGGCTTCCCCAAGAGCGCCGTGGGCAATCTCAGTACCAGCTACATGCTGCCTGGCGGCGAGCTCGTTGGAAGCTTTGCGAATCTCGGTTCTAAATGAGCTCCCGTCGAATTTGGGTGAGCCGAGAATTGCTCTACCGCTTAATTCCAACGCGTCTCCCGCGGCTGCAGTATTACCGGAAATGCTGCTGGCAGTGTTGGTGATAACCAGGCGAAGCGCCCTAACGCTGCTTAGTTTGGCCCTTTGGGAGGCAGTGAGAGTTATTTTCAGAGCCTTCCAGGCGCCGCTAGATTTCCAGGCCTCTTCGATGGCTTCGGAAGTTTCAGCGTAATCCGAAAGATTCCATTCAAGCATTCTGCCTGAATCGGCTAAATTGATAGCTCCGTCTCTGTGATGGTCTTCCGATTCACCGATTTCACCAATTTGGAGGAAGATATCAGGGACGTTGTCGCCAAGACCAGATCCATCGCCGTGGTCGTTTCGGAACATAATTGGAAGCTCTATGGCGGTATATGATGAGAGATCAATGGGATTTCTCACATCGGCCAAAAAATCTCCGGCGCTCCAATAATTCTCCACGCTCTGAAAATCAAAACGAAGATCCATAACTCTGCTCTCAACGGGGTCTCCCCTGCGGCTCGCGGCGAGAGCAGGGCCGTCCTTGCCGGTGGATGCGGCCTGATTCCACAGATAATCGTTGAGTCTCTCTCTGCCGAATGAATCGAAGGAGAAGTAGTTGTACTTATCGGCCCCTTTACGGGTGCCGGTGATGTTAGGAATACTCTCTGGTGCTGCAAAGAGGGTAGATTCGAAGAAAAGTACGCTCAATCTCCCATCCTCCATTCCAAGGACCCGAAGATTGCCCGTTGTGTCCGGAGTGGAAAGGGTGGCATCGCTCTTTAGATGAACTCCAGCATTGTCCGTCTTCCAGTCGAGGGAGGCGGCAATTGTTATCTCGCCTGGGCTTTCTTCGTACTTGGAAACGGCACGCTCCCGATTGATGTTCCACCGCATGCTTTCCGCTAATTCCAGAGTAAGCTTGGGCGTGAGTTGGAAATGATTTCCCTGATAAATAAAAAGATCACCGCTGGTAAACCTTGAGCCTTCGATACGAAAGATAACTTCAATCCAATCATTGAGGTGGATAAAACGTGAAAGGATGAGTCGACCGTCTGCCGAAATCCTTGCGGTTTCATCCCTCATGCCATTTATGTAGACAACAGCCGATCCCGGCACCACAGAGGTTCCCAGATAGTAGCCGGGATTCTTCACTCTGATGGCCAGCACTATCGTTTTGGAGAGCTTTGACGAATCGGTTTCCCGACCCGGACCATATACCTGAGGATCGGAAATGGAAAAGGGATATCGGTTTGCCGGATGGCGAGGATCGCCTGAAACCGCGGAGGCATAGACGGTGATGGTTTTCTCCTGAACATCGGGGATAAAACTGAAATCAACCGACTCGGTTGGATAAAAAGTCCCACGATCGCGGAGCTGAGGCACAATCCTCCAGCTCTCCTCCGGCAGGGGTCTGCTTGAGCGGTACACGTTCTGCCGTTCAAAGGGTGTAAACCTACCCGGCTCATAAAGAATCAGATGGCCCCTCCCGTTAATATCCACCCTTGAGGTTATCCCGAATTCTCTCTTATCCGGATCGTACACATCCTCCCTGTCAAAGGCAAACTCCGCATAATCACTGGCCCCCAATATCAGCTTCATCTGCGGCCTAAGACTCGAATCCGGTTTGATAACGAAATCATCTACAACTTCCTCCCCTACGGCTCTGCCATTTTGATTTTCGTAGTAAACTATCACTTGCCCATCATGGGGGTCGCGGAGCTCTAGTAAGCCACTTTGCTCATTCACAAAATACTCTGCGCTTCGGGCAAGTCGATATCTGCGCTGTGTGCCCAATCCATCCCTTCCAGCTGCCGATCCATACCTATCTTCCAGATAGACAACAGTGTTGGATATGTTTTTATCCGGCAGGATGAAGTACTTACCCTCAATGAACTCCATCAGACCGATATCCTGAACGCTAACCTCATATTGCCCCTGAAACACTTTCTTCCTTGAGATGGTTGGATCAAAGCGAAGCAGAATTTCATGTTTGGTTTTGGGTGTCAGGAATTTTGCTGAGATGCCGGGGGAGCCCTCATGAGGAGATGGCACCTTCACTCCGGCATAGGATGAGGCGCTGATACCGCTGCTGCCAATTATCACCTCCTGAACGAATTCGTCCTCCTGCCCCACATAGCCGCCCCTGTAGAGATTGCGCTCGAGGCTCCCCTGGAAAATTGTTTCGATAAACCACCGCCTGTTCAGCCACAGGCTCAGCGCCAAGTCCGGTTCCTGGGTGAATGTCACGCCTCTTTGCAGAGCCGGAAAGATGTTTTGGCTGTCTTTTTTTCCAAATGCCCCCCCGGCAGCAAGGCGTATTCGCCAATAGCCATCCCAAATAAGTTCCACATCCGCATCATTCAATTTAGTATCTATCAGATATGCGGAATCTTCAGGTATGCCTTTGTCATCTTCACGCTCCGCTGGTAGAATCGGATCACTGCCGCCTGGAATTTCCTGTGCGCCAAGCGCAAGCGGGATTGGCGATGCAAGAACGAGTAAGAGCAGGAGGGATCGTGAAGCTCTGTGCATTTGCGAATTATCATGTCACAAGCCGGCAAAAAAAACGGGAATAAAGTGTAGAGAATCAGGAATATATGGGTACAGAACAGGATAAAGCTGCCGCCTTTGCATCTCGATTGTGGGAGAATCCATCGCTTTCGGGGCTCTCACCCCTGCAAAAGGAAGAGCAGATATACCAATTTCTAGAGACGAACAGCGCTGTACTTGAGCCGACACTCAGTTCCCACACATTCTTTCCGAAGCTGCCATGGCCGCATATTCTGGTTTTACTGAAGGACGCTCTAACGGAGATTTCGGATAAAACTCTTTTATCGCTAATTGATGAGACTCTGGGGAAAAACATGAATTTTACCTTCGTGCAGCGTATGCCGGGGGAAAACGCCAGAATCGAATCGGCAAAATCTCAGCTGACGGATTTTGTGAAGCGGATGTCGGAGAAGCCCAATTCCAGAAGGGAGATGACAGGCCCGCTTATGGGCGTGGGCTCGGGTTTGGTTGACAGGTATATGGAGAAGATTTTTTCCCGGCAGCGATATGTCAGCTTTGAGCTCAGAAAGGTGCAGCGGTTGAAAATCAGCGCCGATGAGATTGCGGATATGATTAAGGCAGCCATGCTTATTAGACCATATGTCCGGTACATTTCCCCCGAGTTGTCATTTTCGCCGCAGCAGCATCTACTGGTTATTTCGCCCGCCTTTGCATCGAAGGTGTTGGAAGAGCTTATTAAATCGGTTTCTCTAATGCCCGAATTTGTGCTGCGGAGCGCTGTTAACAGTATGCTGTCTTTTCAGGATAATCCGCACACCGAGGGCACCGCCAGGCTTGCGACACTGTTCTCTCATCGTTCCAAGTATCTGAAACCCGGGATGACGGTGGACAGGGGAGCTGAGTCCTCGGATAAAAGCTGGTTCAGCATCGCCAGAAAAAATTACAAGATTTATGGGTTCGATTTGGATATGCTCGTAGAGTTGCAAAGCATCGCCGCGGAAAACGGATGGTAGAAAATGAAGCGACAAGTTAGTGATATTATGGAGACTCTTGTAACCGCGGCCATTGTTCTGGTTTTGCTGCAGACAATCGCCGAGGACATATTGGTGATTTCCAGTTCGACATGGGCTGTCAGGCGAATATTCATTTACAGCGGATTTGCCTTCGATTTGTTTTTTACCCTTGAGTTTCTGATTCGAAGCTGGAACGCAATCTGCCGCCGTTCCCTTCGCAGATATATCCTGTTTGAAAGCGGGTGGGTGGATTTTATCGTCCCCGTGCCTCTGCTGGTGCTGACCTCAGGGCCCATTTTGCTTTCGACAATGAGGGGCACCATCTTCGCTGGATCGGGAACCTTGATAGGTTTGTTGAAAGTGGTTAAGGCTGTCCGCATGGCGCGGGTATTGAGACTGCTAAGACTGCTCAAGATATTCCGGAGGATTCGCTTTGCCGACTCCGCAATGGTTCAGCGCCATACAATTCGCATAATTACCACCGCGGCCTCCACCCTGATTTTCTCCGCCATGGTTGTTGGAACCGTTCTCGCGGTTTCAAATTCAAACGGCACTGAGGAGGCATTGCTCATGGAGAGGGAGGCAGCCGCCCTGGGGCTTGAGAAAGCATCCCTGTCCGGGCCTGAGGACATTGAAATTTGGGGCTCATCGGAGCCCTCGGTATTGCTGCTAAAGGAGGGAGGGCGAATACTCTACGCCAAATATGACGGGGAGTATCTGAAAGACTATTTTGGTCCTGGAGACTACTCTATCAGAGAGGCCGGCCCCTACTCCATTTGGTTTGATGCTAGACCCCCGGCTGTCTCTCAATCCAGGCTGAATATCACAATCTTTGCCGTGAGTCTTTCCGTGGTGCTGATTCTTATGCTTACCTACAGCCCACACTTTGCCTTGACAGTGAGCGATCCAATCAATGTTATGCTGAGGGGCCTAAGAAAGAAGAGTTATAACTTGGAGGTAAGCATGCAGTCGGATTACGACCAAGACGATGTCTTCCGCCTGGCCGCGGCTTACAATGACGTATTTCTTCCTCAAAAAGAAAGGAGTCAATCCGACGTTCTGGACATATCGATTGAGGATATTGACGATATACTTAAGGGCAAATGAGCATTCATCGCCTGTTCCTTATTACCCACTGCGCTCTTCTCCTCACAATCCTTCCGCCTGAGGCATTCACCCAGAGCCCCGACGATGAATTGTGGGATTCCTTTGTTCGATGGAATCCCGGCGAGGCAACCCCTCCCGAAGATGAGATACTAGGGCCGCTGGCAAGCCTTCGAAACCCAAACCCTCTTTGGAACGAGGTTCTAACCCTGTGCGACGATGCGTTTCTGGCGATTAGAGAGGGCAGGGCGCCGGCGGAGCAAATACATCCCAGTGTTCGGGTTCCACTATCCCTGGAATTCGAGAATGCTCTTGCCGACGGCGGCAAGGATGTCTATCCCAGATATGCGGTTCCGGAATACGAGGATAGGCAGATAGCTTTGCGGGTTAGATTGTCGGATGGCGAGGGCTCGCTGCTTTCCGACGGCTACATATACCTCTCGCTTTGGGAAGGCAGCTGGTTTATCGATAGGTGGTCTCAAAATTTCAGCGGGTATCCGGGAACCTCCAAGCAGTCAGAACCTGAATGAGCGCAAAACTGCTGGCCGGATCGCAGGCGAGGGGAGATTCATCCCGCAATTTCTATCCCCGGCCGTTTTCTTGGGAACTGCTTGCCCACCCCAACCCTGTTCCCCTTTTCGTTGAAGACAACACCCTCGTTCCAGTATTCCGTAGCCGCAAATAAGGCATTGCCGCCATCATTATTATCGCTCTCGCTAGTCCTATATGAGACATAGTCGGCAAGCTTCTCGAAGTCCTCATCCAAGAGGCATTTCTGCCGTTCTGAGTTGAAGTGGTTCCAATCATCGATTTTCTTAAAACCCTTGCCTTCGTCTTCGATGATGAGCCTTGCGTTCAGGGATGTAAATGAATACCAGACTCTGATTTTCTTGCTCGGATCTGACTTGTTGCCATGTTTGACGGCATTCTTTATAAGCTCGCTAATCTGCTGTTCGAGAAGATTAACTTCCTTTATTCCCCGAGGCGCCTTTTGCACTATCATCAGAGTGAAATATCTTATTTGACGATAATCGCTGGGAAACTCCTTGTTCAGCATGCCATTCCTAGCCAAAAGCCTGTGATTATCATCTTGCTGAATTTTCTTTACCATTTAGTTTACGCTCCAAGCTGTTTCACGGCATCGCCTACCTTGCTCACAATCGGGAAGTAGCTCATAAGCTTGGTGAGCTCGATAACCTTTTTTACGGAACCGTGCACATTTGCAATCAAAAAATTGATGCCAAGCTTTTTCACTGTGGAATAGATGTAAATGAGGGCGCCGATACCACTTGAGTCAATATATTCCACACTTTGCAGATTGACAACGAAATTCTGAATTTTCTTGTTTACCATCTTCGTCACAAGCTCTTTGAGCTTGTAGGAGTTGTACAGATCCATATCACCGCTTACATCGATGACATATATTTCGTTGATTTTCCGAATTTTCAGTTCCAATTTCTGTAGCTCCGTCTTGTATTTGGTAGTATTCGACACCACGCTCGGGAGAATGACGTAAGTAATCGAGCAAGTGTATCATACTAAAGAGGCTTAGGTCAAGACCAGTGAATTGTTATGGGGAATATGCATGGATCAATTATGCATTACGGATTTCCATTTCGTGCCCGAGATGCCGTCAAACTGAGGATGCTTATCTCAATTTAGTTCCGCTCTTATACCGAGTAAAAGGGCTATATGAAACTCCATGCTTTTTGACTTACAATATAGGTTGAGGAAAATGTCTGAGGGCTCCTACTCAATCTATGTGGAAATATCACACCTAAACCAACTGAGTAAATTGCGCCCCGCCCTAATCAGCACAATTCGATTCGAGCTCAATGAGTTGGTACGGCGTTTTGGTGGACGCTCTGTCAATGACGATTTATTCCGATATCCATCCGTGTTCAATACAACGGCGCGAAAGACCGCGGAAGTTGCTTCGAAAATGCACGCCTGCATAAGGGAAAACGATAAGGATCTCTTTGGAGCCACCCTGTTGATTACCAGCGTTCCGGAGGATATCGAGGCAAATCGATTGGAGCTCCTGATGCTTGCCGTCCCCGAGAATAATTGCCTGTGGGTGGATTCCGAGCTGGTTGATGAATTTAGCGATTGTCTGGTTGGAGAATCTGTTGAGGGTTTTTTTCGAGTTGACGGATTAAGGGAAGTTGGCCCGAAGCCCTACGAGCGTCTAGCGAAGTTACTGATAAGACCCGATCGTCTGAGGGCTGTGCGAAGGGCCTTAAGGAAACTGGAAGCGGAGGACAACGATTTCAACACTCTGCTGCTCCGCGGCGAATGGGGCTCGGGTAAGCGGGCCACCTTGCATAAGGCGCTTGATTATCTCCACCCCGGGAGTGGAGTGAAGCCGCTTACAATCCCCTTTTATGAGAGCTCGGAAGACCCTATGGAACCACTTGTCCAAACCCTGAGGGCATCGTTTGCCAACCTCCCCGAGTATCTCGATCGGGAGGAGGCGAAGTGGTGGGCGAGTACTGGCTCCAGATTTCTTAGACTCATTCAAAAGGGCGGTTTGTGGGGAATATCCAGCGATCAACTGCCGGTGGACCTTATTCAAACCTTTGCCCTATACGTAAGGGCATATATCGAGCGGCAAAGCGGCGGGCCTGTCTACATACTGATAGACGGATTCAACCCCGACACTGAAACCGCCTTGTGGCTGCGTTCACTCTTCACCGAATTATTAACCAGGCAGCGCTTCCGACTAATCTTCATCTATGATTCGAGTGAGCTTAAAAGAAAGGTGGCGCTGCCCGGGAAAGGTTACGAGGTGACTTTCAGACAGCCGACTGAAAATGAGATGGCATCCATTTTGAAAGCCTCGAATATCGAATTAACTCCAAAAGAGACTGCTAGTTGGCTAGGAAAATGCGGCGCCAGCCTGTACAAGCTTTTCTATCTGATAACGGAGGGAGGCGAAGTCGAGATTCCGGGTGAGTCCCTGGTAACCTCGCTGAATAGTGGGCAGCGCAGGATGCTCTTCCTAATAAGGCATGCGTCCGCGGGGCTCTGCGACAGGGACTTGCTTGTTGAAGTGGAGAGGGACGATCCAGAAAATGCGCGGCTCGCATGCTATAACCACCTACTGGATTTCGGTCTGATACGGGAATGTTCCGATGGAAAAGTTCGGGGATTTCCTGATGCTCCAGTAACCGCGATTCCAGGGAATGTTGAGATGCGTCGGAAAGCTGAGGTTTTTGGCGAATATCTATATGGCAAATACCAGGACGGATATTCGATTAATCTTCTCTGTCTCTTCCGGTATTTGGAGCGCTGGGGGCCAATCGAGCGGGCCATAGATGTCCTGAGGCAGCTTTTCAATTACTTTTTAACAAATAGAAGATTGCGGGCCGCAGGGCAGCTGCTGACATCGTCGATTATGTCGGTGTCCGAGTTGAACGCCGCTCAAATGGAATCCCTGCAAAACGTAGTTTGCGCCGCGAGACTGCGTTACACCTTACTAACCTGCAGCATCGGCGAGGCGCAAACACAGGTAAAGGGCGGCAGCGTATCGCTAATATGCGGGCAGGGGCCCTACTCTGAGGAGTTCAAATTACAAGTGGCGCGCTACTACTATGCAATTGGTCAGACTGACGATGCGCTAAACGCCTCTAGAAATGCACTGTCTGCATTCCAAAAACTGGGAAATCATAGGGGGGAAACCTACTCCCACCTCGAATTGGCTCTGAATCTTCTTGCGGGCGGCAAGGTTCGAGATGCAATAGATCACTTCGGGATTGCAAGAAGAATAGGCAGCCAAGTCGGTGTTTCATGGGGCGTTATTAGAGCCGCGGCGATGGAAACGATTGGCCATTTCCTTTTCGTCGATATCCCCCGAGCCATGCGGCTATGCCATGAATACCGTGAAATGGCGTATCAGAGCGGACGGCGAGATTTGCATCTGCTTCTAACCCTCATCGCCGTTCGCATTGACTGGGAGTTTGGCCGTTATCAGGAAGCGGCGAAGCTTGCCGAAAAAGGGCAGCGCATTGCGAATTTCTATGGGCTCTCCAGTGAATCGGAGGTTTTCAAGGTTTGGAGAGGCCGCTCCTTATTAGCCGATTCCAGGGAGGAAGGAGAGGGGATACTTCTAGGCTCCGAAAACCTGCGGGAAGCCTACGCCTATCTCGCGGAGGCCGCCTTTCTAACCGGGGATGTCGAGAAGGCCAAGGAATATATCAAGAAGGCCCGCGCAATAAAGCGCAGGAGTTCCCACCCCCAGGGAGAATATGACGACTGGTCTGATGGATACTTCCCCATAGAGGGCAGGCTTGTAGACTCCGCCGGTCCACTGGATGTTTTGGGTGAATGGATTGAGGCATTCGGCATATATCTCTCCGGAGGAAATGGCGCCCTGGATGGCGCTGCGCGCCTCGAAGCCCTTGCTTCAAGGGATAGGTTCCGAATTTCGGCACCCTACAGCCATCTATACCTACTGTGGGCGGCCCTCATTGTTCCGGAAGTGGAAGAAGAGAGGCGAATCCATTTTATAAGCCAGGCCTATAATCAGGTGCAGTTTAGCGCTAATCGCTTCTACGATTATCGGGATAAGCATGCCTGGTTAACCGGCAACCCGTGGAATAGGCGCCTGATGGAAGAGGCTCAAGAGAAGAGACTTTGAATCTTTGGGCTCATTTTGACGCCCGCCCCAACGTTGACACATGCCATGCTCCGCACTATACTGCCCTTTCTTTTGGGTGGCGTAGCTCAGTTGGCAGAGCAGTCGGCTCATATCCGATAGGTCGGGGGTTCAAGTCCCTTCGCCACTAAGGCGTGTTCCCGAGGAAGCCCGTTGCGCATTGCGGAAAGGGCAGCCCTCGTTTCCGATTGATCAATGTATGTCTGTGCCGCAGCAGAACCGGCGCCGTAAGCCCATCGGGCATTAATAACGCAGCCCCTGGCGGAGCATGAGGGAGAAAATTGGAAATACCTTCTCATCGAATGAGGTGCTCACGCTTGCTCCAACCCGCGTAACCCAGCGTCTCTTGGTTATGTCCATGCCAAGGCCCGCTCGAATCACGGAGATATTGTTTATTCCGTGTGTTATCGCGGCATAGTTGGAATGGGTCATACCGATTCCAACAAGGAAGACCGGAGATATTGGCCCCTTAAGCAGGGGCCTATAATACACTGAGGCATCCAGACCGAAAACCAATTCTTCCTTCTCTCCGCGGCCGAGTCCCGATATGCCTCCAAAGACTCTGGTTTCCACTCCAAGGCCCCGCAGAAATGGCGCCTCCCAGCCGGATTGAAGCAAAAGGGCGATGTCCACGGCCACGTACACCGGCAGCGATTTGCCGTTGCCAAAGAGCATTAGCATTGGCGAATAGCCCGCGTGGAATTCGGCGCGTATTTTGCCCTCCTCCGATTCGGACTCCGTGTCCATCTCGGCTGACTCCACCCTGAGAGCCCCCTCCGAGCGAGTCTCAACCCCATCCGGATTAGATGCCACCAATGTGTAATCTCCGGGCCTTACCCCAGCCAAATCAAGATAAACCAAGGCCTTAGTATCATTAAAAACCTTGGTTGAAGCAGGTTTCAAGGTGTCACCTGCGCCCTCGAAACGCAGGGACATATTCTTATCGAAGTGCTCACCGGTTATTTCGACCGGGAAGGTTCCCTCGGAGGGAAGCTTGGTTACGCTTAAGCCGTGGATTAGGAGCATCTCGGGCGATTTAACCGTTAGAGCTTCGGTAACCGTGAAGGTTTTACCGGAGACGTCGCGCGCCTCCAAGTCCCACCTGCCCGCCTCAATCGAATCCGGCAGCCGAACCAGGTAGCGGCTCCCATCCTTCCGCCACTCCGCACTAATCCGCGTATCGCTCCTTACCAGGTATAGACTGGTATCTTCCTCAAATTTAGATGATTCCACAACTAAAGATCTACCGCCCTCTCCTTTCTCGATTTCGAGTGGAAATACTAGCCGGAAATGGGGAATCCTTGAACTTCTTACCCTTAGCGGCAGCCAGGCGGTGCTGCTATCCTCCTTGGGAAAAACATTTAGAGCCTCAATTCTGTATTCGTAAAGGCCTGGGGCCAGATTCAGCCTTATTTCGTTTTTGCCGTGCTCCTTATCAAAAAATATCTGCTCATCGCGGCGAATCTGGATACGAAACAGGGAGGCGGAGGATTCCCATTTCAAGATAACCGCCCCCTCTTCGCTAACCAGCACGCTTGATTCCTGGGCATGACTCTTCCAGATTGCAATAAAAAATATGAGGACGATCCATTTTGGGAGGCTGTGGAAGAGGCGGCTAAATCCGGAAAAGTTTCTTACCATCTCCAGCCCCCTTCAACCCTCGGCTGTATGGACCATTCGTTATTTCCACTAATTGCGCTCTTTGCCATGGTGTTGGCTGTCATGTTTACGAATAGCCGGGGCGTGATATCCCAGCGAACACCCAAATCGAAACTCATAACAAACCGCGCCGAATTTTTGGGAGGGAAGACTTCTTCGAAAAATGAGGCGGGGAGGGAAGGTATTTTGTCAGAATACCGGTGGAATGCAAAGTCAACTCCAAGGCCAGCCATCGCCAGAAGGTTCAGGGGGAAGTCGAACCAGGTGATGTAGCTGATGCCGAGGAGAAAGGCCAGGCTATGATATACTTCTGTAGCCCTTTCGGTGACCCCAACAAAATTCCCAGCAAGAGGTTTAATGACAACAGTATCAACAGTGCGTCTATTCTGAACGTAGTTTGCCGATAAATACCATTCCAAGCCGTCTAGGTAGGGTGTTTTCTGTGATACATTTTTAATGCTCCTGGAATATCCCAGTGAAAATCCCGCAAAGAACGGTTGCTCTTCTAGCTGGGGCATAGAATACATGTCGGTGTCGATGTCGGCACCGTTAATCCTTATGATGGGTTTCCATCCGCCATAGACCGCATTGGGGAACTCGGAGATTGGTTGGGATTCCTTCTCAATTTCCAGCGCCTCCCTGAATGAGGCCGTTTTTGGGGGATGAATCCCGGTGTCGATTTCCTCTGGGGGGTTTATCAGTGAAACCGAATACTGACCCTCTGAGGCGTCACTTAGGTTCAGGCTGAACTCAAAGACACCCTTCTCGCCCTGGTTTAGCTTGGCTATCGGAATTGCCGAGGGGCCTTCGATTATGAGGTTAGCCTCTCCACTGAAGCCCTTAGCCTTGAGTCGAAGCACGGCAGCCGGATTTCCGGCGGCGAATTTTCTTGGATTCATGCTTCTGATTTGAAGGTGGGGGTCTACACTGAGCGCGCTTTCAAACCGATCTTCGCGGCCATCGGGATTGGTCATTATAAGATGCCAGGCGCCAGCCTTAGACAGCATCTTCCCCGCACTTAGGGCTATTTTTATCCAGCCTTCGGCAGCCGAACCCGATGTCTCCCAGTCTAGCTGCAGTCTCTTGCCCTCGGCGCTTTCAAGCACGAAGACGGTGGATTGCTCCTCGTTTTCCAACAGCCCGCTCACCCGTGCGGTGAACATGGGCTTAGCGCCCTTACGAATTGTCCGGGGGGACACGTCGACAATGAAGGGGATAAGGGGCGCGCTGATTTTCAGATGGCTGGGCTCGTCGGTGAACTTGACATTTCCGAACGTATCCACCACCCCAATTTGGAAATCATAGCGGCCGGGGGGAAGGAAGAGGGGGAGAAAAGGCTCCTCGCTCCGTGTCTTGAACACAAGCGCGCCGTTTTGTCTTATTTCCACCAAGTAGTGATCGGCCCCCGCAACGGGTTCCCATTCGATTCTCTCCTGCGCCGGCAGGAAGACTGCTGTTAAAAGAACCAGAAAGAATGTTAGTCCCCTGCTATTCCGCATATTGCAGCTCATCGCTAAGCATCTTCGGCGCCGTATCCGCAACATTTATCGAAAGAGTGAAGGGTGTCCTAACTTCCGGGCTTGTTCTAGTAACACCGATATCGGAGTAGTCAATGCGTGATTGGATTGCAAAAATGAAATTTCCGACATTCAGAATATCGAGATTTTCCAATGTGTATGTGCTGCCGGACCAACCGAGCTCCCTGATAAGAGGCACAATCGAGCCATCTCTGTAGAGTGCCAAATCGTATACGGCAGCTCCGTCTTCAGCCTCCCATTCAAAGGAAAGGCTTTTCTTTCCTGTCATGTCCAGGTTGATCCCGGATTTCGGGGATATTACGATAGGGGGAGCCGGACTAGGGAAATCGTCAATTCTGAATCTGGCAATTTGACTCTTCGGAGCCTCCTGACCAAAGCTATCCCTGGAGCGAATTAGCCACGAATAGCGCCCAGGGCTTAAGGATTCGAGGAAGAGACTGGGCTGCTTGCTTTGGTAGAGTCTGGTAAATTCTCCGTTGCTAAGCTCGACGGTGTAGTCTTGCAGTGGCGGATCCTGCCGCCATCTCAGGGTGACTCCGTTTCGCAGGGATTCCACTGGATCTAGTGTGGAGCCGTCTATCGGAGAGGCGGGGATGGCTGGCAAATACCGCACAAAGTCCCCTACCTCGAACTGATAAATGGCGGTTTCACTTCTAGCTGGAGCTCCGGGAGGAGGATTGTCCCTTATTGAAGTGAGTTCGACAGTGTATGTGCCCTCGTTATCTGCCTGGGAGAACGCAAATTCCCTCCTCAAACCGCTTACACGCCTGTCCAACCCTACGATAACTCCGTCTTGATTTTTAAGCGCCACTTCGTAGGCATCGGCGCCCGGCGATGGATCCCAGCCTATGGTAATGGGAGTGGAGCCGGTAATTCCCACAACCGAACCAGGATTCGGATTGCTAAGCGCCGGCGGGCTGAATTCCGCCCTTGAGATGAACCGAGCCTCCTCGCTTCCGAGCAGCAAACGCCCCTTATCATCGTAAATCTTTATATTCCATGCGTACTCCCCCTCGCCCGGGAGTGTTGTCGTGAATGATGCTCCTTTTAATAGGACATCAATAATTCTGCTCCGTTCGTCTTCACTCGTCACCCTGCTAAGCTGGAACCTGGCGGCGCCTGGGATGTCGCTGCGCCAGATGAAGCTGTGGGATGTGAACGGCCTTAGTTCCTCTCCAGGGGCAGGGCTGACGAGCTCGACTATCCCGCCTCGGGGGCGAACGGTGAAACTGCGTGTTTCTGAAACCGGGACATCAATCCCATCCGCGGCAATTGCCTCAACGCGCCAGTAATAGACAGCGGCCTCGGGAGCCGGGAGGAGGTTTTTCCAGTTTTCAGGCCCGTCTCCCACTGCGGCTATGTCAGTCATATTCCGATTCTTTGCCACACTTATCCGATATGATACTATGCCGTCGGCAGCGAGCCATCTAAACGGGATGCCGTCCTGAACATCCAAATTTGACAGTGAGGCATTTTCCACCGGACTAATGAGCGTAACAGCCTCATGCTCAATACGCCTTTCCAAAACAAAGTATCTGGGCTCTGAATTCAATGGATTTTCCAAGTTGCCGCGTTGGTAGCGGGGGATGACACGCCACCACCAGCTGCCCTCCTCCAGGTTTTTGATCAGCACCGAATTGCCGACAGTTTCACGCACGATTTGCGGGCTGGAAAATGATGAATTCCGGCTTAATTCTATCGTGTAGGAATTCGCATATGGAGCACTGCTCCACCTAAGAAAAACACCAGGCGCCTGCCCGCGAAAGGGTATGTTCAAGCCCGGCGCGGGGGCTATCGATTCTATGCGCCGCGCTAGGCCGATGGAAAACTCGTTTACGGGGCCGGAATTTCCACTCTCCGGTTCGAGAACTCGCCAATACCATTTGCCCGGCGTCAAATTCAGCGTTGTGCTTGAGTCCGCTCTGATTCGGGCCCCATCAATATTCGAAAAAGTCGGATGGGTTGAAACCTCAAGAAGCGGGCTGGGCCAATCGGCAAGAACTCGCCAAGCGAAATCAACAGGCACCTCGGTCTCATAGCTCAGTAGGAGGGCATTGGGGGCCGGCTTTTCTGCCGCGACTGTTATGGCCGTCCTGGTTGTGCGTTTGGTAATTTTGTCGAACTGCAGCACCTCGTCTTTACCCACCTGTGTGCTCTGATCGTTTATCAGCACAGTCGCTTCGCCTTCCGAGACCGTAACGCCAAGGCTCCCATCCGAATCGCGGTTTAAATTCACAAGTCCCCTATCCGCATGAATCACCGCCTCTTCCGTACTGATTCTCAAACCCTCCTGACCCCTAGCGGAGAGTCTGCCTCCCACCAGGTTAACATTTCTCATTCTTCCTAGAAGATCGAACACGATGTATGTATCGGAGCCCATGGTTATTTCGTCTAAAATCTCACTTCCCTCACGGTCGATTCTCCTGAGGGAAATAACGGCGTTGGAACCTGTCTGGGTTTTAATGGAATCAAGATTATAAATCTCCTCATTGCCAAGGATGCTGTCCCATTTGCTTTGCCTGTTGTACCGACGCAGCACCTGACCCTGAACCTCCAGTATTTCCCCAACCGCGATTCCATCCACGAACTCCGCTGTCTTATTAAGCTCGTTTCGGAAAAGCCACCCAAAGAAAGCTGCCGAGGATAGGAGGAATATGGTTACGACGGTATTACGAATCAAGAATCTCATACTTTGTTTCACTCTCCTTCGAACCCTCTTCCGAGGCGTCGCTTGCTCCAATTAAGGCTCTTAATTCTTCAAGGGATTTGGGCCGAATTTCATCGTCCATGCGCCCGAGAACCGCATATATCGGCTGTGGTTCGGTCTTTCCCTTAACCCTTATTCTCTTCAAGGGAACAAGACTGAAAATGCCCTTAACACGATCGGCTGTTGCCTGTGATATGATTATGTCGGTACCCATTGGCTTGTTTAGAGATTCGATTCTACTGGCCAGGTTAACCGTATCCCCCATATGGGCCCATTCCATCTTGCTTGATGGATCGCCCATTATCCCCACGGTGGCCGGTCCACTGCTTAGGCCGCAGCCGATCCGGAAGATGGGCCGCTTAACACTGCCCCGATCCACGTTAAATTTCCTTAGCGCCGTCCTCATCATCAACGAGGCGTTTATCGCGTTTTCGGCGGGATTCTCCAGCCTGTGCATGCTTCCCCATACGGCCATTATCGCGTCCCCGATAAATTTATCTACAGTGCCCTGAGTCTGCTCCACACAGGGCATCATGGCTCTAAAGTATTCAGATAGATTGTTTATAACTAACTGCGGATCACCCATCGCTTCGCTCATGGAGGTAAAATTCCTGACATCGGAGAAGAAAACCGTCACCTCCTTGGTTTCGGCATATTCGGGAAGGGTATTGTTATCTATCATCTGAGCAACCTGCCTGTTGACAAAGGTTTCCGTCTTTTGAAAGAGGCGCTCTCTTGCCATCAGACTGGGAACCATTGATGAGAAGTTTTGAGTCAATAGGCCAACTTCATCCTTGGTTCTCGGGTGTATGGAAATATCGTAGTTTCCAACCCTTATTTGCATCGTTGCCAGAGTTAATTCTCTGAGAGGATTAGAAATGCTTCGCGAGAAAAAATAAATTCCAAGTATTGCAAAGGAAAGTACGATGCCAAGAAGGGCCCAGTTCAGATTACGAATCGATTTTACAATGGCAAAGGCGTCTGCCTTTCTAACCGTTGTAATAACGCCCAGATTGCCGGTTGACACCAGGGCGAAGGAGCCCATAATGTTAACCAAGCCGCCGTCTGTTTCTTCTTTGTAGAATATTTGACCCCTTGGCAACCCTTGAGTGTACATCCTTTCGTATATTTCGGAATTCCGCAAATTTTCGCCTTCCAATACCCTAGCGGAATCCGGATGCGCCAAGATGTCTCCCTCGGAGTTGATAATCATTGTGGTTGTAAAGCCCTCTTGGTTTTGCACACTCTCTGCCAAGCTCGCGCCCACATCGGCCAACACCACAAAGGACTGTTTTACGGTTCCAAATAGGAAGGGCGCGAACAATGCGATAAGTGGGGAATCCAAATTCGGTATCAGTGGAGATACGTTCATAACGAGCGTTTCACCGCCTCGGGCTCTGTCGGCAATTTCAAGGTGGGTTGTCATGATGCTATTGAGGATGGCCGACTCATTGAATATACCGTTTGCCCTGAACCAATCTCGATTAGAGAAGCCAAAATCGCTGTTCGGAATACCGACAAAGACAAGCGATCTGGAATTGGCGAAGAAATCTTCGACCAGCGAGGTATCTCCGCCGGACAGCAAACCAATTTGAAACAGTAGGTTGGCGGAATCAAAAAGTTGGAAGATTTCCTTTTCGGATTGATTAGCAACCGTCTGAGACAGGGAGATATTGCTATCTCTTATCCTGTTCTCCGTTTCCCTTTCGAAAAAGTACAGAGAAATGTAGGTGAGAACGGACATTGCCGCGACAATGATTAACGAAACAATGATGATGAGCTTCATACTCACTGGAAAACTTATTCGAAGTTCGTTGTTTTTAGCTTTTCTTTGCATACCACCTTTCCCAATTCGGAATATAAGGACTCATATCAGAATATATTGTATCACTGTGATAGTCATTCCCCCTTATCTTTGTCGATATTTTTTTAGTGTTTGCAACGATTTTGAGCTGCTTGGATCTTGATTCTCTCTATTTGAATCAATTGGGATCTTCGAGATTCTCTTCGTCGATGCCTTGTTCAGGAATCCAAAGCCAGCCCCGCGGCGGGCCGTTTTTGGGGGAAGAGCCTTCGATTATTAGCATTCACCCGACATATGATTCGACAGGATGGGACCATGCTCACAACCTTCCATTCGTGGAGATTCTCGTCATCGAAGCGAGACGGACTTTACCCTATACCGTGAAATTGGAATCATATATTCCCATGGTTCTATTTGACAGAAAGACGGAACTGGATTTCCCGAGTTTTGGCATCGAAATCCCAACCTTTGATTCAAGGAAGTCTAATGCGCTGTCGGCCTTGAGCAGAAACCTCAAACTGAAAGAGGCAAGATCTCGTTGGTTAATCGAAGGATTCGAGGATATATACACTCTTGATGATTTGTTGAGGGTGAATACCAAAGACTATGCCAGCGGATTTTTTGATTCGAGAGCGGAGGAAAGACTGATATCGGCCTTTGAGCTAGTAAATTCCGATGGAAATCACAACCGCTGGAAACCGGAGAACGCCTGCAAACCTTTGAGGGAACTAGTGCCCCGTCTGCTAAAGATGGAGGCCGGAACCTATAGGGCATCCAGAATTGCGCTGGACAGGGGTTTCTGTCACTATCTTGGCGGGGGAGCCCATCATGGGCATCGGGATTTTGGCCATGGATTCTGCCCCCTAAACGACACTGCCTTGGCAATCCGCAAATTGCAGACTGAGAGGGTGGTGAACGGAGTCTGGGTTATAGACTTGGATGCCCACAAGGGAGATGGAACGGCCGCTATATTCGCAAAGAGGGAGGAAGTAACAACCCTAAGCATTCATATGGCTCGGGGCTGGCCAATTGACGGCTCGCTTCCGAAAAACCATCCTTCGTGGATTCCGAGTGATATTGATGTTCCAATCGAGAGCGGAGAGGAGCGATGGTATCTGGAGCGGCTAGAGGATGCGTATAGGAAGTTGGAATCTGTTTCCAGGCCGGATCTGGCGATTGTTTTAGCTGGCGCGGACCCCTGGGAAAACGATGCCTTAACTTCCACGAAACTTATCAACCTCAGTTTTGAGGAAATAACACAGAGGGACAGACTTACCTACCTCTTCCTTGAGCGTGCCGGAGTGCCCTCGATATGGCTTACGGCTGGAGGCTATGGCGAAGATGCCTGGCAAATCCATGCGTCATTTTTGGAGTGGGCCCTGCAGAGACGCCTAGACTAATAGGGCCAGCCGCACTTTGTGCCTCGGCCCTTGAGGAACTAACAGCTAAAGCGGCTAAGTGTGCCCATCTCCGCCAGGTTAACAGACACTTCTGCACAAAGCCAAAGTGAACTGACAAAAACGCATGTTCTGTTTAGGTTCAGAGCCAGGAGGCCTACTGACAATAACGAATGTTCTGTTTAGCCCGTGGCCATGGAGATCATGGGCCCTTGGGAGCTAAGCTTAGCTCCCCAAGGGATAGGCGCGAGTAGAGCCTGTTCACTAATTGCCAAGTACCGGTGTCCAGCAAATAACAGGGCGGGCCTGGCGGGGGTGGGAAAACAACCTTTCCGAATCAGGATGCCGCTCTAAAACCGGCCTACTGAGTGTTTTCCCTTTCAATTCGCCTTTAGGGTGGTGTGACACAGTTGAGCGAACAGTCTCAACTAAAACGGCCTCTGGAATTCCGGGTATGTTCAATCATGCACTTGTAGCGCATAATCTATACTCATTTTGATATCCAGAATATGCCTGTCAATATCGTTGTCAGCACCTATATTTCTATCAGCAACAGATTCTATAGTGTATATGGCAGCACCATATGTCGCTATTCGTATCGTTTTGGTCCCATCAATCAGCACAATGTAAGTACTTGAAGCATCCAGCACCCGATCGTATTGTCTTACAAGGAAATTATCCCGATAGTTGTAGCTAAATATCTCTTCAATTAGAGTAAGTGATTCTCCTTCTATACTTCTGGAATACTCTACTAAAGCAAGTGATGTAGCAGCATGATATGCATCGTCTCTAGTCCAATAATATCTTGTCCATTTACTGTTTTTTCTAACAAGTGCAACAACTTCATCTATCCCATTGTCAATATTGACTTCAGCATAGATTATGCATTTCTCTTGGCCATCCACATACAAAGAAAGTTTTCTCTCGATCTCTCCGTAAAAAGGAATTTGTATATATTCACCACTTTTTCTACGTTTGACAACCATTGGATCCATCCTATACAGGACATCTGAATTCTCACTAAACCACTTGTCTAAAATTCTTTGTTCTTCTTTGAATGAGAAAGTGAAAACGTTTGATTGTTCTTCCATGCTCCCTTCCCTGCTCACATTCTTCTTTCCAGATCGATAAAAGAACATCAAACCTGAAAACACCACGATACAGAATCCAACCGCTGAGCATATCAAAAACAACTTACTTATTCGAAGCTTCCTCATCAGGGTTTAGTGTCGTAATAGTAAGGTCTTTTCAGTAATCCATGTTCTTTTCTAACTTGATTTTCCCGCTTCATAGAGTTTATCTCCGCAGGTGGAGTGGTGTCATCTGCCCCAGTGCCTCTATCAAAACTCTGTGTTCCATCATCCAAAGCCTCTGAGTGCCCAAGTTCATGTGCAAGTCCTACAAAAGGAGGTCTCGTATCGTTCCAATTCTCATCGCGCCCTCCTTTTTTGTCTTTTGGATCATACCAAATAGTTGAGCCTGTACCAGGTCCTCCCATCTTATATTTACCAGGAGGGGTTGTATAATTGTCACCCTTTTGAGGTGACTCCCTTATCGTATGTAATTTCCCCGAGTTTTCCAATTTTTCAATTAGTTTTCTACCTCGGCGTTTACTTCTAATTGTATCCAAATCAGCTTTTACTTGTTTTACAAACTGGTCACTTCCAATGACTATTAGTATCATCCCCGTCGGATCCACATACTTCACGGGGTTATTCAACGTGTACGAATACCAGTTGCTGGCCTCAATAACAGAGTACCCACCCCGATTTGGGTTAATAAGGGCAAATCCGGCAGGGTCTGCGCTCATCCAGCGGGAGACCTTGGGCTCGTAGTACCTAGCCCCGTAGTAGTAGAGGCCGGTCTCCCTATCTAGCTCCTTGGAGGTGAACCTAAAGGGTATGTAGCGTGTTGCAGCATCAACATCCTCTATCCATACCTCCCCAAAGGGCAGGTATTC
>Ga0056121_1000180_pt1 | contig 24876 bp, 22 predicted proteins | sample WorMetHEROISLAND_FD_83872 | JGI IMG/M metagenome (GOLD analysis project Ga0056121, IMG submission 83872) | Marine gutless worms symbiont microbial communities from Max Planck institute for Marine Microbiology, Germany - Olavius sp. 1 HERON ISLAND ...
CCCCTGGCACGAGCCGGGCGAGTTCGTCTATTCGCGCTCGGTCGCGCCCGAGGCGGCGCCCGACGAGCCGACCTACGTGGAGATCGAGTTCTCCCGCGGCGATGCCGTCGCCGTCGACGGCGAGCGGCTCACGCCGGCGCAGCTGCTGACCCGCCTGAACGAGCTCGGCGGCGCCAACGGCGTCGGCCGTCTCGACCTCGTCGAGGGCCGCTTCGTCGGCATGAAGAGCCGGGGCGTCTACGAGACGCCCGGCGGGACGCTGCTGCTCGCCGCCCATCGGGGCATCGAGAGCATTACGCTGGACCGCGGCGCGGCGCACCTCAAAGACGAGCTGATGCCGCGCTACGCCGAATTGATCTACAACGGCTTCTGGTTCTCGCCGGAGCGGGAAATGCTGCAGGCGCTGATCGACAGGAGCCAGCAGCATGTCGAGGGCACCGTGCGGCTCAAGCTCTACAAGGGCAACGTCAGCGTCGTCGGCCGTCGCTCCGACAAGAGCCTCTACTCCATGGAGCACGTGACCTTCGAAGAAGACACGGTCTACGACCAGCGCGATGCCGAAGGGTTCATCAAGCTGAACGCCCTGCGCCTGCGCCTGCTGGACCGCCAGCGCCGCTGACGGCCCCCCGGTCGCCGCGGCGGCAGCTCAGACCAGGTTCACCCGCACGCCGCAAAGTTCCACCTGATCGTTGTCGCGCAACAGCCCGCGTGCCTCGGCCCGGGCCAGGATGCGTTCGCGGTCCTGCGGCAGGACGTCGATCGCGGCGATGCCGAGGCCGCGCTCGTCCAGCGGCTGGGTGAAACGCAGGCGGGCGTTGTCGAGGGCAATCTCCGGCCCGCGCGGCCCGGCCCGGACCTTGCGGTCGAGCACCTTGCCCCACTGCGCCGCCACCGTGACCGGGTTCTCGGCCTGAAACTCGATGCCGGTGATCGCCTGGGTGACGTCGGTGCGGACATATTCGGGCCAGTCCGGTCCGGCCCATTTCCAGAACGCCTGCTCGCGGTGCCAGTTGGAGCCCGGGTGCATGGTGTCGATGGAGAGAATCGCGCCGGGCACGTCGGCGGGATGGAAATGCGTCGCCACCACGTCCTCGGCATCGGTGCGCCAGACGTCGCGGACACGCAGGCTGGCGATACGTTCGCGCTCGTGCGCCGCATCGGCGCACTGCAGGATCACCATGTAGCCGCCATCGCCACCGCGCCGCTCCAGGTAGCGCCCCGCGGTGGTGCCGTCCTGCGTCGGCGCGACGATTTCCAGGAAGTTGCCGTTGATAGGCAACAGCGCGTTTTCCAGCCCGAACTTGCCGACGCCGGGGTCGGCGAAGCAGACCTCCAGCCCGAGCACGTCGGTGATGGCGTCGACCGCGGGCGCCAACTCTGCTGCCACGAACACGAACTGCCGCAGGCGCATGCCTTGTCCTCCATTTCCGGCGGGTCCAAGGCACCATGATAGCGCGGCGCCGGTGGCGCTGAGCAAGCTAATGCGCGGTTGCGGCGCAACCGCCCGGCGATCAGCCTTCGGGCACGGCGATGCCGGCCTGACGGCAGGCGGCGGTGACGGTGTTCAGCATCAGGCTGGCCACGGTGAGCAGGCCGACGCCGCCGGGCACTGGGGTGATGGCGCCGGCGACCGCTTCGGCGGCGGCGAAATCGACGTCGCCGACGAGGCGTGTCTTGCCCGCCTCGCCCTGCACCCGGTTGATGCCGACATCGATCACCGTCGCCCCCGGCTTGATCCAGTCGCCCTGGATCATCTGCGGCCGCCCGACCGCCGCCACCAGGATGTCGGCCTGCCGGCACAGTCCCGGCAGGTCCCGGGTCCGCGAATGCGCCATGGTCACGGTGCAGTGCTCGCGCAGCAGCAGCTGCGCCATCGGCTTGCCGACCAGGTTGGAGCGGCCGACGACGACCGCGTGCTGACCGGCGAGACCGCCGTCGCCGAAACGCTGACGCAGCAGCAGCAGGCAGCCCAGCGGGGTGCACGGGATCATCGCCGGCAGGCCGGCGCTGAGCCGCCCGGCATTGACCACATGCAGACCGTCGACGTCCTTGTCTGGGTTGATGGCGTCGATCACCGCCAGTTCGTCGAGGCCGTCCGGCAGCGGCAGCTGCACCAGAATGCCGTGCACGGCCGGGTCGGCATTGAGCCCGGCGACGGTTTCGAGCAACGTCTGCTGGTCGCAATTCCCCGGTAGGTCGACCTGGGTCGAGACGATCCCGGTCTCGCCCGCCACCCGGCCTTTGGAGCGCACGTAGACCTGGCTCGCCGGATCGTCGCCGACCAGGACCACCGCCAGCCCCGGGCTCAGGTCGTGGCCGGCCCGCAGCGCCGCCACCTGGCGGGCCGCCTGGTCCTTCAAGGTCTGGGCGAACGCCTTGCCCGAGAGGATGTCCGCACTCATTTCCGCCTCCCATGCGGCCGCCTCGCCGCCAGATCCCCAAGCCAGGCCCGCAGCCGGCCGGCGAGCGCGTCCGGCGCGCCGCGGACCAGCAGTTGCTTGTTGCGCTGCTTCTCGCCGGCGACAACGGCACAGGCGGATTTCGCCACCCCGGCGGACCGTGCCAGCAGCCTGATCAGGGCGGCATTGGCCCGGCCCTTCTCGGCCACGGCGGTCACCCGCACCTTCAGTCTCGGCCTGCCGTCGGCCGCCGTTTCGACCCCGTCGATACGGTCGGCGCCGGCACCCGGCTGCAATCGAATGGCGATGATCACGCCGTCGTCCACCGCGCGCAGCAGTTCGCCGTCGGCCATCTGTGGCGGCAACGCCCCGGCGCGCTCAGCCCATAAGGGCGCGCGCAACGTCATGTACGAGCAGATTGCGGGCGAAATAGAGCAGCAGGATCAGCACGATCGGCGAGATGTCGACCGGGCCCAGGTTGGGCAGGATGCGCCGGATCGGCCCCAGCACCGGCTCGGTCAGACGGTAGGCCACGTCACCGATCAGATAGACGATCCGGTTCGACGTGTTGACGACATTGAACGCCACCAGCCAGGACAGGATCACGGATATCAGGATCACCCAGATGTACAGGTCGATCACGGTGGCGATGAGGTTGATCAGTGCGTACATCCGTCCTGCGTCCGCTGTTGTCGCCGGGAAGTTCCGGGCACATGTAGTCTGCCCGGGGCAGCAAGGCAAGCGGCCTTGACAGTCGGCCTGCTGGGTTCCTATATGCGCGGCGGACTGGGGCCGTAGCTCAGTTGGGAGAGCGCGACGTTCGCAACGTCGAGGTCAGGGGTTCGATTCCCCTCGGCTCCACCAGATCCCCCCGGCAAGCAAGCGCGACGCAAACGACGCCATCGGCGGCGGTTGTCCGGCGCCGGACGCAGACGGCTTTCCGCAAACTTTCACCCACGAATGTGAGCGGCCGCACATTCGCCGCGGCCACGCACGGGGCAGAATAACCCGTCGCTATGTGCACTCTCTGGCCCGCTCCTCACGGTCTCGTCTGTACGGTTGCTGGGTGCCGGAAGACCTGCCGGGGGAGCGGGTCATCTGAGTATAAATCGTTAGTAGAATGCGCTAGCCTATGGCCGCCATAGGCACCGACGAGGATGCGCGAGTTCGTTAATTGACCTTCCGATTTTTTGCGGATTTCCGGGATTCGTCGGGTGTGTAGGGAATTTTTTCATTAACATGTTGTTAACCAGTTCCCCGCACGCTTTGCACTTAGAGCGATAAGTGTACAAGTACGCATTCAGGGGAGGGTAGTACATGGCAGAGAGCAACGCGACACCGTCGCGCCTCCGCCAGTTCGTACTGACAGCCGACGGATCGTTGGATCTGCTCCGGCTGCGGTTCGTCGATCCCGACCTGGAAACCAGTTTTCACGACTCGCACTACCACCGCGCGCTGCCGGTCATTCGCATTGCCTTGCTGCTCGGCGTGGTCCTGGTCACGGCGTTCGCGCTGCTCGATCTGATCATCGTCGGCGAGCAGATCCTGGCGGTTTACCTGATCCGTTTCGGCGTCATCTGCCCGACGTTGCTGGGTCTGTTCCTGGTCACCTTCACGTCGATGTTCCGCCGGCTGATGCAGACGACGATGATGTGCGCGATGCTGATCGTCGGCGCCGGCGTGGTCGCCATGACCGGCTTCATCGATGCCCCCGGCAGCTATCTTTATTACGCCGGCATCCTCGATACCGTGATCTATTGCTGCTGCGTCATGCGGCTGCGGTTCTTCTATGCGCTGTTCGTTTCCGTGGTGCTGTTCGCCGCTTACCAGTTCACCGCCATCGTCTGGAACCCGATCCCCGCCTGGGCGCTGCTGTCGAACAATTTCTTCTTCGTCACCGCCGTCGGCGTCGGCGCCTTTGCCGCATATGTGCAGGAATACTACCTGCGCGTCGCGCACCACAACGAGCAGCTGGTTGCCGCCGAGCGCGACCGTTCGCAGCAGCTTCTGGCCAAGGCGCGGGCTGCAAGCCAGGCGAAGTCGGACTTCCTGGCGATGATCAGCCACGAGCTGCGCACCCCGTTGAATGCCATCATCGGCTTCTCGGAAATGATGGGCCAGGAGATGTTCGGGCCGCTTGGCGACAAGCGCTACAAGGCCTACGTCGAAGACATCCACGGCAGCGGCAACCACCTGCTCGACGTCATCAACGACATCCTCGACCTGAGCAAGGCCGAGTCCGGCCGCCTCGACCTGCACGAGGAGAACATCGACCTCGCCTCGCTGGTCGAAACCGTGGTGCGGCTGATCCGCGAAAAGGCGCTGCAGAAAGAAATCGCCCTCGACTGCAACCTGTCGACCAGCCTGCCGATGCTGCGCGGCGACCGCAGCATGCTGACACGGGTAGTGCTGAACCTGCTGTCGAATGCCACAAAGTTCACCGAGCCCGGCGGCCAGGTGTCCGTGACCCTGAAAATGGAAGACGACGGCCAGCCGGTGCTGACGATCCGCGACACGGGCATCGGCATCGCCCCGAACGACCTGAAGCGGGTGATGGAGCCCTTCCTGCAGGCCGACACCAGCCTGGCGCGCAAGCACGAAGGCACCGGCCTTGGCCTGCCGCTCAGCCGCAAGATGGTCGAACTGCACGGCGGTACGCTGGTGCTCGACAGCGTCCAGGGTGCCGGCACGACCGTGCGGGTCTGCCTGCCGGCGGCCCGCGTGGTCGGATCCTATGCCCCGGCCGCCTCGGCGGCCGCGGCCGAGTAGTCCGGCGTCAGACCGACGACAACTTCGGCGCCGTCATCGACATCAGATAGTTGTAGCCGGTCGAATCCAGCCGCAACTCCGTCTTTGCCGGCTTGATGAACTGCGCCAGGGCGTACATCTCCTCCTCGTCCCGGTAGATCAGCTCCCAGTCGAGGATGAAGGTCATGGGCCAGATGATGTCGGTGCCGGCCTTCATGTTGCCGATCACCAGCGTGCCGCCCGGGGCCAGGCGCGAGAACAGCGCTGCCACCAGCATCTGCGCCGCGCGCTCGGTCAGATAGTCGATCAGTCCGACGCAATAGATAAAGTCCTGCGGCGGCAACTGCGCGATCACGCTGGCCCCGCCCATAAGCTGGCCGAACGACAGATGCAGGCAGGACAGCTCGATCTGACCGTCGCCCTCGTTGACCAGCGGGAAGATGTTGCGATAGGCACACGACAGGGCGTCACGATCCTGATCGATCAGGGTGAGCACGGCCGGCCTCTGCACGTCGGGATCGTTGAGGACGCGCGGCACCTCCGCCGCCGAGCCGCAGCCCAGGCTGGTGACATGGCAGGTCCCCTCGTCGCGCGAAAGCAGCTCCTTGAGGTCTTCCGCCACAATCTCCATGCGGGTCCGCACGCACGAGCCGACCTCGACGCCGATCCGGTGGCACAGCCGGGCATAGGCGCTGTCGCCGCGATCGTCGTCGGCATAGACGTAGTTCATGATCTGGAAGTCGCCCGGATAGCCCAGCGGCTTCTCGAACGAGCGTTTCCAGATCGGCCCGTCGAGCAGTTCCGGCGTTACCACGTCTTCCGTGAAGCGCTTGGCCGCAGCGACCGCGCGCCGGTCCGCCAGCAACGGCTTCACCGCGGCGTAGCCTTGCCGCCACAGGGAACGCCAGTCGGCGACGAAGCGTTCGGCGCAGAACGCGAACGCCTCCTCGAAGCGCTGGCGTGCCGCCGCATCGCCGCCGTCGGCCTCGGCCTCGTAGCGTTCCAGCAATTTGCGGTAGCGACGCAGCTTGAACACCACGTCGGCGCAGTGCTTGCGATACTCCGGCGTCACGTGCAGCTGATGTGCCAGCGGGATTTCATCCAGCTCCTGCATCAGCAAGCGGTGGCGGTGTACCGCGGCGATCTCACTGACGTCGAGATAGCCGTCCAGGACGCGGATGCCGACACGCAGCCCGTCTTTGCGGGGCTCGACACGGGCAACCTCGCCACGGCCGCGATAGATGGTTTCGTCGTCGTGGCCGAGCGCGAAGCTGACCGTGCTGCCGACTTCGGGCGCACTGTCGTTGGCCGGCGTTTGAATGGCCAGCCCGCTCATCGAGATGTCGTGCAAGGCGAACCCGACCCCGCCGACCAGCACCTCCGGCGGGATCGGCCCCAATAGCTCCTTGGCGCGGAATCGTTCGGATCGATACAGAACCTGCCGATCGACGGCACCCTGCAGGTCTGCGTACTCAACACTCATGACTTAACGCCCCCTCTTCGGTGTTGCGGTGTCCAATGCAAGACCCGTTGGCTCCATTTAAAATGATTTCGATACCAATGCGCAATCGTGGAGGTTGCAGTTGCGGTCGATTTTTGTCTACCGCAGCGAGTTCGCGATCGCCGCCAGAACCACTGGGCAGTGCATCTTGGGGGTGCATCGGCCTCCCGACTCTGGCATGACAGTCACGAAGTTGACCGGGGGGAAACGGTCGTGGAAGCCAAGATCATCGTCAATCCGGCCGCCGGCCGCGGCCGTTGTGCGCGGCTTTGGCCGGAAATCCGGGAGAAGCTGACGACCGCCCTGGGGGCTGTGGATATCTCGTTGACCGAAGAGGCCGGGCACGAGGCCGAGCTCGCACGTGAGGCGGTCGCTGCCGGCCTGCGACATATCGTCGTCGTCGGTGGCGACGGAACCCTGAACGGTGCCCTCAACGGGGTCATGACCGACCGGCGCGAGGACGACAACGAGCCGGCGCCGGTATTCTCGCCGGTGCCCGCCGGCACCGCCAACGAGCTGGCCCGGGAACTCGGTTTTCACGGCGACGTCGACGCAGCCGTTCGCGCGGCCGTCAGCGGGCAGCGGCGCCACCTCGACCTGCTGGAATGCACCTGTGCGAGCCCGGACAGCGGCGAAGTGCGCCGGTTCGGCTACCTGTCGATTTCCTGGGGCGCGGCGGCGGAGATCAGCCATCGCACCAACACCTCGCGCTATCTCAAACGGCTCGGCGGCGAGCTGAGCTACTTCATGGTCACCCTGATCGTCACCCTGACCTACCAGCACCGCACCGGCCAGTTGCGCGTCGACGAGAACCGTTGGAACGAGCTGGTGCACTACACCGGCCTGATCTGCAATACGCCCGTCCTGGGCGGCGGCATGCGCATCGCCCCGGGGGCCGACGCCACCGACGGCGTCGCCGATCTGGTGCTGTTCGGGGACATCTCGCGCTGGGACATTCTGTTGCAGAAGCCGAGCTGGCTGTTCGAGGGCCGCCACCTGGAACACGACGCCATCGACCTGATCCGCGGTCGGGAGTTCTCGATCGAGGGACCTCAAGGCGTCTGGGTCGACGCCGATGGCGAAACCATCGGCCAGCTGCCGTTGCAGGTCCGGGTGCGGCCAGGCGCTTTCGCCGTGCGCGCCTGATCCAGCCCGTACATCTCGAACGCCCCACGGGTTGCGAGTCAGCCGTCGTTCTCGGCGATCGCGTCGTTGGCGCGGCTGCCGTGGAAGACCAGTTCGCCCAACACCATCGAGACCACGTCGTCGTCCTCGGACAGCGGCAGGTTCAACGTCTCGTAGTCGTAGAAGTTCTTGTCGGGATAAAACGCCCGGCCATAGGTCCGCAGCGGCGCGCGGTTCTTCAGCATCCAGCGAAAGCTGGCGTAGATGCTGGCCAGCAGGTCGGGGGGATAGATCTCGTCGTAGTACTTGCCGGTCGAATCCCGCTCCATCGCCATGGTGATGTTGGTGCCGATCAGGCGGTAGCGCAGGCGCAGCGGGAATTCCACTTCGATCAGCACGAGGTTGCCGATGTGGGCCTTGAGTTCCAGCGGGTCGACATCGGCGCGCCGCGGCATGCGCCGCGCGCCGCACTTGGCTTGCCAGTAGGCAAGCAGCTGCTTGGGTCGCGGGTCCCAGAAATCCAGTGACGGGTCGACATTGACCCACATGTCCGGGGTCGCCATGGGGGTTGGCGGCGGGTTCATCGTCCCGCCCCGGGTCGTGGCGCGGTGCGCCGGGCCGATGCGCGCATCGGGCCAGGCCCGTGCCGGCTAGCCGGCCGTCGCATGACGCTTCAGCCTGCTCTGCCAGCCGGGGCGCGCAAACACCTCCGGATTGACGGCGTTCTCGGGCGGCATGCCAGCCGCGACGGCACGGATCGCGGCGGCATTGATGCGGGCCATGGCCGCGAACATCTCGTCGGTCCAGCCGAGCGCATGGGGCGCCATGATGACGTTGTCGAGGCCGTTGAGCGGCTCGCCCGCAGCCGACGGTTCGGGATCCTGCACGTCCAGCCCGGCGCCGGCGATCCGACGCTCGGCCAGGGCCTGCGCCAACGCCGCCTGGTCGACGACCGGGCCGCGGGCGGTGTTGATCAGATAGGCCGTCGGCTTCATCAGGGCCAGCCGCCGGGCATCGGCCAGGTGACGGGTTTCCGGCGACAACGGGCAGTTCAGGCTGACGAAGTCAGCTTCGGCGAACAGGGCATCCAGCTCGACCAGCTCGACGTCCAGCGCGGTTGCCGCCGCGGGCGGCAGATAGGGATCGTGGGCGATCAGCCGCAGACCAAACGGCTTCGCCAGGCGCGCCACCTCGGCGCCGATATTGCCCAGGCCGACGATACCGAGGGTGCGCCCCGCCAGACCGAGGCCGTGATGGTGGGTCCGCTCGGCCCAGCCTTCCGGGCCGGCCCGGGTGATGCGGTCCTTGACGAACAGGTTGCCGGCCAGGGCGAGCAGATAGGTCAGGGTCGCCACCGCCATCGGCCGGCGCACGGCGTCCGGGGTGATCGTCAGCACGACGTCGTGCGCGGTGCAGGCGTCGACGTCGACGGTGTCGTAGCCAACCCCCATGCGGGCGACGTGGAGCAAGCGGCCGTCGCCCGGGAAACTGTCTGCCTGCAGGCGTTCGCCCAGCAGGACGACGCTGTCGAAGCCTTCGAGCGCCGCGGGCGGCAGTGGGCTCTGGCTGTCGAAGTGGACGATCTCGGCCGTGCCGTCGGCGGCCAGCGGCGAGAGGTCGTAGCTCGGGAAGTTGGCGCTGCCGTCGGCACGGTAGAGCGAGGTCGGAATACCCACCCGATAGCGCGTCATGACGTCCTCCCGGCCTGTGTTTTCGCCATTAACGCACGCCGCCGGCGAAAAGGAAACGGGCCGCCCCAAGGGGCGGCCCGCTCGCAGGCCCGGTGAACGAAGGGCTCAGGCGGCCAGATGGTTGACGGCAGAGACGATCGCCTGCAGCGATGCCGTGTTGGTGTTCGGGTGGATCGCCGCGCCAAACGCCATCTTGCCGTCGCCGTTGGCGAGCTTGATGAAGCAGACCGCTTCCACGTCCGAACCGGTGCCGCGGGCGTTCTGGTGATAGTCGAGGAACTGCGCCTCGATCCCGCAGTGCTGGCTCAGGGCGTGAAAGAACGCGTCGATGGGCCCGTCGCCGCGGCCGACGATGTCCTTTATCTCGCCGTCGTGGCGGACCGTCGCCGTGCACATCACCACCTCGCCGGACTCGGCCGTGGAGTTGATCCGGTAGTCGATCAGCTCGACCGGCTGCGTCGGTTCCAGATAGGTGCGGCTGAACTGCTGCCAGATCTGCTCCGGCGAGATCTCCTTGCCGGTCTCGTCGCTGACCGCCTGGATCACCTTGGAGAACTCGACCTGGCAGTCGCGCGGCATCTCGACGCCGAATTCGGCTTCGAGAAGATAGGCCACGCCGCCTTTGCCGGACTGGCTGTTGACGCGGATGATCGCTTCGTAGCTGCGACCGACGTCCTTCGGATCCATCGGCAGGTAGGGCACCTGCCAGAGCGGGTCGTTGGAGCCCTTTTGCGCCGTCATGCCCTTCTTGATGGCATCCTGATGCGAGCCGGAGAAGGCGGTATAGACCAGCTCGCCGGCATAGGGATGACGCTGGTGCACCGGCAGCTGGTTGCAGTATTCCGCGACTTCGATCGAGTGGTTGATGTCGGTGAAGTCCAGCTGCGGGTCGACGCCCTGGGTGTACATGTTCAGCGCCAGCGACACGATGTCGACATTGCCGGTCCGCTCACCGTTGCCGAACAGCGTCCCCTCGATGCGTTGCGCCCCGGCCAGAACGCCGAGCTCCGTCGCGGCGATGGCGGTGCCGCGATCGTTGTGCGGATGCAGCGACAGGATCACGCAGTCGCGGTTCTTGAGGTTGCGGTGCATCCATTCGATCTGGTCGGCGTAGTAGTTGGGCGACGCCATTTCCACCGTCGCCGGCAGGTTGAAGATCAACGGGTCGTCCGGCGTGGGACCCCAGATGTCCATCACCCCATGGCAGACGTCCAGGGCGTAGTCGAGCTCGGTGCCGGTGAAGCTCTCCGGCGAATACTCGAACCGCACATTGGTGCCGCCATCGCGCAGCCGCGGCGCCAACTCCTTGACCAGCGTCGTGCCGTCGGTGGCGATCTTCTTGATGCCTTCGCGGTCCTGGGCAAAGACCACCCGGCGCTGCACCGTCGAGGTCGAGTTGTACAGGTGGACGATCGCGTTCTTGGCCCCCTCGAGGGACTCGAAGGTGCGTTCGATCAGCTCCGGGCGCGCCTGCGTCAGGACCTGGATGAAAACGTCGTCCGGCACCAGGTCGTTTTCGATGATGTGCCGCACGAAGTCGAAGTCGGTTTCCGAGGCGGCCGGGAAGCCGACCTCGATCTCCTTGAAGCCCAAATCCAGCAGGTGCTGGAAGAACTTGAGCTTCTTGTGCCGGCCCATCGGCTCGATCAAGGCCTGGTTGCCGTCGCGCAGGTCGACGGAACACCACACGGGCGCTTCGTCGATCACCCGGCCGGGCCATTGTCGGTTGGGCAGGTCGATTTGCGGGAAGGGCTGATACTTACCGCCCACGGGCATGCCAGTCATGGCTGCGTTCTCCTGTCTGAGCTCAGCCGCGGATGGCCCGGTCCGCCACCGTCCACGCATGGCTGCGCCACGGCCGCGGCCGGCATCGCCGGCGGCTGCTCATCGTCGAGTTGTGTTCGTCAGGTCTGGAAAAGGAATTCAGCATCGGACGCGGACCCACACAGTTCAGGCGCTAGGCGCGCGACAACACCCCGGCTCCCCGGAAGGGCCGGGCCGATAAGTCGAAGGGCGCGCCGCGCTGTGTGGTCACACTGCGTCATCGCCGGCAAGCTAGCGACTGCCCGGGGCAACGTCAAGCCGGGGCCGGAACCACCGTCAGGCGGGGCCAGCGGCCCTGCCAGTGCTTGGCGCGCAACCGCGCGTTGTACTCCGCCGGCCGGCGCAGGCCCGCCGGCGTCGGCCGCACCGTCAGCCCGAACAAGTCCCCCAGACCATAGGGTGCGAGCAATGCCAGCGTGCCGTCGGCGGCCATCGTCACCGCCACGCAGGTCGGCGTCTCCAGCCAGTTCCGCAGGGCATCGTTACAACTGCGATAGGGCGCGTCGCCATGCTTGAGGTGCATGCGTGCCTGGTTGCGGACCGACCAGGGCACGGCCGGCCGGTCGGCCCTCAGGGTGGCCTCGGCCGCCCGCTCGGCCGTCTTCGAGATGTCGGCGGGATCGTGATAGACGAGGTCGACGTCGTCGAGCGGCGTGCGTTCGCCATAGCCGTGCAGCACATCCCAGACCTTGGCCCGGACGAAACCGGCACCGATCGCCCAGTCCGGCAGGGCAAGCGCCCGCGCCGTCACCAGCACGTCCATCATCCAGGCATCGTCGCGGATCAGCGACAGTACCTGTTCGTCTTGCTTGCCGGGCATGGCCACACCTTGGCGGATTCGCCGCTGCCCATGGTAGCCGACGCGTATGGCGCTGCCGAAGGGGACCAGGGGTTTCGGGAATGCAAACGCAGTGGAGCTGCCGCCACAGCCGGAGAGGAGGGGGCAATGGGTCCGCGGCGGCAGCCCCGACAAGCCGAAATCGCGGCTTGCGCACGGGCCGCACAACCGCTTTCGGTCCTCGGCTTGGTTGACGACCCTTAGCAGGGATATGGCGGGGTTTCCGGCAATTGAAAGCCGGCGGCATCGCCGCCGGGGTCACTTCGGCGTGAATGGCGGCAGGCGCGCGGCGCGACGCCGACGAAGGTCCGGGTCAACCGCCGGCGGCGAGACCGGAGAGCCGCGCAGCTGGCTGCGCGCCCGGCACTGCCTGGTCGAGCCAACGGGCCATGAACCGGCCGACCCAGCGGTCGACGGCGGCATCGTGGCGGCGCTGGCCGTCGAGCTGGCGGTCCCGCGCCTGGGCCCCGGCAAGGACCATGCGGTGGGCCGACTTCTCGGTCCAGCGCAACATCATCTCGCGCGTCACCTCGGGGTGGAACTGGATGCCGTAGGCATCGCCATAGCGGAATGCCTGGTGGCGGAAGAACTCGCCTTCGGCCAGCAGGGTGGCGCCGGCCGGCAGTTCGAAGCCTTCGCCATGCCAGTGATAGAAGTGCTGCTCGTCGGCGAACAGGCCGCGTCCTTCGGCGGTTGCGCGCACCGGGAAGTAGCCGATCTCGTGGAACCCCTGAGGATGCGGGCCGACCCGTGCGCCCAGGTGACGCGCCAGCAGCTGCGCGCCCAGGCAGATACCCAGGAACGGCTTGCCTTCGGTCAGCGGGATCTCGATCCAGTCCAGCTCGGCCCGGATGAACGGCAGGCTGTCGTCGTCGTTCGCGCTCATCGGGCCGCCGAAGATCACCGCCGCCGCATACTCCCGCAGGCTCTGCGGCAGCGGGTCGCCGCAGGCATGGCGGCAGATCACCGTCTCGTAGCCGAACGCCTCCAGCAGCCGGCCGACCCGGCCCGGATTGGAGTGCTCCTGATGGACGATAAGCAGAACTCTTGGCGGCATCGGGGTGAATGTAGATTGGCTGCTCTGCAGAGACAAACGATCGCTGGCAGCCGGTACCCTGCATGGGCCGCTGCCCGGCGTGCCGGCCGGCAGGACAATCCGTTAACAAAGCGCACCATCGGTTAGCGGACTGTTAACGGACCGGCGTTAGCCTCTCCCGCCGACCCGCCAAGCGGGACTGAGTCTCAAGTCCGCCGAACGAAGGGGATCGCTGATCGTGACGACGGACACGTCAGCGGCGGAAAGACACGCCGCGCGCTACCGCTACGCCCTGAGGGCGTCGCAGCAGTCGCTGTGGGAGTGGGCACCCGACGACGACCGCCTGCTGGTCGATGAGTCGTTCTGGGGCCGAATCGGTCATAGCAGGCCGGAAGGTGACCTCCACCTGGCGCAGTTCACCGCCCTGATCCACGCCGACGACCGGGATCGGGTGCAGAACGCACTGCAGAACCTGGCCGGCGAGGATCCCGGCGAGGCGCGCCCCTTCAACCTCGACTTCCGGGTGGTGCAGGACAGCGGCGAGGTCGCGGAGTTCACCCTCAACGTCGGCGTCTACCAGCCGGCGCAGGACGACGTGCGGCTGGTCTGCGGCCTGGTCCGCGATGCCACGGAACTGAAGCGGCTGCAGCGCCGGCTGATGGAAGCCGCCGACGAGGCGCGCCGCGCCAGTGCCGCCAAGTCCAACTTCGTGGCGATGATGAGCCACGAGATCCGCACGCCGTTGAACGGCATCATCGGCATGACGGAGCTGCTGCGCGACACCGATCTGGACGAGCGACAGCACGGCTATGTGCAGGTGGTGCTCGAGTCGGGGCACGCTCTGCTGACGATCGTCAACGACATCCTCGACTTCTCCAAGATCGAGGCCGGCCGGATCAGCCTGGAGCACATACCGCTCGACGTCCGGGCCGCCATCAAGGGCGCCGTGCAGGTGCTGATGCCGCGGGCCAACGGCAAGAAGCTGGCGCTCACCTGGCATGCCGACCTGCCGGAACAGCGCGCCTTTCTCGGCGACCCGGATCGGCTGCGTCAGGTCCTGATCAACCTGCTGGGCAACGCCATCAAGTTCACAGAGGAAGGCACGGTGACCCTGGAATGCCGCGCCCTGACCGAGACGGACACCTATTCCCTGCTGCGTTTCGCCATCACCGACACCGGCATCGGCATCCCGGGCGAACGCATCGACGCCCTGTTCGAGGAGTTCACCCAGGCCGACAACACCATTTCCCGCCGCTACGGCGGCACCGGCCTGGGCCTGGCGATCTCCAGGCGGCTGGTCGAAGGCATGGGCGGACAGATCGCGGTCGAAAGCAGCGAGGGCGAGGGCAGCACCTTCTGGTTCACCGTCAAGCTCGACGTCGCCCCGGAAGGCACGCTCGACGCCACCGCCGAAGTGACACCGGAAGCGGCCCCGGTCGACCCCGCGCCTGCCGATCCCGCACCGGCCGATCCCGCACCGACGACGCCACCGCCGCCGCCGTCGCTGGTGTCCCCGGCCGCGGGCGACGACGCACCGGCGGATCAGGCCAAACCGCCGGCGACGGACGACGCGCCCTCGCCGGCACGGCCACCCAACTCCCGCGGCGCCAAGATCCTGGTGGCCGAGGACAACAAGGTGAACCAGGCCCTGGTCACCGCCCTGCTGCTGCGCGCCGGCTATGACATGGACCTGGTGCCAAACGGCAAGCTGGCGGTCGAGGCGATGTGCCAGAACGACTACCAGCTCGTGCTCATGGACCTGCACATGCCCGAGATGGACGGGTTGGAGGCAACCCGGCGGATCCGAGACCTGGGCGAACCCAAGGGCTCGACACCGATCATCGCCCTGTCGGCGGAGATGGTGGAGAACGACCGTGCCATGCTGCACGCGGCGCAGATCGACGACCACGTCACCAAGCCGATCGATCGCGACAAGCTCTACAAGGCCATCGAGTACTGGCTGAACGAACGGCACGGCGCGCCTGCTGCCCAGGTCGCCGGCGCCGACTGAGAGCCGCGGCAGCCCCGGCGGCGGCGGACGCGCCGGGCCGCTAACCGGCGCCGGTCGTCGGGCCGGCCTGTGCCGCCAACGACTGTGCCAGCCGCGCCGCGCCGGCAATCATCTCGTCGACAATCTGCCGCACGGGCACCTCGTCGTGCACCATGCCGGCGATCTGCCCCACCGCGCCCTGGCGGCGTTGTTCGGGGTCGATCTTATCGGAATGCCCATAGTTGCGACGCACCGCCTGCCGCAGGCTGCGCAACTCCGCCGCGTCGGCACCACCGAGGCGGGCACGCTCGTAGGCCGCCACTTCGGGGGTGGCGATGCAGCGCACCGGAGCGCCGGTCAGGGCGTCGGAGACGATGGTTTCGGTCTCGTCGATCCGCAGAACCTGTTCGCGATACCACTGCCCTGCCTCGCTCTCCGGCGTGGCGATGAAGCGGGTACCGACCTGGACCCCGGCCGCGCCCAGGGCGAGGGCAGCGAGGAAGCCGCGGCCGTCGGCGATGCCGCCGGCCGCCAGCACCGGCAGGTCGACGGCGTCGACCACCTGCGGCACCAGCGGCAGGGTAGCGATACGGCCGACGTGGCCGCCGGCCTCGGCGCCCGAGGCAATGATCGCGTCCACACCCTCGTCGGCCATGCGCCGGGCGTGTTCGACGGTGGGCACCACCGAGAGGACGGTGATGCCGGCATCTTTCAGCATGCGCACCGCGGCCGCACCCGGGTCCGCCCGGCCGGTGGTGACGATCGGCACCTGCTGATCGATGCAGATGCGCGCCCTCGATTCCGTGAAGGCCCGGCCCATCGGCGTGATGTTGACGGCGAAGCGCCGGTTGGTCAGCGCCCGGGTGCGGGCGATGTCGGCGACCAGCGCCTCTTCCGTACCGCCGAAAGTGGGCAGGATACCCAGTCCGCCGGCCTCCGAGACAGCGGCCACCAGGCGCGGTCCGCCGGCACCCTGCATCGCGCCCTGCAGCACCGGGTAGCGGATGTCGAGAAGATCGCAGATGACGGTGTGGAACATGTGCCGGGCCGTTCGGTTGCTGCTCAGGTCACGAACAGGATCTTGCCGCCGCGACCGCCGCGCATGGCGTGGCCCACGGCCGCCTTCGCCTCGCCCAGCAGGTAGGTCGCCTCCACCGTGCTGCGCAGGTCGCCGGCGACGACACGCGCGACGACCTCGCGGAACACCGCCGTTCGCTCTTCGCGGCTCGCCTCGCGGACCCATCGGGCGAGCCAGAAGCCACGCAGCCGCACGTCGCGGAACACGGTTGCCTGGGCTGAAACCCGGCAGGGCTCGCCGCTCAGCAGGCCATAGTTCACCACCGTGCCGCCTTCGGCCAGGCAATCGGCCAGGCGCAGCGTCGCATCGCCGCCGACGGCATCGATCGCCAATGCGAGCTCGGCGCCGCCGGTTGCCTCTGCCACCCGGGCGGCCAGATCCGGTCCGTCGACCAGCACCAAATCCGCCCCGGCCGCCGCTGCGACCGCCGCCGCCTCGGCCCGCCGCACCACGCTGACGGTGCGCCAGCCGGCCGCCCGCGCCAGCGTCGCCAGATACTGACCGACGGCCGAGTTGGCCGCGTTCTGGATCGCCCATTCGCCCGGCGCCAGGGTGACGAAGTGCCGCAGCATGACGTAGGCCGTGGCCGGATTGGCGCTGGCCATGGCGAGTTGCATGGGATCGCCGTCCGCGGGCAGCGCGAACAGGCCGGCGGCCCGCGCCGTCATCCGCTCGCACCAGGTGCCGCGTCCCATCGGCAGGAGCACGAGGTCGCCCGGGCGCAAGTGGTCGACGTCAGCGCCGAGCTGCTCGACCCGGCCGACGCCTTCGACCCCGGGAACCGCCGGCAGCGGCGGCAATACGCCGTAGTCGCCGGCAATGGTGAGCAGGTCGGCGGGATGGATCGGCGCGGCAACCATGCGCAACACGACCTCGCCGGACCCCGGCGCCGGCGGATCGGCCAGGGTCACGGCCTCCACCATTTCCGACGGCATGCCCAACGCCGCATATTGCACAGCCTGCACGTCGCCCCCCGTTGTGCCGATCGACCAGCGGTATGTTAACGAATGCGGTCCAGGCTGCCCATTGTCCGGGCGGCCGCCGTTTGCTTGACGCTGTCAAACCGGCCAACTAGCGTTGCCGCATCTCTAGCGAACAGGAGACGTCATGCGCCTTTCACTGACGCTTGCTGCCGGGCTGCTGGTGCTCTCGGCATGTGCCCAGTCCGAAGGCTGGCAGAAGTCCGGTGCCAGTGACGCCGACGTCGCCGCTGCCGTCGAGGCTTGCCAGGCCGTGGTCGACCAGGAAGTCGCCGCCCTCCGAGCCGCCGTCGCCAATGTCCAGCGACAAGGCACGTCAGGCAGCAGCAGCACCGTGACTGGCGGTGCCCGCACCCAGACGTCGCGACAGACCGAGAGTTTCGGCCGCGACGAGCTGCGCAAGCAGGAGCGGCAGATCATGGACACGTGCATGACCGACAAGGGCTTCACCTACACTGGCAACTAGCCGGCCGGTTTGGCTGCTGGCGGCGGTGCTGGCGTTGGCCGCCTGCACCGCCGAGGGGGTGTGGCAGAAGACCGGCGTCGACGCCGACAAGCGCCGCAGCGATCAGGACGGCTGCCTGCGCTACGCCCGCCACCAGGTCGAGGCTCAGCCGAAGACGACAGTGCAGGCAGAATCGGCGAAACGCGTGGAGCTGTACGAACGCTGCCTGCGCTCCATGGGCTATCGCCGGGTTCCCTGAGCCGCCGCATGGCGTGGTTTCAGAATTCCTCGAGCTCGCGCGACCAACGCTCCATCACGGCAAGCCCGAACGGCGTCGGCGGCAGTGCCGGCGTGCGATCATGCACTTCCGCCAGGCCGAGGCGGCGGGCGGTCAGGCGCTTGCCGTAGCACAGCAGGTGGTCGATGCCGATCATCAGGAACAGCAGCAGCGGCAGCAGGCGGGCATAGGCCGCGTCGGCCGCGTCATCGCGCCCGGCCCGGAACAGTTCGTAGATCTCGACCTGGCGGTCGCAGGCATCGACCCCGGGGATCATGCCGGCGCAGCCGGCGCGGAAGTTGTCGGTGAGCTCGAGCCCGTTGCGGCCGTTGAAGATGGTGAAGGCGTCCCCGGTCGCTTGTTTCAGGCCGGCGATGTAGCTCGCCGGCCCCTCGGCCTTGAGGATCGACACGTTGGCGTGGCGCCGGTTGAGCTCGGCGAAGCCGGCGTTGGAAACGCCGATGCCGATGTACTCGGGCGCGTTCTGGATGCCCACGGGCAGCGGTGACTGCTCGGCCACGGCACCGTAGAAGGCAATCAGCCCCGCCTCGGTGGCACCGCGCACCGGCGGCGGCTGCAGCACCACCCAAGCCGCCCCCAGCTCGCCGGCCAGCCGGGCCATCTCCGCCTGCCCGGCCACGGAGTTCTCGGCGATGGTGAAGCTGAGCGGGGCCCGGCCGCCGACGTCCTCGGCGACCCAGGTCATCAGCTCGCGCCGCTCCGCCGTCGCCAGCTTGTTGCATTCGCTGGCCAGGCCACCAAAGGCGATGCCGTGCACGCCCTGGGCGAGGCTGGCCTGAACCTGTGCGCGCATGGCACCGCGATCCGGCCGCCCGTCGGCGCCGAAGAAGCTGTAGAGCATCGGATAGATGCCGTGAAAGTCGGCCTCGCTCATGCGTGTCCTCCCTGCTGACGGCTCACAGTCGGACAAAGCCGCGATGCAGGCAATGGCCGGGGCCGGCCGCCTCGGCTAGGCTGCGGCCATGGCCACCTCGAGCACCGATAGCATCGAAACGCCGTTCGGCTGGACCGTCGCCGTCGTCTCGACGCTGATGATCGCCACCGCTTTCGGTGCGTCGTACCTGGTGGTGGTGGGATTGAAACCGATTGCCGCCGATTTCGGCTGGCCCCGGCAGATCCCCTCAGCCGCCTATTCGGTCTCGCTGATCGGCGCCGGGATCGGTGGCATCATCGTCGGTCTGTGGGCCGACCGCCGGGGGATGGCCGCGCCGGCCTTCATGGGCGCGCTGATGATCGGCATCGGCGCCATTGCCGCCGGCTATGCGCGCGACATGGTGACCTTTCTGGGCGTGCACCTGCTGCTGATCGGTCTGCTCGGCAACGGCACCATGTTCTCGCCCCTGGTCGCCAACATCACCCGCTGGTTCGACCGCCGCCGCGGCATCGCCGTGGCCGTCGTCGCCAGCGGGCAGAGCCTGGCCGGCGCGGTCTGGCCGCCGATCTTCCGCTACACCATCGATGCCTATGGCTGGCGCGCGACCATGATCGGTTACGGCATCGCCGCGATTGCCATCCTGGTGCCGCTGAGCCTGGTCCTGCGGCGCCGGCCGCCGGCCCTGTTGCGACCCGGCAGTGCCGGCGACCCCGGCCTGCAGGATGCGCACGGGCTGATCCTGGGCATCCCGCCCAACCTGGTGCTGGCGATCCTGTGCCTGGCGATCGTCGGCTGCTGCGTCGCCATGGCCATGCCCATGGTGCATATCGTCGCCTACTGCAGCGATCTGGGCTTTTCCGCCGCCCGCGGCGCGGAAATGCTGTCGCTGCTGCTGGCCTGCTCGTTCGTCTCCCGCATCGCCTATGGCTGGCTCGCCGACAAGCTGGGCGGTCTGACCACGCTGCTGATCGGCGCCTCGCTGCAGCTCGTCGGCCTGGCGCTCTACGCCATGGTGGAAAACCTGTACGGTCTTTATGCCGTCTCGGTCTACTACGGCCTGGGCTACGGCGGCATCGTGCCGATGTACGCCATCATCGTCCGCGAGCTGTTCCCGGAACGCGAGGCCGGCTGGCGCATGGGCGTGGTGTTCCTGTTCGGCACCATCGGCATGGCGTTGGGCAGCTACCTCGGCGGGGTCATCTTCGACGTCACCGCCAGCTACGTCATGGCCTTCCTCACGGGGATCGCCTTCAACGTCAAAAACCTGCTGCTGATCGGCTTCCTGGTCTGGCGCGGCGAACGCCACGTGCCGGCCCCGGCACCGGCCTGAGCCGGATCGGTTGGCGCTTGACGCAAGCGCGGCGGGACCACAAAACGGCAGGAAACGGGGAGGAGACAGAGATGACCGACAGTCCGTCGCCCGCAGCCGGCAAGCGCCGGGTAATCCGCAAGGCCATCGACGACATGGCGCCGTTCGCCGGGCCGCCGGTGGAGCAGGACCTGCGCTCGGGCGGCTTCGACGGCCGCATCCTGCGCCTGCACCTGAACGAATGCCCCTACCCGCCGTCGCCCAAGGTGGTGGCGGCGATCCAGGAAGCGGCGACGAAGGTCAACCGCTATCCGGATTCCTGGTGGCGGGCGCCGGCCGACATCCTGGCCGAACGGCTCGACTTCCCCCGGGACCGCATCGTCTTCGGCAACGGCAGCGACCAGCTGTTGAATGCCATGGCTGACCTGACGCTGGAAGAGAGCGACAGCGCCATCGTCCCCGAGCCCTCGTTCCTGCGCTACCACCTGGCGATCGAGATGCAGGGGGCGGAGATCATCAAGGTCCCGCTCGACGCCGGCGGCGCCAACGACGTCGAGGCGATGATCGCCGCCGTCGCCGACAACACGCGGCTGGTCTATGCCGCCTCGCCCAACAACCCGACCGGCGGCATGCTCGACGCCAATGGCCTCAGGCGCCTGGCCGACGGTGTGCCGGACGACGTGCTGCTGGTGCTGGACGAGGCCTACTTCGAATTCGCCCAGCGCGAGAACGGTCCCGACGGCCTCGACTGCATTCGCCACCGGGGCGGGCCCTGGGTGGTCTTGCGCACCTTTTCCAAGGGCTACGGCCTCGCCGGCCTGCGCTGCGGCTATGCCCTGTGCGGCTCGGACGAGATCGCCGCCGGCCTCAACAAGCTGCGCCAGGCCTTTCAGGTCAACGCCATGGCCGTGGTCGCCGCCCGCGCCGCCCTGGAGGATCCCGAGTACGGCCGCTGGCTGGTCGAGCAGGTCGCCGCCGAGCGCGACCGCACGGTCGAACGCATGCGCGCGCTCGGCCTCAGGCCGATGCCCACTGCCGGCAACTTCATCACCGCCGACATCGGCCGTCCGGCCGCCCCGGTGGTGCAGGCGCTGGCCCGGCGCGGCATCATGATCGGCGCGATCCGCACGCCGACGCCGGGCTACGACACGGTGATCCGCCTGACCGTCGGCACGCCGGAGGAGATGGATCTGCTGATGACGGCGCTCGAGGAAGAGCTGGCCGCGGCCAAAGCGGCCGAGGCGGCGGAATGAGCGCCGGGAGCTATCCGCCGCTGCGCAATTCCGCCGACGCGCGGACGCTGGAACAGCGTCCGCTGGCGGAGCTGATCCCGGCGAGCAACGCGGTCGACGCGATCCGCGCGGCGGCCGCCCGCCACCCCGACAACATCGCCCTGAAGCTGCTCACGTCGGGCGACCCGGCCAACGCCAGCGAACTCAGCTATCGGGCGTTCGCGGCCCGCAGCCTGCAGACGGCGAACATGCTGCATGCCCTAGGCCTCAGGCCCGGCAGCGTGGTCTCGTTCCTGCTACCGCTGTGCGCCGAAGCCTACTGCCTGATCGTCGGCGGCGAGGCGGCCGGCATCGTCAACGCGGTCAATCCGCTGCTCGAAGACTGGCAGATCGCCAAGATCCTGAAGGCCGCCGACAGCCGGATCCTGGTCGCCGCCGGTCCCGGGCTGAGCCCGGAGATCTGGGCCAAGGTCGAGGCCCTGCGCGACGAGCTGCCGAACCTCGAATGGGTGCTGCATGTGGGTGGCGGTCCGGAAGGCGACGGCGTCGCCGCTTTCGAGCGTCTGGCCGCGGAGCAGCCGGACGACCACCTGATCAGCGGCCGCGAGATCGACCCCGACGACATCGCCGCTTACTTCCACACCGGCGGCACCACCGGCACCCCCAAGCTGGCCCAGCACACCCACCGCATGCAGGCGAGCCAGCTCTGGAGCACCGGCGTCACCTTCGGCCTGGGTCCCGGCGACGCGATGATGGCGGGCCTGCCGCTGTTCCACATCGGCGGCTCCATCGTCTGCGGCCTGGTGCCGCTGGCGCACGGCACCACCCTTGTCGTGCCGAGCCCGGCCGGGTTCCGCGATCCCGCCGTGGTGCGCGACTTGTGGCTGATCTGCCATCACCACCGGCTGACGATCATGGGCGCGGTGCCGACCGTGCTGGGCGCCAGCCTCAATGTCCCGGTCGGCAACGCTGACCTGTCGTCGCTGCGCTTCGTCGCCACCGGCGGCGCGGCCATGCCGACCGAGATCGGCCGCGCGCTCAGCGCGAAGATCGGCGCACCGGTGTTCGAGGGCTACGGCATGACCGAAACCACCTCGTACGTGACCTTCCCGGCCCGCGACGGCGAGATGGTGCTGGGCTCGGTCGGCGTGGTCATGCCGCACTGCGAGGTAAAGACGGTGGTACTGAACGACGACGGCAGCATCGCCCGCGCCTGCGCCGCCGACGAGATCGGCGTGGTGGTGATGCGCGGCACCAGCGTCACCCCCGGCTACGTGCAGGAACAATACAACGACGGCACCCTGCTGCCCGACGGCTGGCTCAACTCCGGCGATCTCGGCCGCTTCGACGCCGAGGGCCGGCTCTGGCTCACCGGCCGGGCCAAGGACCTGATCATCCGCGGCGGTCACAACATCGATCCGGCGGTGATCGAGGAGACCCTGCACGAGCATCCGGCAGTGGAGCTGGCCGCCGCCGTCGGCAAGCCCGACGGCTATGCCGGCGAGCTGCCGGTAGCCTACGTCCAGCTCCGCCCGGACGCCGAGGCCAGCGCGGCAGAGCTGCAGGACTACGCCCGCGCGCACATCCCCGAGCGCGCCGCCGCGCCGGTCGAACTGCACCTGCTGGAGACCATGCCGGTCACCGCGGTCGGCAAGATCTTCAAGCCGAGCCTGCGCTGGGACGCTGCCCAGCGGGTGTTCGCCGGCCTGCTGGCGCCGCTGGCGACGGAGAGCAGCCGAACCATCGAGGTCGCCGTCGCCGCCGACGACCGCCATGGCGCCCTGGCCACCGTGACCGTCACCGGCGCCGCCGATGCGGCCCTGCAGTCGCGGATCGACGAAGCGCTGGCGCCGTTCAGCCTGCGCCACGCGGTCGTCTGGACCTGAGGCCGGCAAGCCCCAGGCTAGACCGCGGCGGCGTAGGGCGGCGCCGGGTCGTACTCCATGTAGCGCTGCACCTGGCGGGCGAAGTCGGGGTCGTAGAGCTGGCCGACCAGCCACAGCGCCATGTCGATGCCGGCCGACACGCCGGCCGAGGTGACGACGTTGCCGTCGCGCACGTAGCGGATGTTCTCGCGCACCTCGCCGGCGGTTTCCCGTTTGCGCAGCAGCTCGATGGCGCTCCAGTGCGTGGTCACCGACTTGCCGCGGGCCGGGCCGGCCTCGGCCAGCAGCAGCGAGCCGGTGCAGACCGAGGTCACCCACTGGCAGCCCTGCGCCGTCTCGGCGATCCAGGCCAGCAGCCCCTCGTTGCCGATCTCCCGGCGCGTGCCCTGCCCGCCGGGCACCAGCAGCACGTCCAGCTTCGGCGCGTCGGCAATGGCATGATCGGTGTCGATACGCAGGCCCTTGGCGCAGCGCACCTGGCCGCCGCGTTCGGACAGGCTGATCACCTGCAGATCGTCGCGCATGGCCGCGGCGACGGTGAAGACCTCCCAGGGGCCGACGGCGTCGAGTTCCTCGGCATCGTCGAACAGCAGGATACCGATCGTGGTCATGGGCGCACCTCCTTGGCTTGGGGCGGGCCGGCGCGGAAGCGCCGGCGATAATCGTGCGGGCTGACGCCGAGCTGGCGCAGGAAGGTGCGGCGCATGCGCTCGGCATTGCCGAAGCCGCAGTCGAAAGCGATGCGCTCGACGCCGTCGCCGGCGTCCTCCAGCCGCCGCCGCGCCTCCGCCAGCCGCGCCGCGGCGACGAACCGCGCCGGCGTCTGCCGGGTCTCGCGCTGGAACACCCTGGTGAAATGCCGCGGGCTCATCGCCAGGCGGCCGGCCAGCGCCGGCACCGAAAGATCGTCGCCCAGGTGGGCCAGGATCCACTGCTGCAGATCGCCGATCTGCGGCGAGTTTGCCGCCTGAGCCTGCAACTGCTCGGAGAACTGGGACTGCCCGCCCGGCCGCTTCATGAACATCACCTTGGCGCGGGCCAGCAGCATCGCCGCGCGGCGGCCGAGGTCTTCCTCGACCAGGCCCAGGGCCAGGTCCATGCCGGCGGTAACGCCGGCCGAGGTGTAGACGTCGCCGTCGCGCACCCAGATCGAATCCGGTGCGACCGCGATCTCGGGATGGCGCGCCGCCAGGGCATCGCACCAGCGCCAGTGGGTCGTCGCCCGCCGGCCGTCGAGCACGCCGGCGGCGGCCAGCAGGAAGGCACCGGTGCACACCGAGCACAAGCGGCGCACCCGGCCATGCGCGTTCCTGAGCCAGGCCAGCAGCGCGGCGTTGTCCAGCGCTGGCCAGACCCCCGGACCGCCCGCCACCAGCAGGGTGTCGATGTCGGCCGGTTCGAGGTCGGCCAGCGCCGCCTCGGCCACCAGCTGCAGGCCGGTGAAGCTGCGCACCGGTCCCGGCGCCGGCGCCGCCACCACCACCTCGTACGGCTGGATCCGTCCGGGGCTGCCGTCGAGGCGGAAGTTGGCGCTGGCGAAGATGTCCGCGGGCCCGACCACGTCCAGCGGCTCGACCCCGTCGAACGCAAGCACGACGATCCGCCGGGTCCGCGCGGACCCG
>Ga0056121_1000181_pt1 | contig 24489 bp, 27 predicted proteins | sample WorMetHEROISLAND_FD_83872 | JGI IMG/M metagenome (GOLD analysis project Ga0056121, IMG submission 83872) | Marine gutless worms symbiont microbial communities from Max Planck institute for Marine Microbiology, Germany - Olavius sp. 1 HERON ISLAND ...
CTGCCGCGGCCCAGCTGCCGGCGCTCGTATTCGACGGCGATCGTCTGCCGCCACCAGGACGAGATCGTCTCGTCCTGCAGCAAGGCGACGATGCCCTTGTGATCGAGGTCGCCGGCGCCGGCGGCGTTCAGCTGCGCGAACCAGGCCGCCCAGTCGCGCCCGGTCGCCTTTTCCACCGCGGCGTCGCTCACCTCCGCGGTCACCGCAAGGGTCTCCGGTCGGGCCCGCTCAGGCCTGGGTATCGACGGCCTGGCCGGCGGCTTCCGCCGGCTTGGCGCCGCCGCCCTTGGCCACGCCGACCATGGCCGGGCGCAGCAGACGGCCCTGGATGGTGTAGCCGCACTGCATCACCTGCACCACCGTGCCGGCCTCGGCGTCGGGGACGTCGAGCTGCACCACCGCCTGGTGCAGGTTGGGGTCGAGCTTCTCGCCCATCGGCTCGAGGCGGACGATGCCGTGCTTCTCGAACTGATGCAGCAGCTCCTTCTCGGTCAGGGTCACCCCTTCCAGCAGCTGCTTGACCTCGGCGCTGTGCTCGCCGTCGTCCTGGGCGGCGGCATCGATCGCCCGCTGCAGGTTGTCGGCCACGGACAGCATGTCGCGGGCGAAATCCGACACCGCGAACTTGCGCAGGTCGCTCATCTCGCGGTCCGCCCGCCGGCGGACGTTCTCGGTCTCGGCCACCGCCCGCAGCAGCTTGTCTTTCAGATCCGCCACCTCGGCCTCGGCCGCCGCCAGGGCCGCCGCGGCCGGATCGGCCGTGGCCGCATCGGCCGCGTCCGCGTCCGGCGCCGCCTCGGCCAGCTCGGGCGCGTCGGCCTCGGCGGCGGGCGTCTCGCCGTTGTCGTTGTCGTGCTGCTTGTCGTCCATCATCGTCCTCGCGTTGGCCGCCGGGCGGCGCTTGTCCAGAAGCTGCCCCGGCAGCCGGGGGGCGCCCGCGTCAGCCGATCAGGCGGCCGATCATCCGGGCGGTGAAGTCGACCATCGGCACGATGCGCGCGTAGTTCAGGTGGGTCGGGCCAACCACGCCGATAGCGCCGATCACCTGCTGGCTGGTGTTGTGGTAGGGCGCGACGATCACCGACGAACCGGACAGGCTGAACAACTGGCTCTCCGAGCCGAGGAAGACCCGCACCCCTTGGCCGTCATGGGCCAATTGCAGGATATCGATAAGCGCGCGCTTGTTTTCAAGGTCGTCGAACAGCTGGCGCACCCGCTCCAGGTCGGCGGCGGCGTTGAGATCGTCGAGCAGGTTGGCACGGCCGCGTACGATCAGGGTCTGCGAGGAATCGCCGGCCCAGATGGCAACGCCGCTTTCCACCACCCTGGCGGTCAGCACGTCGAGCTCGGCGGTCTGCGCCTCCAGCTCCAGGAGGATGCCGTCGCGGGCCTCGCTCAGGGTGCGCCCGCGCATGCGCTCGTTCAGGTAGTTGGCGGCCTCGGTCAGGGCCGAAAGCGGCAGGCCGGCAGGCACGCTGATGATGCGGTTCTCCACCGCCCCGGCTTCCGAGACGATCACCACCAGGGCCCGCCCGGCGCCGAGCGAGACGAACTCGATGTGCTTGAGCGGGGCTTCCAGCTTGGGGGCCAGCACCAGGCCGGCCCAGCCGGACAGCCCGGACAGGGTCTCGGAGACCTGGGTGAGCATCTCTTCCAGGCTGCGCCCGGAGCCGGCGAACTGGCCCTCGATCGCCTGGCGTTCGTCCTCGGACAGATCGCCGATCTCCAGCAGGCCGTCGATGAACATGCGCAGGCCGCGCTCGGTCGGCAGCCGGCCGGCCGAGGTGTGCGGGGCGAACAGCAGCCCGGCGGCCTCCAGATCCGACATCACGTTGCGAATCGAGGCCGGCGACAGCGTCCCGTTCAGGCGCTGCGACAGGGTGCGCGAGCCGACCGGGGTCCCCGTCTCCAGGTAGGATTCGACGATCTCCCGGAAAATCTCGCGGTTGCGCTGGTTCAGGACGCCGAAATCCGGCGAATCGGAGCGATCGACAGCCATGTCCTGCTTTGGAGCCACGGTCCAGAACGTCGTCTGGAATGTAGTTATGGTGCATTTGGGCGTCAACGCGGGCCGCAGGCGGGGTGTACGGGCGGCAAAAATGCAGTAGAACCGCGCCACCGGCCCTGCACCGGGACAAGCATTATCGAAGGAGTTGCCGCCATGCGACCGTCCGGCCGCGCCGCCAACGCGTTGCGAGAGGTCTCGCTGGAGCCCGGTTTCGTCAAGTACGCCGAGGGCTCGTGCCTGGTGCGCTTCGGCGACACCCATGTGATCTGCGCCGCCAGCCTGGACGAGCGGGTGCCGCCCTGGCTGCGCAACGCCGGCCGCGGCTGGGTCACCGCCGAGTACGGCATGCTGCCGCGCTCGACGCACGAGCGCACCGACCGCGAGGCCGCGCGCGGCCGCCAGTCGGGCCGCACCCAGGAGATCCAGCGCCTGATCGGCCGCTCGCTCAGGGCGGTGACCGACCTGGAGGCGATCGGCGAACGCCAGATCCGCCTCGACTGCGACGTCATCCGGGCCGACGGCGGCACCCGCACCGCCGCCATCACCGGTGCCTGGGTCGCCCTGCACCAGGCGTTCGCCTGGATGCAGGGCAAGGGCCTGATCGAGCGCATGCCGCTGTCCGATCACGTCGCCGCCGTGAGCTGCGGCATCTACCAGGGCGAGGCGGTGCTCGATCTGGATTACGCCGAGGATTCCAACGCCCAGGCCGACGCCAACTTCGTCCTCACCGGCACCGGCGGGGTGGTCGAGGTGCAGGGCACGGCGGAGGAGAAGCCGTTTTCCATGGACCAGTTCAACGCCTTGATGGCGCTGGCGCACGAAGGGGTCGAGAGCCTGGTGGCGTTGCAGCGCACGGCCATCGCCGCCGGCTAGGCCGGCGCGGCGCGCGGCGCAGGAGCGGGAGCAGCAACATGGCGCGCAGGTTTCGCGAGGCGAAGCTGGTGCTGGCCAGCCACAACCGGGGCAAGGCGGCGGAAATCGCCGACCTGCTGGCGCCGATGGACATCGAGGTGCTGTCGGCGGCCGACCTGGGCCTGCCGGAGCCGGAGGAAACCGGCACCACCTTCATCGCCAATGCCGAACTGAAGGCGCGGGCCGCGGCCGAGGCCACCGGGCTCGTCGCCCTGGCCGACGATTCCGGCCTGGCGGCGCTGGCGCTGGACGGGGCGCCGGGCATCTATTCCGCCCGTTGGGCCGGACCGGACCGCGACTTCGGCCACGCCATGCGCGAGCTCGAGGCGGCGCTCGGCGGTCACGACGACCGCCGCGCCCAGTTCGTCTCCGCCCTCGCCCTGGCCTGGCCGGACGGTCACGTCGAGGCGGTCGAGGGCCGGGTCGACGGCATCCTGGTTTGGCCGCCGCGCGGCGACCAGGGCTTCGGCTACGATCCGATGTTCCAGCCGGTCGGCCACGACCGCACCTTCGGCGAGATGCCATATGCTGAGAAGAAGCCGCTGAGCCACCGCTCCCTCTCGTTTGCCAGGCTGCTCGATGCCTGCTTCACCGGCGACTGAAACGGCGTCCGGCGCCGCCGCCGACCCTGCCGCGCGCGGCTTCGCGATCTACGTGCACTGGCCGTTCTGCCTGGCCAAGTGTCCCTACTGCGACTTCAACAGCCACGTGCGCGCGGGCGTCGACGATGCGGCCTGGCGCGCCGCCCTGCTGGCCGAGCTCGACCACCACGCCGCGCTGACCGGCGGGCGCACCGTGCACTCGGTATTCTTCGGCGGCGGCACGCCGTCGCTGATGCCGCCGGCCACGGTCGCGGCCGTGCTGGCGCGGATCGGCGAGCGCTGGCGCCTGGCCGGGGACGCCGAGATCACGCTGGAAGCCAACCCGACCTCGGCCGAGGCCGGCCGGTTCCATGCCCTCGCCGCGGCCGGGGTGAACCGGATCTCGCTGGGGATCCAGGCCCTGAACGACGCCGACCTGGCCGCGCTCGGGCGCGAGCATTCCAGCGCCGAGGCCCTGGCCGCGCTCGATATGGCCGCGGCGGCGGTGCCGCGCTGGTCGTTCGACCTGATCTACGCCCGGCCGGGCCAGCGCCTCGAGGCCTGGCAGGCCGAGCTGAAACGCGCGCTCGCGCTCGCCGGCGGTCACCTCTCGCTCTACCAGTTGACCATCGAGCCGGGCACCGCCTTCCACGGCCGCCATGCCCGCGGCGAGCTGATCGTGCCGGACGAGGATGCGGCTGCCGACATGTACGCCCTGACCCAGGAAAGCTGCGCCGCGGCGGGGCTGCCGGCCTACGAGATCTCCAACCATGCGGCGCCCGGCGAGCAGTCGCGCCACAACCTGGTGTACTGGCGCTATGGCGAGTACCTGGGCATCGGCCCCGGCGCCCACGGCCGCGTTGTCGTCGACGGCGGGCGTCGGGCGACCGCCGCCTGGCGCCTGCCGGAGCGCTGGCTGGCGGCGGTGCGCGAGGACGGCCACGGCCTGGAACGCGAAGCCAGCCTCGATCGCGCGGAGCGGGCGAGCGAGATGCTGATGCTCGGCCTGCGCCTCGACGAGGGCGTCGCTCTCGCCGCCTTCGCCGCCGAGACCGGCACCGCCCTCGCCGACTGGCTCGACGCCGACATCGTCGCGCGCCTGCAGGCATTGGACCTGATCGAGCTGGGCGCGGAACGCCTGCGCCTGACTTCGCGCGGCCGGCCGCTGGCCAACGCCGTGCTCGGCGAGCTGCTGGCCAGGCCGTGCGCTCATTAAGGGCGAAGTCCGCTCTCGGCCGGTCACCGGCCATATGTGGCGCGGCGGGCGACGCCTCAGTTGCGGACGAGGCGGCTGGTCAAGCCGGGGACCCGCCGGCAGACAGGTTTGCGCACGAAGCGTTTTGGTTGTCATGAGAACCAGCCCGATCATAGAGACCGATCGCCTTCTCCTGCGCGAGCCCGTCCTTGGAGACTGGCCCAGTTTCGCGGCGGTGATGACATCGGATCGGGCAAGGTACATGGGCGGACCGTTTTCGATCGGCTACGCGTGGGGCGCCTTTTGCCATGGCGTCGCGCAATGGCGGCTTTTCGGCGCCGGCAACCTGTCCATCGAGCTTCGAGCGACCAGGCAATGCCTGGGGCAAATTGAGATCAACCAGGGCCCGCTTTTTCCGGAACCGGAACTTGGTTGGCAGCTGACATCCGAGGCCGAAGGCAAAGGGTATGCGTACGAGGCCGCCGTGGCGCTGCGCGACTGGGCCTTTCAGGATCGCAATCTGAATACGCTGGTGAGCTACATCGATCCGGACAACGCGCGCTCGATCCGTCTCGCTGAGCGCCTTGGCGCTACGATTGACGACCATGCGCCCAAGCAGGACCCGGATGATCTGGTCTATCGACATGTTTCGGGACGTCTGCAAGGGGCTCAACTGAGACAACCGGCCTGTTGAGCGAAGGCCGGGTCCGAACGGGGAAGCGGACCTCGATCGAGGGAGTGTCGGCGCGATTCAAGCTCCCCAAAAGAGCGGTCCGGATGCGCTATGATTGCAACGCGGTATGACAAGCGGGCGGCCAACTTCCTCGTCCTCGACAAGCTCGCGGCGATCCGGTTGTGGCCCGGCGCCGATGCGTCCACGGCCTAATAGCGCAGGTTCTTGAAGTCGCGCGGCGCCGGGTCGACCACGCGGAAGCTGTCGCGGCGGATCTCCAGCACCGCCAGGCCGCGCTGGGCGAGGCCGTCGCTGCGGAAGCGGAACAGGCCGTCGGCGCCGACGAAGCCGCTGTCGCTGATCAGCGTCTCGTGGCTGAAGTCGGCCCCTTCCGGGCGTTCGGCCAGCACCGCCGCAATCGCCGTGGCATCGTAGGCGAGGCTCGCGAGGCGGGCCGGCTCGCGGCCGTAATGGGCGCGGAAGCGGGCGCGGAAGCTGTTCACCGCGGTACGGTCGGCGCCGGCGAACCAGCCGCCGATCATCGACGGCTCCTTGCCGACCGCGGCATCGTCCCACCGGCCGGTGCCGATCAGGCGGATCCGGTTCAGGTCGATGTCGTAATAGGGCAGCAGCGGCGCCACCGCGCTCAGCGCCGCGCCGCCTTCCGGCAGCAGCACCGCGTCCAGCGCCACCTCGCCGATGGTGTCGAGCTTGGCCAGCGCCGCCAGTTCCTCCTGCGCCGCCGGGGTGCCCAGGTCCTCCAGTTCGCGGCGCCGGTCGAGCAGCGCCTGCCGCCGGGCATCGAAGTTGGCAAGGTTCTTCACCGCCTCCGCCGCCCCGTCGCCGCCGGGAGGATAGAAGTCGACGCTGACGATCTCGCCGCCGCTGGTCAGTACCTGCGTGCGGAAGGCTTCGAGCACGGTACGGCCGTAGGCGTCCTGCGGCACCAGGGCGGCGAACCGGCGCAGGCCGCGGGCGATGGAGAAGTCGACCACCCGGGCGACCTCCTGCTCGGGCGTGAAGCTCAGCAGATAGACCCCGTTGCCGGCCACCGTGCGGTCGGAGGAGAAGGCGATCACCGGCACCCCGCGCTGCCGCGCCAGCGGCGCCGCCGCCGTGACCGAATTGCGCAGCAACGGGCCGAGCAGCAGCTGGGCGCCCTCCTGCAGGGCGTCGCGGGCGGCCTGTTCGGCGCCGGCGACGGTGCCGCCGGTGTCGCGCGGCAGCAGCTCCAGGCGCTCGCCGGCGACGTCGTAGAGCGCGAGCAGGGCGGCATCGAGCATGCCGCGGCCGATCCGCGCGCGGTCGGGCTCGCCGCTGAGCGGCAGCAGCAGGCCCACCTTGATCGGCTCGCGCTCGGCTTCGGCCGGCAGCTGCAGCTTGGGGGCTTCCTGCACGACGATGCCCGGCGGTGGCGCGGGTGCCGGTGCGGGCACCGGCTGCGGGGTGATGGTGCGCGCCTGGGGCTGTGCGGGCGTCGGCGCGGGTGCCGGTGTGACCACCTGCGGCGCCGGCGTGGCTGGTGTCCGGGCCGTCTGCGGCGCTAGTGTCTGGGGCTCGGTGCAGCCAGCCACCGCGGCAATAAGGAACAGCAGGCATGGCCCGCAAAACCAGGCCAAGAACCGGGTCCGCCCCAAGGCAAGGCGATAAAGCAACGGCGTCGTCATGCGCACCCGGTCTCTACGTCGTCTCCACGCCGATCGGCAACGCCCGCGACATCACCCTGCGGGCGCTCGACGTGCTGGCGGCGGCCGATGTCATCGCCTGCGAGGATACGCGGGTCACCCGCAAACTGCTCGCCCTTTATGACATCACTACGGCGACGACAGCCTATCACGAACACAACGCCGAACGGGTCCGCCCGGGCCTGCTGCGCCGCCTGCGCGACGGCCAGGTCGTCGCCCTGGTCAGCGATGCCGGCACGCCGACCATCTCCGATCCCGGCTATCGCCTGGTGCAGGCGGCGCGGGCCGAAGCGCTGCCGGTGGTCGCGGTGCCGGGCGCCTCGGCCTTGCTCGCCGCCCTTGCCAGTGCCGGCCTGCCGACCGACCGTTTCCTGTTCGTCGGTTTCCTGCCGCCGCGCCAGGCCGCGCGCCGCCAGGCGCTGACGCAACTGGCGCCGGTCGCGGCCAGCCTGGTCTGCTACGAGGCGGCGAACCGGCTGCCGGCGCTGCTCGAGGACATGGCCGAGTTGCTGGGCCCGCGCGAGGCGGCGGTCGCGCGCGAACTGACCAAGCTGCACGAAGAGGTGCGTCGCGGCCGCCTCGACACATTGGCGGCGCACTACCGCGAGGCGGGCGCGCCGCGCGGCGAGGTGGTGGTCGTCGTGCACGGCAGCGACGGTGCGCCGGCCGCCGCCGCGGTCGATCTCGACGCGGCCCTGCGCGACGCCCTCGCCGGCCACAGCCTGAAGGAGGCCGTCGCCCAGGTCACGGCCCTGAGCGGCCGGCCGCGCCGCGAGGTCTATGCCCGGGCGCTGGCGCTGACGGGGCGCGGATGAGCCGGCGCGACGGCGCCGGCCGGGCAGCGGCGGAGCGCCGCGGCCGCCGGGCCGAGGCCGTTGCCGCCCTGTGGCTGCGCCTGAAGGGTTACGGCGTGCTGGCCCGCCGGACGCGGACGCCGGCGGGCGAGCTCGATATCGTCGCCCGGCGTGGCGGCGTATTGGCCGTGGTCGAGGTCAAGGCCCGCGCCGACACGGCGACGGCGCTGAACGCGGTGACGGCCCGCCAGCGCCAGCGGATCACGCGCGCGGCCGAAGCGTTTCGCGCCACGCGCCCCGAGCTCGCCGGCCTGCAACCGCGCTTCGACGTGATCGTCATACTCCCCTGGCGCCGGCCGTTGCATATAATCGATGCATGGCGGCCGTGATTCGCTGCGCCGGCTGCGCGCCGGCCGGATCCGCGGTCAAGCAAGACGGGAGCGCAGCAATGCGACGGACTTTGACAATCGGCCTGATGACGATCCCGCTGCTGGTAGCGGCATTGGCCGGTAGCGGCTGCACCAGCATCGTTCTCGGCAGTTCCGCCGCGACCGGCGTGGCGATCGCCCAGCAACGCTCGGTCGGCGATGCGATCGACGATGCGACGATCCACGCGCAGATCTGGGACGGCCTGATTTCGGACTCCGAGGTGCTGTTCCGCAAGGTCGGCGTCGAGGTGATCGAGGGCCGGGTGCTGCTGACCGGCGTCGTCGCCGAACCCGAGGACCGTGTCGACGCGGTGCGCGTGACCTGGACGGTCGGCGGCGTGAAGGAGGTGCTGAACGAGATCGAGGTGCGCGATTCCGGCAGCTTCAAGGACTACGCCAGCGACGTCTGGATCACCACCCAGTTGCGCACGAAGATGCTGCGCGACGGCAAGGTGTCGGACGTCAACTACTCGGTCGAGACCATCAACGGCGTGGTCTTCCTGATCGGCATTGCCCGCGACCAGGGCGAGCTCGACCGGGTGACCAGCCACGCGCGCAACATCTCCGGCGTGAGCAAGGTGGTCAGCCACGTAGTGCTGGCGGACGATCCGCGGCGGACGTGACGGCGCCCGCTCCGGAGGCGCTGAACGAACGCCTGCGCGCGGCGGGACGCTGCGACGACGACGCGCTCGACCTGCTCGACACCGCTCTGACGCTGGCGGCCCTGGACCGCCCGCGCGTCGCCCTGGAGCGCTACGCGGCGCATCTGCAGGAACTTGCCGGCGACCTGTCGGCCGCCGTCGCCGGCGGCGCCGATATCGATGCCGTGACGGCGGCGTTGCGCGCGGTGCTGGCCGGGCAGCACGACTATCGGGGCGACGAGCGGACCTACGACGACATGCAGAACGCCAACCTGATGCGGGTGATCGACCGCCGTCGCGGCCTGCCGGTGGCGCTGGGCATTCTCTACGTCGGCACCGCGCGGGCCTGCGGCTGGGCGCTGGACGGCATCCGCTTTCCCGCGCACTTCCTGCTGCGCCTCGAGCTCGGCGGCGAACGTCGGATCATCGACCCCTTCGCCGGCGGCACGGTGCTGGAGAGCGACGAGCTGCGTTCGTTGCTGAAGCGCCTGATGGGTAGCGCGGCGGAACTGGCGCCGGCCCATTTCGCCGTCGCCTCGCCGCGCGAGATGCTGCTGCGCCTGCAGAACAACATCCGCACCCGGGCGATCCAGGCCGGCGACATGGAGCGGGCCGCGACGGTGCTGCAACGCATGCTGCTGCTGGCGCCGCAAACGGCAGAGCTGCATCGCGATCACGCCGCCCTGCTGGCCAATCGCGGCGAAGTGCGGGCGGCGCTGGCCGCCGGCGAGCGTTATCGCGCGCTTGCCGCCACGGACGCGCAGAGCCGCGAGGCCGAGGCCCTGCTGGCGCACCTGCGGCGCCGGCTCAATTGACCGTGGCGGGCGCGCCTCTATAGAGTTCCGGCCAGCCCCGGCCCGCTGCCGCAACAGGACCCAAGCAAGAGCCATGAGTCTCGCCGTCGCCATCCAGATGGACCCGATCGAGGCGGTCGACATCGACGCCGACAGCACCTTTGCCCTGGCGCTGGAGGCACAGCAGCGGGGCCACGGGCTCTATCACTACCTCGTGCGGGACCTGAGCCTGAAGGCGGGCCGGGTGATGGCCTGGGCGCGGCCGCTGACGGTGCGGCGCGAGCACGGCAACCACGCCACGCTGGGCGAGCGCCAGGAGATCGACCTGGCGGGCGTCGACGTGGTGCTGATGCGCCAGGACCCGCCGTTCGACATGGCTTACATCACCGCCACCCACCTGCTCGAGCATATTCACCCGGCGACCCTGGTGGTGAACGACCCGGCGCACGTGCGCAACGCGCCGGAGAAGCTGTTCGTGACCCATTTCCCGGAACTGATGCCGCCGACGCTGATCACTGCCAACTGGGACGAGATCCGCCGCTTCCGCGACCAGCACCAGGACATCATCGTCAAGCCGCTGTTCGGCAACGGCGGCGCCGGCGTGTTCCACCTGAAGCCGGAGGACGAGAACCTCAACGCCCTGATCGAGATGTTCACCGAGCGCTCGCGCGAACCGATCATCGTCCAGCGCTACGAGCCGGCGGTGCGCGAGGGCGACAAGCGGATCATCCTGGTCGACGGCGTCGCCGCCGGGGTGATCAACCGCATTCCGGCCGAAGGCGAGGCGCGCTCCAACATGCACGTCGGCGGCACCCCGGTTAAGGCGGACCTGAGCAAGCGCGACCAGGAGATCTGCCACGCCATCGGGCCGATGCTGCGAGAGCGCGGCCTGCTGTTCGTCGGCATCGACGTGATCGGCGACTACCTGACGGAGATCAACGTCACCTCGCCGACCGGGATCCAGGAGGTCAGCCGGTTCGACGGCACCGACCTGTCGGCGCAGATCTGGGATGCGATCGAGCGGACCTTCCAGTCCACCGCGCACCACCGCGCCTGAGCGCGGCCGGCGGCGATGAGCGTCGATTTCGGCCGCACCGCAGACGACTACGCCCGCCATCGCGCCGGCTTTCCCGACAGCTTCTTCGCCCGCCTGGCCAGTGAGGGCCTGGCCCGCCCCGGCCTGCATGCGCTCGATCTGGGCACCGGCACCGGCACCCTGGCGCGCGGTCTCGCCCGCCTCGGCCTGACGGTAACCGGCCTCGACCCGTCGGCGGAGATGCTGGCGCAGGCCCGGACGCTGGATGCCGAGGCCGGGGTGACGGTGGCGCACGTGACGGCGACGGCGGAGGCGACCGGCCAGGACGATGCCAGCTTCGATCTGGTGACCGCAGGGCAGTGCTGGCACTGGTTCGACCGGCCGCGGGCGGCGGCCGAGGCGTTGCGGATCCTGCGTCCCGGCGGCCGGCTGCTGATCGCCCACTTCGACTGGCTGCCGCTGCCAGGCAACGTGGTCGCCGCGACCGAGCGCCTGATCCGCTGGCATAATCCCGAATGGTCGATGCACTCGGGCACCGGCATCCATCCGCGCTGGTGGACCGATCTGCGTTCGGGCGGCTTCGACGATGTGCGCGGCTTCTCCTATGACGAGCCGGTGGCCTACAGCCACCAGGCCTGGCGCGGGCGGATCCGCGCCTCGGCCGGGGTCGCCGCCAGCCTGGCCGGCGACGCCGTCGAGCGTTTCGACGCCGACCATGCCGCCATGCTGGCCCGCGATTTTCCCGAGGACCCGCTGTCGGTGGCACACTGCGTGTCGATCGTGATCGGCGACAAGCGCTCGCCGCCCTGAGCGGCCGCGCCCGCAGGCAAAGAACCCGCAGGCAAAGAAGAAGGGCGGCCCCGCGGGACCGCCCTTCCGTGAATAGGCCGTGTGATGGCCCTTGATCGAAATCCGGTGTCAGCGCACAGCGGAGAGGCTGCTCCCCTGCCGGCGATGCCCACCAGAGCCTACCATCACGGCACCTGATTCACTCGACATTGGATCACCTCCTTTCTGTTGTTGCACATGTGGCCAAGAAGGTAGTGCCTTTGGCCCGATCTGACAAAGCCTGACGGCAATATCCTTAACAATCGTTGCCGGCCGCCGGCGTCGTCGCCGGGGCGATCAGGAAGGGACTGTCGGGATCGTGCCGGCGCCGGCGGGCTTGCGCGGCGCGGCGGCTGCGCACCGCATAGCAGTAGACGCAGCCATGCGGACAGCTGTCGTAGGCGCCGATGTCGCGGCTCTCGGCGCACAGGCAGCCGGGCCGGTTGCCCTTGCGGCGGGCCTTCAGCGGACGGCCGGCGAGATCGCTCAGGCGATCGGCATCGATGCAGCGTGCCGCGGTGCCGCCGAGCGCCGGCTGGCTGCACACGGTGGCGGCGATATCGTGGTCACCGGCGATCGCCGTCAGCTCGGCCAGCAGCGCCCGCTTGGCGGCGGTGGCGGGATCCGACCAGGCGAAGCCGTGCCGGTCGGCGGCGGCCTGCAGGTTGCGCCGGCTCTTGGCGTAGATGTGCGCGAACGACAGGCAGACTTCGTCGACCGCGCCGGCGAGCGCGGCCGCCAGCCGTTCGACGGTGGCGCGATGGTGGGCGGGTGGCGTCAGCTCGCTCGCCAGCACCGGGTCGTAGCGCCAGACCAGGCTGCGGGGGCCATGGCGTTCGGCCAGCGCGCGCATCTGCGCCAGCGCCTCCGCCTCGCCGATCACCGAGGGCTCCAGCGGCCGCGGATAGGCGGTCAGGGTGTACTGCACGACGAACGGCACGCCTTCGCCCGCAAGCCGGTCCAGCACCGGACCGAACGGGGCGACGTTGCGGGTCCAGAACACGAAGCCATCGGCGTCGGGCGGCCCGAACGGTACCCGGTAGGGGGCGCCGCCGTAGGGGTTGGCGACCATCGCGAAGCCGGCATCCAGCCGGCGCGCGAACCAGTCGGCATAAAAGGCGGGGATATCTGTGCGATATGACGCGGAAACGATCATCTCGACGCCGGGAAAGCCGCGAAACCGGCAAAATAGCGCTATTCGCCGGCGAAACGATCCGCAAATTGCGGCGAATCTGCGGCACTCCTGGTTGCAGAGGCCCTATCTCGGCCCTATATAGCCGTCAGTTCGAGTTTCGCGCCGACTTGCGCGGAAAACTGCCAAGCAATGGGGATCCGGGCGGTGCCTGATGGGGCCGTCAACGGAATCTGCCGCTAGAGGATGTATCAAGCATGGGCAAAGTAATCGGTATCGACCTCGGCACCACCTACTCGTGCCTGGCCATCATGGATGGTTCCAGCGCGAAGGTGATTGAGAACGCCGAGGGTGCACGCACGACCCCGTCGATGGTGGCCTTCGCCGACGATGGCGAGATGCTGGTCGGCCAGCCGGCCAAGCGCCAGGCGGTGACCAATCCCGACGGGACCTTTTTCGCCATCAAGCGCCTGATCGGCCGCAACTTCGACACCGACACGGTGAAGGAGATGCGCGAGATGGTCCCTTACGAGATCGTCAAGGCCGACAACGGCGACGCCTGGGTGGCGCACGCCGGCAAGAAGTACGCGCCGAGCCAGATCAGCGCCTTCCTGCTGCAGAAGATCAAGGAAACCGCCGAGGCTTATCTCGGCGAGACGGTGGACCAGGCGGTCATCACCGTTCCGGCCTATTTCAACGACGCCCAGCGTCAGGCGACCAAGGACGCCGGCAAGATCGCCGGCCTCGAGGTGCTGCGGATCATCAACGAGCCGACCGCGGCCGCCCTTGCCTACGGCCTGGACAAGCAGGGCGACGGCAAGACCATCGCCGTCTACGACCTGGGCGGCGGCACCTTCGACATCTCCGTGCTGGAGATCGGCGACGGCGTGTTCGAGGTGAAGTCGACCAACGGCGACACCTTCCTGGGCGGCGAGGACTTCGACCTGGCGATCCTCGACTACCTGGCCGACGAGTTCCAGAAGGAGAACGGCATCGACCTGCGCCAGGACAAGCTGGCGCTGCAGCGGCTGAAGGAGGCCGCCGAGAAGGCCAAGATCGAGCTGTCGAGCTCGATGCAGACCGAGATCAACCTGCCGTTCATCACCGCCGACCAGAGCGGGCCGAAGCACCTGACCATGAAGCTGACCCGGGCCAAGCTCGAGGCCCTGGTCGACGACCTGGTGCAGCGCACCATCGCCCCGTGCAAGGCGGCGCTGAAGGATGCCGGGCTCACCGCCGGTGAGATCGACGAGGTCGTCCTTGTCGGTGGCATGACCCGCATGCCCAAGGTGATGGAGACGGTGAAGAACTTCTTCGGCCGTGAGCCGCACAAGGGCGTGAACCCGGACGAGGTCGTGGCCATCGGCGCGGCGATCCAGGCCGGCGTGCTGCAGGGCGACGTCAAGGACGTGCTGCTGCTCGACGTGACCCCGCTGTCGCTGGGCATCGAGACCCTGGGCGGCGTGTTCACCCGGCTGATCGACCGCAACACCACGATCCCGACCAAGAAGAGCCAGGTCTTCTCCACCGCCGAGGACGGCCAGACCGCGGTCACCATCCAGGTGTTCCAGGGCGAGCGCGAGATGGCCGCGGACAACAAGCTGCTCGGCCAGTTCGACCTGGTCGGCATCCCGGCCGCGCCGCGCGGCGTGCCGCAGGTCGAGGTCACCTTCGACATCGACGCCAACGGCATCGTCAACGTCTCGGCCAAGGACAAGGCGACGGCCAAGGAGCAGCAGATCCGCATCCAGGCCTCCGGCGGTCTCAGCGACGACGAGATCGATCGCATGGTGCAGGACGCGGAGTCCCATGCCGACGAGGACAAGCAGCGCCGCGAGCTGGTCGAGGCCAAGAACCAGGCCGACGCCCTGGTGCATACGGCCGAGAAGAACCTGAGCGAGCTGGGCGACAAGATCTCCGCCGAGGACAAGGCGGCGGTCGAGACCGCGGTCGCCAACATGAAGCAGGCGCTGACCGGTGACGACCTCGACGACATCCGGGCCAAGAGCGAGGCGCTGATGCAGGCGTCGATGAAGCTTGGCGAGGCGGCCTACCAGGCGCAGCAGGAAGAGGCGGCGCCCGACGCCGCCCCGGGCGGCGACGATGACGGCCCGCAGCCGGCCGAGGCCGCGGACGACGACGTTGTCGACGCCGACTTCGAGGAAGTCGACGACGAGGACAAGAAGAGCTCGTCCGGCTAAGCGGCGGTCACGCCGACATGTACCGGCAGCGCGAACACGCAGATGGGCGTCGCCGGCCGACTTCGGTCGGCCGGCGCGCCTGTTGCCGTATCGGCTAGGACCGCGGAGGCCGCGCCTTGTCTCAGCAGGACTTCTATGACGTGCTCGGCGTCGGCCGGGACGCCAGCGATGCCGACCTGAAGAAGGCCTATCGCCAGCTGGCCAAGCAGTACCACCCCGACCACAATCCCGACGATGCCGAAGCGGAGGCACGCTTCAAGGAGGTCTCCGCCGCCTACGACGTGCTGTCCGACCCGGACAAGCGCCAGGCCTACGACCAGTTCGGCCACGCTGCCTTCGACGGCGCCAACGGCGGGCCGGGCGGCTTCGACTTCTCCTCCAGCTTTGCCGACGTGTTCGACGACCTGTTCGGCGAGTTCGTCGGCGGCGGCCGGCAGCGCCGGCGCGGCGTCCGCCGCGGCGCCGATCTGCGCTTCAACCTGGAGATCTCGCTCGACGACGCCTTCAACGGCCGCAAGGCCGAGATCGAGGTGCCGACGACGGCGGCGTGCGAGGCCTGCGAGGGCTCGGGCGCCGAGGCCGGGTCCAGCCCGGTCGCCTGCCCGACCTGCCAGGGGCACGGCAAGGTGCGCCAGCAGTCCGGCTTCTTCACCATCGAGCGGACCTGTCCCAACTGCGGTGGCGTCGGCCGGGTGATCGACAACCCGTGCAGCGCCTGCGCCGGTGCCGGCCGGGTGCAGCGCGAGAAGACGTTGGCGGTGAACGTGCCGCCCGGGGTCGAGGACGGCACCCGCATCCGCCTCGCCGGCGAAGGCGAAGCCGGCCTGCGCGGTGGTCCGCCCGGCGATCTCTACATCTTCATCTCGGTGCGTCCGCACCAGGTGTTCCGCCGCGACGGCGAGCACCTGTTCTGTCGCGCGCCGATCACCATGGTGACGGCGGCGTTGGGCGGCAAGATCGAGGTGCCGTCGATCGACGGCGGCCGCGTCGCCGTGTCGATCCCTGAAGGGGCACAGAGCGGCCGCCAGTTCCGTCTGCGCGGCAAGGGCATGCCGCACCTGCGCGGGCGCGGGCGCGGCGACCTGTTCATCGAGACCGTGGTCGAAACGCCGGTGAACCTGAACAAGCAGCAGAAGGAACTGCTCAAGCAGTTCGCGGAAAGCGGCGGCGCCGAGACCAGCCCCGAGAGCGAGGGCTTCTTCCAGCGGGTCAAGGAATTCCTCGACAGCAAGGGCGGGTGAGCCGTCGGCGCCCGAGCCGGGGCGCGTCTCAGATCCGGACCTGATCGACGATGCCGCCGTCGGCGGCAAAGCACACCGCCAGCAGCGAACCGCCGAAGCCGCAGCCGGCGTCGATGCTGACCGCCGGGCCGTCGAGCCGCGGTCCGCGACGCTCGGCATCGTAGCCGCGCACGACCCGGCGGAACCCGGCATAGCCCTCCGCAAGCGCCTCGAAGGCCGGCGTGCCCCACCAGAACAGGTCGTTCTGCACGTCCAGCGGCTTGCCCGGATCGAGCCCGGCATTGACGAACAGCAGCGCCTGATCGGCGGTATAGGCGGCCGATGCCAGGCCGTGCACGAAATCGTAGTGACCGGCATGGCGGACGAAGGTCTCGCGCAACTCGGTGGTCCAGCGCGTCGTCACGACGACGCCAGCACGGAACTTGGCGCCGGCCTCGGCGGGGTTGCCGCCGTAGGCCTTCAGGGTGGCGTCGACGCCGTGCGCCATCATCCAGTCGAAGGTCTCGGCCGGCTGCATCGCCCACTGGATCTGCAGCAGCTTGACCCACATCTCCTCCTAGGCGCCGCGCAGGGCGACGATCTGCTCGGGCTCGAAGCCGCGCTGTTCGATCAGGTGGCGGCGAAAGCGCAGCACCTCGTCCAGCGTCTCCACCACGGCCGCGCCGTAGCCCATGTAGTTGCCGGTGTAGACCAGCCGGTCGCCGTCGGCGAGCCGGGGTTCGAGCTCGGCGTGCAGGCGGTTGAGCGTGCGCGCCTGGCCGAACACGGCGGCGACGGCCCAGATCCGGGGGGCCTCTCCCAGTGACACAAGCATCAGGACCGGCAGCTCAGCTCAACAGGTTGGCAACGGGGCAGTGGTGCCGGCAGCTCGTGCCGGTCCGCCTGCCTTGGTGATCATCGGCCATCATGCTAGAGCATTTTTGCGCCCGGCGCGGCGCCAACGATAAGGCAACGGCGAAGGAGGCGAGAGATGGCCGACGTCAGGATCGGCGTGGTCGGCTGCAGCGGCCGCATGGGCATCAACCTGCTGAAGACGATCGCCGCGACCGCCGGCTGCGCCATTGCCGGTGGCACCGAGCGGCCCGGACATGCCGCCGTCGGCGGCGCCCTGGGGGCGCTGGCCGGCCTGGAGGATGTCGACCTCGCGGTGGGAGACAATGCGGCGGCGCTGTTCGCCGCCAGCGATGCCGTGCTCGACTTCACCGTGCCGGCGGCGACGGTCATGCACGCGCGCCTCGCCGCCGAGACCGGGACGCCGCTGGTGATCGGCACTACCGGCACCGATGCCGGCGAGGACGCGGCGATCGCCGAGGCGGCGCGGCAGGTGGCGGTGATGCGGGCCGCCAACATGAGCGTCGGCGTCAACCTGTTGGCGCAGCTGACACAACAGGTCGCCGCGGTGCTCGACGAGGACTTCGACATCGAGATCGTCGAGATGCACCACCGCTACAAGGTCGACGCGCCCTCGGGCACGGCGCTGGCCCTGGGCAAGGCGGCGGCGGCGGGGCGCGCGGTCGAGCACGACGCCGTGGCCCAGCGCGGGCGCGACGGCATCACCGGCGAGCGCGTGCGCGGCGGCATCGGCTATGCCGTGCTGCGCGGCGGCAACGTGGTCGGCGACCACTCGGTGGTGTTCGCCGCCGACGACGAGCGCCTCGAGCTTACGCACAAGGCCGCCGACCGGACGATCTTCGCCCGCGGCGCGGTGCGGGCGGCGCTGTGGCTGCAGGGCCGCGCGCCCGGACTCTACGGCATGAAGGACGTGCTGGGGTTCTAGGCCGTGTGCTCATGAACGCGCACCGTTGACGCCACTCTGGAGGATGTTCGGGTAGCACCCAACTCGCGACGTTTTGGTGAGACCCTCGGCACGGGGGAAATGTGCCGGGAGTGGACACTCCGACACCGCTTCTCACTGCTTACGGTAGTGCTCGAAACAATGCGTTTCCGGGGCCAGGATCACATCAGCCTCGTCGCTCCATGCAACTCATTGCTGATTTGACTGAACCGTTCAGCATGCCTTCAGGGCTGGCCGGCGATATCTCGGTTTGTCATTATCGTTGCATGGATCTCGCCGACTGCATTCCCAAAGACAAGTTCGATCGCGACTCCGTTCAACGAGCAATCGAGATCGGCTATCCCGGGATCAATCCCATTCTTCCCGACCTGCTGGTGTGGTTGCAGGATATCAACTGGCCCGTCACACAGGATCTGGTGCCCCTGCTCAAGGATGCTGGCACTGGAATTGCCCCCCACATCACCGCGATCCTGAAATCCACCGATAGCGGTTGGAAATATTTCGTTGTTTCCTGGCTGTGCAAATCCGTCAACAACGACGTGTGGGCACTCATCGAAACCGACCTCGTACGTCTTGCGGAGAGACCGAGCAAGCGGGATTTGGAAGAGGAGGTAGACCGGGTGGCGGCTGAGGTGCTGGCGGAACGCAGGGCCGAACGCAAAAAGGCTTCAGACGAAAAGCTGGGAAATGGCAGGCGCCCCGGAAATTGACCCAGCCGCACACGTGTATCTGGCGCTTTCAGGAGTATGAACCCTGTCCGCACAACCACTGCTGATGCCGATGCACTCTGACATCACACAGAGGTAACTATCGTCGCAAGACAAGATGGAGATCGTTGTAAGCCGGCATTTGGACGACAGGGTTGGGTCATTTTGCCCTTTGTCCAGTCTGTCAACCCGACGGTGAAACTGCATCCGAAACCGGAAATTTGGGCGGGCACATTGCCGGTCATGGCTCAGTCGTGATTCAAGCTCACAGGAGCTTCGAATCATGCGCCATGAACTCACTGACTTTGAATGGTCGATTATCTGTTCTGTCTTGCAGGCGAAGTCTCGCGGCAATCCGCTTATGGCTGGGCGCTTGTGAGTCCACGCCCTCGCCCGGCCGCGCCGCTCAGGCCGGCGTCGCCCGCAATCGCTTCAGCGCCGCCTCCAGGGCGCTGGCGAAGTCGACGCGCTCCTCGGCGGTGAGAAACCGGCCCAGCGACACCGACCGCCCGTGGCTGCGCAGGACCACGTCGCCATCGCCGTGCGGGCCGTTGCGCACCTCGATGCGCACCCAATAGGGATTGAAGCTCCAGTCGCGGCTGCGCCCGTTGGGCTGGATCCGCCGCACCGCCAGCTCGTCGTCGCGCAGCTCCACCGTTTCCGCCAGGCGGCCGCTGCGGTAGCTCACGCGGAAGGCGACGTAGATCGCCAGCACGTCGAGGCCGAAGAACCCCAGCACCGGCCAGGCGCCCTTGATGGCGAAGATGATGCCGGCGGCGAAGCTGATCGCGGCGATGAAGCCGATGAGAATATAGAAGCCGACAGGTCCGAGGCTGCGGTGAGGATGCAGCACCGCATCGAAGTGCAGCGGTCCGCCGTCGCCGTCGCTGGCGTTGTCGGGCTTTGCGCTCATGGGAGGGAATGTTAGTGCTTTTCGCCGGACTGTCGACGGGGTGGCAGGTCACAGGGAGGCGGCATGAAAAAGGCCGACGCGGAAGAGTTCTTTGCCCGCCTGTCGGCGGCCGACCCGGAGCCGCAGACGGAACTGGCATATCGCAATACCTATACCCTGCTGGTGGCGGTGGTGCTGTCGGCCCAGGCCACCGACGTCGGCGTCAACAAGGCGACCAAGGAGCTGTTCAGGCAGGTCGACAGCCCGGCACAGATGCTCGCCCTGGGCGAGGACGGCCTGAAGCGGCACATCCGCACCATTGGCCTGTTCAACACCAAGGCCAAGAACGTCATCGCCCTGAGCCGCCGCCTGGTCGACGAGTTCGACGGCGAAGTGCCGTCCGATCGCGCCGTGCTGGAAACCCTGCCCGGGGTGGGTCGCAAGACCGCCAACGTGGTCTGCAACGTTGCCTTCGGCCAGCCGACCATCGCTGTCGATACGCACATCTTCCGGGTCGGCAACCGGACCGGCCTGGCCCCCGGCAAGACGCCGCTGGCGGTGGAACGGAAGCTCGAGAAGGCGGTGCCTGAGCGTTACCGCCAGCACGCCCACCACTGGCTCATCCTGCACGGCCGCTATGTCTGCAAGGCACGCAAGCCGGATTGCCCGGTCTGCCCGGTCCAGGATCTGTGCCGCTACAAGGCGAAGACGCTGGCGGCGTAGCGGCGCCGGCCGCGCTAGCCGGTGCGCTGCAGAGCGTCCGCGCGCACCATCAGGTGCTCAAAACAGCGATCGGCGGCGGTCAGGTTGACCCGGCGCAGGCGATGCACGGCGTCGTAGTGGGTAACCCGGTAGTTGCCGTCGCCTTCATCGGGATAGAGATAGACGTGAAAGGCGCAACTGTCGCTCTTGTAGAGCCAGACCTCCGCCGGCGGTTCCTCGCGCCGGAGCGCCGGCTCCCCCAGCAGGGCCGACAACGCCACCCGGTTCAGCCCGACCAGCTGGGCCGGATCCGGGGCCGGGGCCGGCGGCGGCGCCGGCGGCGCCAGCGCGATGCGCGGCGCCGCTGCTTCGGCCACCGGCGTTGCCTGCAGCTGACTGGCCGCGCCGCTCTGCTCCGGGGTGCTGACGCAGCCGGCGAGCAGCCCGGCGGCGACCGTGGCGCCGGCCAGGACGCGCCATCCCGCCGTGGCGCGCCGCTTGCCGAAGCCGGTGGACATCATCGCCGCCTTTAGCCTTCGCCCGCGGCAACGGCGCCGATGCGCGGGCTCTCGCTGCCCAGCACCTCGACCGAGCCGGATATTTCGCCGCCGGTTTCGATGGCGATGCGGCCGTAGCGGATGTCGCCGCTGACCCGGCCCGTCGCGGTCACCGTGAGCAGCCCGCGCACGGTGAGCGCACCGTCGAAGCTGCCGCTGATGACAGCGTCCTCGATTTCGGCGGAGCCGCGGAACATGCCGCTCTCGGCGACTTCGACGGCCCGTGAATTGGCCAGCTTGGCTTCCACCCGGCCTTCCACCACCAGCTTGTCGCAGGCGGCGATCTCGCCGTTGAGAACGATGTCCCGGCCGACGATCAGCTGCTTGCCGGTTTCCTGGCGCCGTTCCTGGCCCGGACCCTGGTTGAGCCCACCGAAGCTGGGTGTCGGACGGGAGATTTCCGGTCGGAACCGGGTCGAACCATCGTCCAGGTTTTCGTTCGCCATTGTCTTGAGCCCTCACGATTTCAACGGCGGCCCGGCTTGCCCCGGTGCTTCAGGTTTATGTGGCCGGGCGGGACTGCATTGCCTTGAACATGTGCACCATCACGGCCGTGGCCAGTATTGGCGCGAGCAGATTGAGCAACGGCACCGTCATCATCACGGCAATGCCAAGACCGGCGACCATCAAGCGGCCCCTATTGGCCTTGCGGAGTGCCTCAATGGCTTTTGGCTCCATATGACGAAGACTTACCGCCTCAAAGTATTCCCTACTGAGAAGATAACTGTTTAAAAGATAGTAAACAAAGAAATTCATCCCGAGCATAAACGGCGTCAGCAGCAGCAGCAGCAGGTTCAGGCCGACCATGATGAGCAGGAAGCGTATGGCCATCGCCAGCGACGGGCCGAGCGGCGCGCTGTGCCCGGGCGGATCGCCCGGGTAGTAGCGTTGCTCGACGGCGGCGGCGATGTCGTCCAGGAACAGCGAGATGAAGGCCGTGGCGATGGCCGGAAACAGCACCAGCAGGACCAGCACCAGGACGACGTCGCCCAGCACCTGCACCAGCGTGTTGAGCCAGCCTTCGTCGGAAACCTGGATGCTGCCGAGCAGATAATCGACGCCGAAGAACAGGGCGATGAACAGGCCCAGCGTCATGCCAAGCGCGCGCAGCAGCACCGAGCGGAACGCCGGATCGGTCAGTTGCGAGAAGGCGCGGCTGAAGGCCAGAGGAATCACGACGGCTGCTTAGACCGTTACGCCGCCGGCCGCAACCGGTTTCGCGGATTTCGGCGCCTTCAGCCGTGCCGGACGATGGCGTCCATCGGCACCCGCGCGGCGAAATCGTGCGCCGCCTCGAACGCTGCCGCGGCCGCCAGCACCTGCGCTTCGCCGTGCAGCGGGCCGACGATCTGCAGCCCCACGGGCAGGCCGGCCGCGGTAAAGCCGCACGGCACCGAGATCGCCGGACAGGTGGTCAGGGTGATGGCGTAGGTGTGCATCAGCCAGTCGACATAGTTGTCGAAGCGGACCCCGGCGACCTCTTCCAGGTAGCGGACCTCGACCTCGCGCGGTGCCGCCATCACCGTGGGCGTCAGCAGCAGATCGTAGTCCTCGAAGAAGTCGCAGGTCCGCTGATAGAGCGCCGCCCGGGCGCGGTGCGCCGCGGCGGTCTGCCCGACCGTCATCTGCTGACCCTTCTCGATGTTCCAGATCACCTCGGGCTTGAGCTGGTCGCGGTGTTTCTCCAGCAAGGGCTCGCGGCCGAGCACGAACAGCTCCGCCCTGAGCGCCTGGAAGATCTCCTGCGCACCGGTAAGGTCGGGCGTGGCGTCCTCGACCTCGGCCCCGAGGGCGGCGAAGCTGCGCGCGGCGGCGGCGCAGATCGCCTCGACTTCGGGCTCCACCGGGGCGATACCGAGGCCGGGGCTCCAGCCGACGCGGGCCGGCACCCGTGGCGTCGCCGTCGCTGCCTGGTAGGGCTGCGCCGGCGGGTCGAGCGACAGCGGGTCGCGCTGCCAGCGGCCGACCATCGCATCGAGCATCAGCGCCACGTCGGGCACGTCGCGCGCCATCGGCCCGCAGACCCCGAGATTGAAGAACTGGCCGGGCCCGGTGCCCAGGGCGCAGCGCCCCGGGCTCGGACGCAGGCCGACCACCGAGCAGTAGGCGGCGGGAATGCGCAGCGAGCCGCCCATGTCGCTGCCGGTGGCGAGCCAGACCTGACCGGTGGCGAGGTTGACCGCGGCGCCGCCGGACGAGCCGCCACAGTTCATCCGCGTGTCCCAGGGGTTGCGGGTGGCGCCGAACACCTCGTTGAAGGTGTTGGCACCGGCGCCGAACTCGGGCGTGTTCGACTTGCCGACGACGATGGCGCCGTTGCGTTCCAGGGTCTGCACCATCAGGCTGGATTCGGCCGGGACGTGGTCGGCGAAGATCGGCGAGCCATAGGTGCAGCGCACGCCGGCGACCTCGGCCAGGTCCTTGACCGAAACCGGCAGGCCATAGAGATAGCCGGGCCCGGGGTCGTCGGGCGGCCCGGCTTCCATCAACGCCCGGGCGCGGTCGCGGGCGCGCTCCAGGCACAGCGTGACCATGGCGTTGACGGCCCCGTCGCTGGCGGCGATCCGCTCTGCGGCGACGTCGATCGCTTCCAGCGGCGTCACCTCGCCCGACTTCAGGCGGGCCACCATTTCGCGCGCGCTCAGGCGCCACAGTTCCTCGGCCATACCGGCGTTCCTTCCCCCAAACACGGATTTGTCGCCACTATAGCAAGTCGCGACCGCGCCGGCTCTGCGCAGCCTCGTCGCCGGCGGCAATTCCGCTATACTCCGCGGCGAATCTTCACGCGAGCAATGGGTCCGTTCATGGCTGACACACGTTTCGCCGTCACCGGCATCGGCAATGCCATCGTCGATGTCCTGTCCCATGCCGGGGACGATTTCCTCAACGACCACAGTCTGGCCAAGGGCCACATGACCCTGATCGACGCATCGACGGCCGAGCGTCTCTACGGTGCGATGGGACCCGGCGTCGAAAGCTCCGGCGGTTCCGCCGCCAACACGCTGGCCGGGCTGGCCGGGCTGGGTGTTGGCGCCAGTTTCATCGGCAAGGTCCATGCCGACGACCTGGGCCGGATCTTCGCCCACGACATCCGCGCCATCGGCGTCGAGTTTCCGACTCCGGCCGCCGAGACCGGACCGCCGACGGCGCTCTGCCTGATCCTGGTGACGCCCGATGCCCAGCGCACCATGAACACCTACCTCGGCGCCTGCGTCGAGCTCGGCCCGGAAGACGTCGACGAGGCGGTGATCGCCGCCTCCGAGATCACCTATCTCGAGGGCTACCTGTGGGATCCGCCGCGGGCGAAAGAGGCATTCCTGAAGGCGGTGCGGGTGGCGCACGAGAACGCCCGCAAGGTTTCGCTCAGCCTGTCCGACGGCTTCTGCGTCGAACGTCATCGCGACGAGTTCCGCGACCTGGTGGCGAACCACGTGGACGTGCTGTTCGCCAACGAGCAGGAAATCATGGCGCTCTATCAGGTCGACGAGTTCGACGCGGCGCTGCAGGCCGTGCGCGGGCATTGCGAGATCGCCGCCCTGACCCGCTCGGAACATGGCTCGGTGATCGTCGCCGGCGACGAGGTCCACGTGATCGATGCCGAACCGGTCGACCACCTGGTCGACAGCACCGGGGCCGGCGATCTCTATGCCGCCGGCTTCCTGGCCGGCCTGGTGCAGGGCCGCAACC
>Ga0056121_1000182_pt1 | contig 24468 bp, 21 predicted proteins | sample WorMetHEROISLAND_FD_83872 | JGI IMG/M metagenome (GOLD analysis project Ga0056121, IMG submission 83872) | Marine gutless worms symbiont microbial communities from Max Planck institute for Marine Microbiology, Germany - Olavius sp. 1 HERON ISLAND ...
ACGTCGGCCGTGCTATCCAGGCGCACACGTCCCCGGAACAGCAGAACGCCTTGCCGGGTCCGGCATCGCTCGGTGCCACACCGACAGCGCGCTTGTGAGCTTGGGAGGAAGACGGCGTCCCCAGGGGGAGACGCTTCTCGTCCTCCGGCAAGCCTGACCGGTCGCCGCGAAGACCGGAGGCGACCCTAACCGGCCATTGCCGCAACAAGCTTGGCCATTCCTGCCCACTGCTGTTCGTGCATGATGTGGCCCATCTTCGGATCCAGCCACAGTTTTGCGCCTGGAATTCGCCTGGCGATGGCCTCGCCATGCTCGGCTGAAAACACCGGGTCCTCGGCGCCGTGGATGACGAGGGTAGGGCAGGCGATCCTCGTTTGCGCATCCCACAGACCCGGCGTCGATCTCGATGCTTTCAGCAGCCTGGCAGTGCCTTCCGGCCGGTATGAGCGGTCAAATGACGTGGCCACGCGTTCGCGCACCCAATCGCCGGGGAAGGGATACCCGGCCCCCCACAACCAGCGCCAATTCTCCGTGCTCCAGTCGATCTGCGCGTCGCGCCCGCGCCGTTCCAGCATGCCCAACAGGCTGGGCTGTGCCTGCGGATTGTTCTGCGGTCCGTCATCGTCCGGCCCGGCGCCGCTGCCACTCATGACGACGGTCAGCGTCTTGATGCGCTGCGGACAGCGCAATGCCGCCCAGCGGACGACGAAACCGCCCATCGATGCCCCCACGAGATGCACAGGGCCGCAATCCAGGTCGGCGATGACGGCGCAGGTGTCATCGGCGAGATCGAGCAGCGAATAGGCGGGAATGTCGTCTTCATCGCCTTTGGGCAGAGACTGCCCAGCATCGCGGTTGTCCATGCGCACGACCCTGAAGCCGTGCCTGGCAAACGCGTCGCACTGCTCTTGCGGGTACTCCACCGACCTGATCTGCTCGCCCAATCCGGCAACGAGCAGAATGGTCGGGCCATCCCCGTCGCAGCTGATCTCGTAATTCACCCGAAAGTCACCTCGATCGATCAACGGCATGCCATTTCGTCCCCTCGGCAGGCAATCCATTCCATCGATCAAGTGTTAGCCGCCCAAGCAGGAGAACTCGAGTCCTTGCAGACGACTGGACATGGCCACGGTCTCCGGTCCGGCGTCCATGGCACCTGCGACCGGTTTCGGCGGAGAAGCGGTCAAAGAGGGGCGCAAAGCTCCCGTGAGGGCAGGGGCTGTCTCATCTGACAGCGCGACACCTCACTGCCAGCCGCTACGTCCACATGGCTTGCCGAGTGCGACGTTTCCGGTGCGACGCTGAGAATGCGCGTGGATTGTGCGGGAGGAAATTGGCGTCCCCAAGGGGAGACGGTTCTTTCTCCGGACATGCCACAGAAAACCGCCGTTTCTCGCCGGCAGCGGATGGTCGTGTGTATCACCTTTGTGTACCACCCCAACAAGGCAGAGCGCTGCCCGCACTTGTCTGCAACGGTCCCGCCCTCCGGCAAGCCTTACCGGTCGACACCCGGTTCCGATGGCGAAACGGACATTCAGACCCGATCGGCGCGAAGATCGGAGATGACCCGGAGCGGTCACAGCGCTTGTTGACCGACGCGGACGGCGCAGCATGACCAGCTGCGCCAGGGTTGGGCGCCATCCGCTCGTTCTGGTTCGAAGTCTGACCGGCCGCTGTTTGTGGGCGCTGGACGGTCTGGCCATGGATTGCGATGACAGGCTGCGCCAAAATCGATCGATCTTTCGCCGCATGCACGCGTCGCGCATGTCCTTGGCGTCTTGAGATGGCAAAGTTCGGTTTCGGTCAGGTCTTCTCTGCAGGGTTCATCAATGCTATCGCGCCCGCTCCTTGCCGCCAGATCAACGATCTCGGCTGCCGTAGTTCTTGGCTCCATCTGCCTGCAACCGCTGTCGGCAAGCGCGCAGCAGGATCCTCTGCAGGACATCAACCCGCAGCGCATTGCCGACCTGTCCAGCCCGCGGCAGACGCTGCGGAGTTTTCTCGACCTCTCGCGCGAGATGATCGAGATCTGGCACGCGGAGGGTCAGAACGACCGCGTCTACGTTCTGCTCAAGGGGCTTCAGGAGACGCTCGACTTCAGCGAGACGGCGAACGGCGTGTCGATGGTCGAGCAGGCGCGCCGTGTGCTGCTGCTGCGTGAGGTTCTCGACCGCGTCGCGCTGCCGCCCTGGGCCGACATTCCCGGCCGGGAAGAGGTGGCACAAGGCGTCGAGGTCTGGAACATCCCCGGCACCCGCTTGCGCATCGGGCGCGCCGGCGCGGGGCCGCGTGCCGGCGACTACAGGTTCACCGCGGACACCGTCGCCGACCTGCATCTCACGTATGGCCGGGTGAGCCGGCTGCCCTACCAACCAGGTGCCATGCCGATCCTGGAGGATTGGCAAGCGGGCGCATACGCGCGTTCCCAAACGGTGATCAATGACCGGCTGAGCCGCATTGACACGTCGAGCCCGAGAGCCGTCCTCACCGGCTTCTTGCATCATGCCAGTGTCGCTTATCGGATCGCGACCGACGCGGAGACGCAGCTGACGGCTTCGCCGCCGACGATGACGCTCGAGGAGGCCCGTGCCGCCGAAAGGACCGCAATGGCCCATCTTCTGCGTGCGTCGACGGCCTTCGACATGAGCCGTGTGCCTGCCCGCCGGGTCCACGACGTCCGGGTCGAAGCCACGCTGAGGCTCAAGGAGGTGCTGGACCGCGTGACCCCGCCGCCGATCTCCGAGTTGCCGGACGCGACTGCCGTGCGTCGCGCGGGAGACCAGCGGACTCCCTTCGTCTGGCGGTTTCCCGGGCTGCCGATCAAGATCGCACGCGTATTGGAAGGCGACCGTGCCGGGTCTTTCACATTCGACGCAAGAACGCTCGAGAGGCTCGAAGAAACCTACGAACGCCTGAAGGACCTGCCCTACTACGAACGTCTGCCGTTGCGGGGCGAGTGGGAGTATGGCGTTGCCACCTCGGTGTCACCCGGCTTCTACGAGGGCTACATCTCGACGCCCGGCAGTCTGGTCCCGAGCACCAGTTTGCTGGGCCGCATGGTACTGACGCTCCCCGACTGGACGAACACGACGCGACATGGCCAGACCACGTGGAAGTGGATCGGCCTCCTGCTGTCGTTCGCTGTCGCGTTCACGCTCGCCCTGGGGATTGCCATCGTAGCGTCGCGCCAGGCACGACAGCGGTCGGATCTGGCGGCGGCGTGGATCAGGGTCCTGCCGCCTTTGGCGGCAATCGTCATCTTCATCCTGGCAGAACGTTTCGTCGATCAGGAACTGAACATCACCGGTTACGTGCTCGGTTGGGTGGTAACCGGAAACCGTATCATTGTGCTCGCGCTCGAGGCGTGGCTGATCTGGCGGGTCCTCATGGCGGTCGCAAGCGCCGTATCGGCGACCGGTCTCGTGTCCGAGCAGGGCATCGACGCGAGTCTCGTGCGCATTCTGTTCGGCATCACCGCTATCGCGGCCGCCGTGGCGGTGATCGTCGCAGGGCTGCGCGACATCGGCGTCGATGCGGTGCCGCTGATCGCCGGTGTCGGTGTCGGCGGCCTGGCCGTCGCGCTGGCGATCCGGCCGACGCTGGAAAACCTGATCGGCGGGCTGATCCTGCACTCGGACAGGCCCCTGCGGATTGGCGACTTTTGCGACATCGGCGGCATGAAGGGGACGGTCGAGGCGATCGGCGTGCGCTCGACCAGGATGCGCGCTCTCGACCGCACTTTGATCACGATCCCGAACGCACGCCTCTCGGACATGGACATCATCAACTGGGCGCATTGCGATCGGATGCTGATCTCCGCCGTGCTCGACCTGCGGTATGAGACGACGCCGGATCAGATCCGCCACCTGCTCGCGAACATCCGGCGCATGCTGCACGCGCATCCGATGATCGACCGCGAGACCGTGCGCGTGCGTTATGCCGGCCCCGCCGGATCTTCGCGGCGCGTCAACGTCCGGATCTATGCGCTGACCCATGACTGGAACGAGTTTTTCGCGATCCGCGAGGACGTCTTCCTGCGGATCGACGATCTGGTCAAGGCGTCGGGTGTCGGTCTCGCCTTCCCGTCGCAAACGCTCTACATGACGCAGGACCAGCCGCCTGATGCCGAGCACGCCGCCGCCGCAGAAGCCGAGGTCGCGGCCTGGCGCCAGGCCGACGACCTGCCGTTCCCACGCCTTTCGCCGAAGGTCATGGACGAGCTTCAAGGCACGCTCGACTACCCGCCCCGCGGATCGAACCGGTCGCTGCATGGCGAACAACCGGTCGAGCCAATGCCCGAACCGCTCTCCGCCAGAGATGAAGAACCCGGGTCGCGTCGACAGTAGCGTTGTCCAGGTCAACAAAGCTAATCGTGGGGTCAGTCCCCGTCACCGCGCACCGCCGAAGACCGCCTGGACATCGGCCGCCACCAGACGACGGGACAAGCAGATCAAGGGTTCAACGTGTTCTTGTGGACCACACCGTCCTTCATGATCAGGACGAAATTGCTGTGCGGGTCGGCGATCAGATCGAGGTCCTCGAGCGGGTTGCCGTCGACGAGGATCAGGTCGGCATAGGCGCCTTCTTCGATCACGCCGAGCGCCGCATCTGGATAGGGATTGCGCGGGCCCGACAGCCGCAGGAGTTCCGCGGCGTTGGACGTCGCCAGTTTCAGCACCTCCGAGGGCGCGTACCATTTGCGCATCAGCGTGAGCATGTAGCCCTGACGGGCAGTCATCGCCGGCGTGAATATGATGTCCGTGCCCCAGGCGACCTTCACCCCGTGCTTCAGGGCGAGTTTCATGGAGGTCTCGGTGCCCCGGAAGACGACCTCCTGCTTGGCGCGCGAGACCGGATCGTCGAACCGCATCCATTCCTCGGACAGGAGGAAAGGCTGGATCGACAGCCAGACGTCCTTCTCCTTCATCAACCGGGCGGTCTCGTCATCGATCAAGTTGCCGTGCTCGATCACGCGTACACCCGCTTCGATCGCCGTGCGGACGGCGGCAGGCGAGTAGGCATGCACCGCCACGTAGGTGTTCCATGCGGCTGCGGCGTCCACGGCCGCCTTCAGCTCGTCGAAGGTGTACTGCGACACGTCGATCGGGTCCCAGGGGGACGCCGTCCCGCCGCCGGCCATGACCTTGATCTGTGTCGCACCCATCTTTAGCGCTTCGCGCACGCGCATCAGCACCTGCGGCACGCCGTCGGCGACCACAAGATGGCCCGACCGCGCTGCGGGAATGAGCGGGGAGGCCGGTTGGAGCGGGTGATCGATCAGCGGCCGGAGGTCGCTGTGGCCCGAGGTCTGCCCGACCATCTGACCCGACGGGTAGATCCGCGGTCCCGGATAGAGACCTTCGTCGATCGCAGCCTTCAGAGAAAACGAATTGCCGCCGAGATCGCGCACCGTGGTGAAGCCGCGCAGCAGCGTCGCCTTGGCCTCGCGCGCCGCGAGAAGGTTGATGTAGCCGTCCTGCCGGCTCACGATCGCTGCCATCGTGGCGCCGGCGAACATGGCATGCCAGTGATTGTCGATCAGGCCCGGCATCAGCGTCCTGCCGCCACCGTCGATCATCGCCACGTTGCCGGTCTGCACCACCGCCAGGGGTTCCGCGGATACCGTCTCGATCAAGTTGTCCTTCACCAACACATGCATGTTTCGGCGAAGCGCGCTTTCTCGGCCGTCGAAGACGTTGACGTTGCTGATCAATGTCAGATTCGGCAGCGGCGGACGGTCTTCCGCCACAGCGGCGGTCGCCATCAAAACCAGAAGCGTTCCGAGCAGAACCAGGCGCCTTTTCATCGGCCTTTCTTCCCAACGGTTACATCCGTTTTATCTAGATAGGCCGGAGAGCGGAAGTGTCCCGCCCGACCATACCTGCTCAGAGAACGGGCCTGAGTTCACCGCCACCGCAGTTCGCGACTGGTTGCCGAAAGTCGACATGAAGACCCTGTACATCGAGCCCGGTTCACCCTGGGAGAACGGCTACAATGAAAGCTTCAACGGCAAGCTGCGCGACGAACTGCTGAACCGGGAGATCTTCTACTCCTTGAAGGAGGCACGGATCCTGATCGAACGCTGGCGCCAGCACTACAACACGGTTCGACCACACAGTTCCCTGGGCTACCGGCCTCCTGCTCCGGAGACCATCTTGTCCGGCCCTGCCGTCCCGGCCTACGCTAAGCTCCGGCCGGCCCAGCAGGGCCGAAACCAGCGCCAGATCCTCTCATGAGCGTTGGACCACCAATCGGGGGCAGGTCAGTCCCGCAGGAGATTTTCGAGAAGGCTCTAGATGTCCACCGGGACGGAGACAACTGCTGAAATGAGGGTAGTTTCGCGATTTTTCCTATCGATCTTTCTGGTTTTGACGGCGGCCGGCTGTGGCATGCAGGCGGAAGTTATTCAGGGCCGTCATTGGGATCTCAACGAAACCATACGCGAGACCAAGGACGAGCAGCTTCTGCTCAACCTGGTGCGCCTGCGTTACGATGAAATCCCGTATTTCCTGCAGGTAACAAGTATTTCGACCCAGTTCTCCGCAGGCGGAACCGTCGGCGGATCTGCCACCCTGCCAGAGGCCGCGGCGAGTACATTTGGCCTATCTGGCAGCCTCTCTTACTCGGAAAGCCCGGTTGTGACATGGTCGATACCGGATTCGAAGGCTATTTACGGACGGCTGAACGCGTCGATGGGGGCAGATCAGATCCTCGTACTGACCCAGTCCGGCTGGGATCCGAGAAAGGTGTTCCGGATCGGTGTCCGCAAGCTCAACCGCCTGCAGGGTTTGTCCTACAGCATCGAAGACGGGATCGAAACGCCAAGCAGCTATGGCGAATTTATTGAAGCCCTGGGGTTGATCGTGGCACTCGAGAAAGAGGATCTCGTCGACTTCGCGCAAGGGGTGAAGAGCTCCTCCGGTGCAGCCAAGATTCCGCTTTCGCAACTCGACTCCCGGGCCATTCCGCCCGGGCTGGCGTACGGTCTGCAGTTCATGACGCGCGAAGGCGCGCCGGACGTCGTGGAACCGCTCAAACTGTTCAAGCCGCTGTTCCTGCGCTTTTCCAAGCGGTCGGACGGGGATTCCCGGTCACAGCGTTTGCGGGAACTGCTCAGCCTCGACAGCGAGTCATACTCTTTTGGAATCGTCGACACCGTGGCATCGGGAAAGGAACAACTGCTTGCTGAGAGCAGCAAGCTCTCGCAGATCTACGATCCCGACGCCAAGCTCAGCGAAATCGTTCTCAATAACCGGTCCATGATAGAGGTCCTCCGGATAGCTTCGACCTCCGTGCAGGTCCCCGAGGACCACATCGCCCGCGGCTATGCGAGGCCGCGTAGCGCCGTCGCCGACGACTGGCTTACCATTCTGAGCTCACCGTCCGAACCGATGAATACCTGGCTTAAGGTAGAGTATCGTGGCAGTTGGTTTTACATACCCGCGGATGAAACGACGACCCGGTCCCACTTCACGCTGATCCACACGCTTTTCGCATCTGTCGTCGGCGAGGTGCCTGGGGCCCAGCCCCTCCTCACTCTGCCGGTGAATTAGGATCTGCGAGCGGAGACGCCCTGTCATCCGTTGCGGCGCCAGCGCGCCAGCTAGGTCGATCACTGAGGCTACTGCGAACGCCAGGCGAAGGACGCTGGCCCTGCCCACAGCCCGCGACGGGCTCGTATCGAGAGCAGAAGTCGGCCCAGGATCGGCTTTGTCCGCATTGCAGACGTGCGGCTGATCAGTCGCGAAGGCAAATCTTGGCTAGTCCCGGCCGCTCTCGGGTAACAGCCGCGACGGCCGAAGCGGGCTGCCAGGCCGCCGCAGGCGCTAGGCGTCGGCCGCGCCGTCCGGGTGCACGCGTTCCCGGAACAGCAGAACGCCTTGCCGGGTCCGGCATCGCTTCGTGCCGGGCCGACGGTGTGCTTGTGAGCTTGGGAGTGAAATGGCGTCCCCAAGGGGAGAGGTTTCGCCCTCCCAGTGTTCCGCAGAAAACCGCCGTTTCTCGCCGGCTACGGATGGTGCTGTGTATCACCTGTGTGTACCACCCCACGATAGCGCAGAACTGCCTGGACTTATCTACAACAGGCCCGGCCCGCGTTTGACTATCTGGTCGACGCCCAGGCACCACGACACTTCGGGGTCGGGGTCGAAACGCCTGCTCTGCGGTGCTCGAGGCGCACAGCTTCGATGGTTGCGCGGGCGCCGTACGACCTCTGGCAGTCGGCACTCGCTCCGGGGCTGCGGCCGCTTCCGACGGCAGAACGGACGTCTGGGTCTGATCGTCGTGAAGACCGGAGATGACCCACAGCGGAGTTCGATGTGAGCCACCTTTCGCCAAGGTGAGCCATCATCTCGGCCTCATCGGTTCAAGCCGGCGGCCTTCGGTTGATAACGACTTGGGATCGTTTGGCGGGGCGCAGGGGTGCGGCGAGTTTCATCAGGCGGTCGATCGTGCCTTCGTATCCGGGTGCGATGCGCGGGAAGGGTTTGCCGTCCGTGGCCGCCAATTTCTGTTGGTAGACCTGGAATTCACGCGACACCACCGAGCCGACGCGATCGTAGACAGGGTCGGCGAGGGCGGTGTCGAGGGGGGCGAATTCGGTCCCGTTTGCCGACAGGGCCGTTAGCAGGTCGTCGAGGGTATGGGCAAAGAACGGAACATAGTGGCCCAGCAGGATACCGACAGTTTCGTGGCCGAACTAGCTGCGGCAGCATTCTTGGTCGAATATGAGCTGTGCGACGCTGAAATCGACATAGTCTTTCTCCAACTGCCGGGCATCCTCGGTCTTTCCTTCGCGTAGGAAGTGGCGCCAGACCCGATCCCATTCCCATTCGAACAGCCAGGTGGTCACATCCGCCGGTGTGTAGCCGGCGCGATCCAGATAGGCTTTCACCTTGGCGCGCTTCCCTTCCGTATCGCCCCATAGATTGAGCGTGTAGCGGAAGGTCTTGGACGGGGCTTGCGACATCCAGGGCGCTAGCAGTTCATCTGCCACCGCGACGTCGTGAATGTAGTGCTCTGCCGAAACGTCATTCAGCATGACGTGGCTATGGGTATGGTTGCCGATGTGATGACCCGCGGTAACCCAGGTATCGAGGATTTCCGCACCCTTTGGGTCGACATCGAGCAGCCAGGAATTGGCGTAGGCGTAAACGCCGGCGATGCCATGCTTCGCCAGGGTGTCGATGATCGACGCGGCGATCTCACTTGGCGTCGTATCGTCGGGCCATTCCTCGTGCGGCCAGACCGGAAGATCGTCTGTCGTCAAAGCGACCTGTGTCATCAGTCCATTGCTCCCTGGAGTGGATCGACAGTGCCACGCCAACACGGTGATCTCGATAGAGCTCGGTGCATCGGGTGCGTGATGCACGGCATTCGTAGCAACGCGGATATCCATGTCCTCATCCGCGGCGTGTCATCCTCCCGGTCGCGATAGATGGCGCGGACGACGCCGTCCATCAGCAGCGATGCGCGTCCGTCCTCGGACAGCTCTTTCAGCTTGGCGATGAGATCCATGTCAGGGCAATCGGACGACACGTGCAAGGTGACCTTGACGGGGCCGGAAATGATCAGCTCGTGTTCGAGCGGCGGCGTGACTAAACACCGCGGACATAGCGCCGCGTCAGGAAGCGCATTCGGTCACGGAAATGCGGGCGCACCCGTGCGCTCCACGGGGTATCGATGGCGGCTTTCCAGGCCGCGCTCTGGGTCACCTCCGGCGATGTCAGATGGTACAGCGCCACATAGCGGTGGCTGCGCTTGCCCTGCACGTCCTCGCCGGTATGGTAGCGCCGGGCCGCCAAGGTACCGGGTACGGCCGCGAGTGCCGGTAAATGTTCCTCGTCATACCAGGCGTTGAACTCCGCCTCGGCCTCGGCCGTGACGTTCATGGCGTTGAGCAACAGGCCGCCGGCGCCCTCCGGAGCAGCGGCGTCGCCCGGCGTAACCTGGCTGCCCTCGAAACGCAGCAGATAGTCACACATGGCTGTCACCCGTTTCGACCAGACCGTAATGTTCTCGTGGGCAATGGCTTGGTAGCTGTCGCTTTGCAGCACTTCGAGCGTGTCGAGATCGTAGGTCGCAACTGCGACGGTAGGCTTCTCGACGCTGATCCAGCGTTCGGCGGCGCCAAAGCCGGGAATGGCCTGGCGTTCGGGGATGTGCTCGAGATCATACCAATCGTGAAATTCGTCGCTGTGGGCGTTCGCAAAATCAAACGCCGCGGCGAGCAGGCCTTTGGCCATCCGGTCCTCCTATGACGTCCGTCCAACGAACGGGCATGAACTTGTCGGCGCGCATGTCGTTCCGGCCCTGAAGGCCCAGCCGCTGTATGGGCCCGCGATGAAGGACCAGGTTGTTTTCGTCCGAAAGCGCGTCATCGTCCGGCGATCTCGGCAAGCTCGCCGGCGGCGCGGCGCATCGCCGGCAAAAACGCCTCCGGCCGAAAGCGCGCCTCCGGGCTTGAGATCGACAGCGAGGCCAGACATTGCCCGTCTTGATCGGGGATCGGCACCGCCATCGAGGCAATGCCCGGCAGAGTCTTGCCGCCACCACCGATCGACACCCGATCCTCGCGCACCTTCGTAATCTGCGCCTTGCTGGGCACCGACAGGCCGGATTGGCCAACGCGGTCGCGCAGGTCTTCCGGCCCGAAGGCCAGCCAGATCGCGCCGGACGAACTGTCTTGGTAGGACAGCTCGGCGCCGACCTGCAGGTCTGCACGCAGCACCCCATGGGATTCCGCCCGTCGGACGATGACGATCCTGTCCTGCTGCAACATCACCAGCGATACGGCCTCGCCCAGTTCGGCGGCCAGCTCATCGAGCACGGGCTGCGCGCGCTCACCGAACCCGGCCTGCTTCAATGCCGCCGCGCCGATACCGATCGCACGGGTCGACAACCGATAGCTGCCGTCCGGCAGACGCTCCAACCAGCCAGCGGTCGTCAGCGTCAACAGACGTTGATAGGTCGTGGCACGGGATTCGCCCACCATTCGCCCCAGTTCCGAGATGCGAACGGCACCGGGCTGCTGCGCGATGGTTTCCAGCAAGTGGAAGCATTTGAGGACGGTCGACAGGGGCCGGACTTCCATTTTCGTCGCTCCAGACATGTATCTTGAAAAAATACATTGACGTCTAAAAAAATACAACAAAAATCTCTATCAATCAGGCGTCGGCGCATCAGCGGCCCGGCACGGTGAGAGGAAGTGAACGGCAATGGAATACGAAACGATCTTGTATGAAGAGGCGGGGCCGGTCGGAACGATCACGCTGAACCGACCTTCTGACGGCAACATGTTCACCGTTCAGATGTGTCACGAGGTCCGCGACTGCATCAACGAGATGCGTCGGGAAACCCGGACGCGGGTCCTGGTCATCACCGGGGCGGGCGAGCGCTTCTTCTGCATCGGCGGCCGCAAGGAAGGCATGGAGGACAGCAAGCTCTATGCGGGCGTGCTGCCGACGCTGGAGATGTACGAGGCCATCGACCGACTGCAAAAACCCGTCATCGCCAGCGTCAATGGCTATGCCGTCGGCGGCGGCAATGTGCTGCAAGTGGTCTGCGACCTGACCATCGCCAAGGAGAGCGCGGTCTTTCGCCAAGTGGGCCCGATGATGGGGTCGTTCGATGCCGGCTACGGCACCTGGTACCTGGAAGACCTGATCGGCAAGAAGCGGGCCAAGGAGATGTGGTACTGCAACCAAAAGCTGTCGGCCCGGCAAGCGCTCGACATCGGGCTGATCAATCGCGTCGTGCCGGATGACGAACTGGCGGAAAAGACGCGGGCGTTCGCGCTCGAGGTCGCCGATCGCGGCGCTTTCGCTCTGGCCTCCATCAAGGGTGCCTTCAATGCCCGGCACGGCGGCGTTGGCGGCTTGGCCCGGGTCAGTCACGACCTGCTGCTACCGCAATACCTTCGTTCAGCGGAGGCAAAGGAACTGAGCCAGGCCTTTGCCGAGCGGCGGGCGCCTGACGCGGACCTGTTCGGGCAGTGAGCCAGCGATGAAGCCGTTCCTCACGTTGCACCATCCCGTCCTGGCCCGGCAGTACTACGCGGCCGGCCACTGGCAGGCGCAGTCCTTTTACGATCTGTTGGCGCGCCATGCCGAGGCGACCCCGGACCGCCCGGCCCTTCGGGACGGCCGCCGGACCTTGAGCTGGGCCGAGCTGCGCGACTGGACGGATGCCGTGGCGGCCAAATTCTCGGAACTCGGTTTGGTGGCGGGCGACCGGGTCTCGATCTGGATGTCAAATCGGGCGGAAGCCATCGTCGGCTTTCTGGCGTGCTCGCGGCAGGGCCTGGCCTGCAACCCTTCCCTGCACAGGACCTATACCTCCCCGGAAATCGTCGCCCTGTTGGACCGGCTCGAAACCCGGGTGTTGATCACGGAACCGCATTGGGGTGCCGATCGTGCCGAGGCTGATCGGCACGCGGCATTCGATCGCATCGCCTCTCTACAGGCGGTGCTGGAGCCAAGCACTTTCCCACGGCCTACCGGCGGACCGTTGCCAGCGGTGGTGCGCGATCCTGATGGGGTCGGCTATCTCGCCTTTACCTCCGGCACCACCGGCGCCCCCAAATGCGTGATGCACTCCGCCAACACCTTGCTCGCCAATGCTCGGGATCTGGTGTCTGACTGGAACATCGACGGCGATACGCGATTGCTCTCCCTCAGCCCGCTGTCGCATCACATCGCCTGGGTCGCCGCCGGGCAATGGCTGCTGTCGGGCTGCCTGTTGATTACGGACGATGCGCCGAAAGGCGTCGGCCAGCTCGATTGGCTGCTGGAGAACGATCCGACCTACGTGATGGGCGTGCCGACCCATGCCATGGATATCTTGGCGGTGCTGAAGACCCGCGGGTTGCCGTCCTTGGGCCGGGTCGAGACCTTCTATATGGCCGGCAGTCCAATCCCGCCGGTCGTTGCCGAAACCCTGGTCGAGTTGGGAATCAAGCCGCAGAACGTCTACGGCATGACGGAAAACTCCTCGCACCAATACACCCACCCGGACGATGGCGTGGCGACCTGGACACAGACCTGCGGCCGCGGCGGCGGTGCCTACGAAGTGCAGATCTTCGATGTGGACGACGCCAACCGGCCTTTGCCTGCGGGGCAGGTTGGTCAGATCGGCGGTCGCGGCGCGGCCTTGATGCTGGGCTATTTCGCCAACCAGGACGCCACCGCCAAGAGCTTCAACGACCACGGCTGGTTCCTTTCAGGCGACCTTGGCTCCCTGGACGATCACGGCAATCTCAAGATCGAAGGGCGCCTGAAGGATGTGGTGATCCGTGGCGGCCACAACATCTATCCGGCCCATATCGAAGACTATGCCCTGCGCCATGGCGGCATCGAGAAAGCCGCCGCCTTTGCCGTGCCGGATGAGCGGTTGGGCGAACGCGTCTGCCTGGCCATCCAGGGCACGCCAGAACCTGCCGAAGTTCTCGACCACCTCGCCGCCCAGGGCCTCTCGAAATACGACATGCCGGAGTACTTCGTTCGGGTTGCGGCGTTTCCGCTGACGGCGAGCGGCAAGATCCTCAAACGTGACCTGTCGGACATGGTTCGGCGCGGCGAACTCGACATCGAGGCGGTTCGATTCAGTGCCAGGAAGGAGCCTGCCTGATGCCAGAAGATCAGATCATCGTCACGGGTGCGAGCCGGGGCATTGGCGCGGCCATCGCCGTCGAATTGGCGGATCGGGGCTTTGCCGTCGTTGGCCTGTCGCGGGGTGGTCTATCCGCGGCCGGGCGCGGAGTCGCCTGCGACATCACCGATGAAGCTGCGGTGCGACGTGTGTTTGAAGACATCGCGGCCAAGGGATGAACCACTGATGAAGATCTTCGAACAGATGGCCCGGCAACGGGACTGGGCGGAAGACGAGCGCATCATTCTCGATCAGGTACAGCGGGTCTGCGACGAGGTTATCGCGCCCAATGCCGAGCGATACGACAAAGCCTCGGAGTTTCCCTGGGAGAGCGTCGACGCCCTGAACGAACTTGGCCTCAATGCGATCTTCGTGCCGGAGGACTATGGCGGCATGCCGACCAGCTACGCGCTCTATCTGGAGTGCGTGAAAATGATCGCGGAGGCGTGCGCCTCCACCGGCATCACCTATGCCACCAACTTCCATGGCATGAAGCCAATCATCGATTTCGGCACAGAGGACCAGTGTCGGCGTCTGTTGCCCCGGGTTGCCGAAGGCGGACTGGGCGCGCTGGCGATTACCGAGACCTCGGCCGGGTCCGATGCCACGGGCATGAAAACACGCTTCACCCCCGACGGCGACGAGATCGTCGTCGATGGCGCGAAGGTGTTCATTTCCAATGGCGACGTGGCGGATCGGATCCTGCTGTTCGGCAAATGGTCGGAGATTGACGACGATCGCCAGGCGATCTCGGTGTTGGTGCTGGAGAAAGGTACGCCCGGGTTCGAAGTCATCCGCAAGGAAGACAAGATGGGCCACCGTGCCTCTTCCACCGCCGCGTTGAGCTTTTCCGGTTGTCGCGTGCCGCGCGACAATCTGCTGGGCAGACCCGGCGACGGCTTGAACATCCTACTCGCCTCGCTGAACAAATCGCGGCCGAGCATTGCCGCCCATGCCTTTGGCATCGCCCGGGCCGCCTTCAAGGACATGATCGCCTATGCCAACGAGCGGGTGCAGTCGGGCCGCGCGGTGATCGATTTTCAGGGTAACCAGTTCATGATCGCCGACCTGGCCAGCGAGATGGCGATGGTGGAGAACTGGATCGACTATGTCGCCGGCCTGGTCGACAGCGGCGCGGCGGACTTCGGCCTGGAAGCCTCGATCGCGAAGATGCGCGCCTCCGATCTGGCCATGCGCATGGCGACGGACGGGGTGCAGATGCATGGCGGCTATGGCTACTGCACCGACTACCGCGCCGAACGCCTGATGCGCGACGCCAAGATCACTCAGATCTGGGAAGGCACCAACCAGGTGCACCGTCAACTCATCGGCAGGAGCTTTCGAACGCAATGAGCAAGATCCGCAAAGTCGGGGTGTGCGGCGCCGCCGGCACCATGGGCGCCGGCATCGCCATTGTCGCGGCGCGGGCCGGGTTCGACACCGTGGCCTACGATCTGAGCGCCGATGGCTTGAAACGCACGGCGGAGCAGACCGCCGGTTTCTTCGACAAATCCGTTGCCCGCGGCAAGATGTTGGAAAGCGAACGCGATGAAGCGTTGGCCAGGTTTTCCAGCAGCAACGATTTGGCCGACCTGGGCGACTGCGACCTGGTCATCGAGGCCGTGTTCGAGGACCTGAAGGTCAAACAGGATCTCCTGGCGAGCCTCGATGACATCTGCCAGGCGCAGACAATCTTCGCCTCCAACACGTCCACCCTGTCGATCACCGAGATCGCCGCCGGCTGTGAGCGCCAGGACCGGGTCGTCGGCATGCATTTCTGCCTGCCGGCGCAACTGATGAAGTTGATCGAGATGTCGCCCGGGGTGAACACTTCGGACGAGACGTTTCAGGCCGCCTGGGCCTGGACCAAAGCCGCCGGTCAGGTGCCCGTCCGCACCCAGGACAAGCCGGGCTTCATCCTCAACGCGCTGCTGGTGCCATTCAACAACGATGCGATCCGCGCGGTCGAGGCCGGGGTGGCCGAACCGGCAGATATCGATCGCGCCATCAAATCCGGCCTGGGCTACAAGATGGGCCCGCTTGAACTGCTCGACCTGGTCGGCCTCGATACCCAGGTCCGCCTTTGCGAGGCGTTTTATCCGATCACCCTGGACCCGCGCGCCGCCGCACCGGCGCTGCTGCGCCGCATGGTCGCCGCCGGACATATTGGCCGCAAGTCAGGCCGCGGCTTCTACGACTACGACGGCCAAGCCATGTTCGGGAGTTAGGCAAGATGACCTACATGATCGTAACCGGCGGCGAAAGCCGCGCCTTCCCCTCAGGCGAGAGCTTCCTCGAACAGGCGGCAGCGGACGCCGACATCGTGCTCTATCTTGGCGGCGCGAAGTTGCGAGCCAACGCGCATAAGGCGGCAATCCTTGTCGAGTTGGGCCACGAATGCCTCGGTGTACATACCGGCGAAGGCGGCGGAACGGATGCCGGCGAAGAAGGTTCCAACATCCTGGGCTTCAACCGCTATCGCAACGGCGATGACGAACCGTCCAACTTGATTGAGCTGGTGCGTCAACCGCGCACGGAGGAAACCGCGTTGCTGGCCGCGAAGGCTCTGTTCGAGGCCGCGGGGTTCGACGTGGCCGTTTGCTCCGATCAGGCAGGCCGCATCATCGATCGCCTGGTGCAACCCAAATACAACGCCGCGCTCCGCTTCCTCGATGAAGGCCTGGCCAGCGCCAAGGATATGGATCTGACCTGTCGGATGGGCCTCGGCTACCCCGAAGGCCCGATCGAACGGGTCTGCCGCGGCGGGCTGGCCACGCAGCACGACATCACCCAGGCCCTGTTCGAGACCTATGGGACCCCCGGCTACGCCCCGGCCCGCCGCGCCATGGTCGCCAAACAGCGGGCGGCGCGGGAATGACCGACTACACATCGAAACGAATGGGAGAAACGCCGTGATCAAACGCATGTCGCTGTTGCGCCGCAAGCCGGGCCTTACGGCAGAGGAATTCGACCGGCATTGGTTGGACATTCACGGCCCGCTGATCGCCGAACTGCCCGGGTTACGTCACTACGTGCAGAACAAGCCGGTCGGCAAAGTCGAAGGTCCGGCGCAAATCCCGGTGGCGGACGCCGACGATCAGGTCGATGGCATCACCGAGCTTTATTTCGACAGCCTCGAGGATATGGAGGCGGCCTACACCACGGAACAGGGCAAGGCCTGCTTCGCCGATGGCCAGTTGTTCATAGGCGCGGCCACCACGTTCACCGTTAGCGAACGTATCATCAAAGACTTCTGATCGTCCTGCTTGCTGCAAGGAAGCAACATCATGAAAGCCGTTTCCGTTCGCCAATTCGGCCCCTACGCCGAGGCCAAGGTCGAGCAACTGGACGACCCCATGCCGGGACCGGATGAAGTCGTCATCGACGTCCGGGCGGCCGAGGCGAATTATCCCGACATTCTGGTCATGCAGGGCGACTATCAGATCAAGCCGCCCTTGCCGTTTTCTCCGGGCAAGGCCGCCGCCGGCATTGTCGCGGCCGTGGGCGCCAACGTGACATCGCTGAAGCCCGGCGATCACGTCGCAGCACAGGTCGAATACGGCGCCTATGCGGAAAAGCTGAAGGCATCCGCTGCGACCTGCTACCCCATGCCGGCGGATATGCCCTTTGCCGATGCTGCGGCACTTGGGTTGGTCTACCAAACCTCGCATTTCGCCCTGGTGGAACGGGCCGGCCTGGCCGCGGGCGAAACCGTTTTGGTCCTGGGCGCCTCGGGCGGTATTGGTGTCGCCAGCGTGCAACTGGCCAAGGCCCTGGGCGCGGGCCAGGTCATCGCCGGGGTCTTGGGCGAAGAGAATATCGCGGTGGCCAGCGCTGCCGGTGCGGATCACGTCGTCGACCTCGCCATGGACGATCTGCACAACGGACTGCGCGCTGCCGTCAACGAGGCCACGGGCGGGCAGGGCGCGGACGTGGTGATCGACCCGGTCGGCGGTGCCGCCAATGCGGCCGCCTTGCGGGCCATGGCCTGGCGCGGCCGCATGGTGATCATCGGCTTTGCCTCCGGCGAGATCCCGACCATCAAGTCGAATTATCTGTTGGTCAAGAACATCGCCGTGAGCGGCCTGCAATGGTCCGACTACCGGGAACGCACGCCGGCCTGGGTGGCGAAGGTTCAAGGCGAGCTCTTCGATCTGTACCGGGACGGCAAACTCACCCCGCAGATATCGAAACGGTTGCCGCTTGAGGGCTTTGCCGAAGCGCTGGATTTGCTGAAGGCCGGGCAGGTGCAAGGCAAGATCGTCCTGACCGTCGGTGCCTGAGTCCGGCCCGGTCATCGCGCCGCAACATGAGACCTGAATGGACAGTACCGCCGCGATGCGCGGCTAGCGGGTAAGCCATGAGCACAATGAAGAAGACTGCCCTGATCGCCGGCGCGACCGGAGTCGTGGGCCGAAATCTCCTCAAGTACCTTTTACCCCGGGATGACTGGGACGTGATTGCGTTGTCGCGGCGCACGCCGGACCTGGAGGGCGCGTATACCCATATCCCCGCCGATCTTTTGGACCCCGACGATTGCCGGGAGAAACTCGGCGGCGTTCGAGACGCGACCCATGTGTTCTTTGCGGCCTATGTCGAACGCGCCACCTGGCCCGAAACCGTCCGGCCGAATGTCGACATGCTGCGCAATCTACTGGACGCGGTCGAACCGGTCGCCGACGGCCTTCAGCACGTGAACCTGATGCATGGCACCAAGTGGTATGGCAACCATCTCGGGCCATTCAAGACCCCGGCGCGGGAGGACGATCCGCGTCACATGCCGCCGAATTTCTACTACGACCAACAGGACCTTGTCGTCGAGCGCTCGAGAGGCAAATCCTGGACCTGGTCGACGGCCCGTCCGCACGGCATCTGTGGCTTCGCCATCGGCAACCCGATGAACCTGGCAACGGTGATCGCCGTCTATGCATCGCTGTCGAAGGCCCTGGGCCTGCCGCTGCGCCATCCGGGCTCAGTCGCGAATGCCAACGCTCTTTATCAGGTCACCGATAGCGCTCATCTGGCAAAGGCCGTGGTCTGGATGTCCACGGAGGGAAAATGCGCCGACGAGCCGTTCAACATCACCAACGGTGACATCTTCCGATGGTCGGAGATGTGGCCGCATATTGCCGACTATTTCGGCATGGACCTTGCGCCACCGCAACAGATCAGTTTGCAGCATATGATGGCCGATAAATCCGGCCTGTGGCAGGAACTGATCCAGCAGCACGACCTGCAGGACGTCCCCTATCAACAGCTGGTGTCCTGGGCCTACGGGGATTTCGTCTTCACGCCGGAATACGACATCATCTCGTCGATGACCAAAGCGCGGGAATTCGGCTTCCACGATGTGGTCGACTCGCGGCAGATGTTCATCTCGCTGTTCGACGAGTTCCGGAACAACCGCGTCATTCCTTGACGCCGGTTCATGCGCGGTCTCGGAACGACTCCGTTCGCGTCACGCTCAGGAGCAAGTGAAAGGACCAATGAACAAACTCGATGGCAAAGTCGCGCTGGTCACCGGTGCAAGCAGCGGCATTGGCAAGGCAACCGTCCGGCGATTGCAGGCCGACGGTGCGGCGGTCATCGCCGCCGACATCGCAGCAATGGACGAAGCGGAAGACGGCGTCGGGTTCGCCCATCTCGATGTCGGTAACGAGCCGGCTTGGCAAGCCCTGATGGCCTCGATCGAGCGTGACCACGGCCGGCTCGATATCCTGGTCAACAACGCCGGCATTCTGCGGGAGGCGCCGCTTGAGGCCACCTCGATGGAGATGTGGAACGCCATCCTGGCCACCAACCTGACCGGCACCTTTCTCGGTTGCAAACACGTGGTCCCCCTATTGGCGCGCGCCGAGGCCGGCGCCATCGTCAACGTCTCCTCGATCGATGCCCTACGCGGCAGTTTTCGCCACGCCGCCTACGCCGCATCAAAAGGGGGTGTCGCGGCCTTAACCCGCGCCGCTGCCGTCGAATTGGCGGACCGCGGCATTCGGGTCAACGCCGTATGCCCCGGATCGGTCGAAACGCCGATGGTCGAAGCAATGTTCGCGGCGAGCGACGACCCGGATCTGGCGGACCGCCGCCGCCAAATGCACCCCCTCGGTCGCATCTCCACGGCGGAAGAACAGGCCGACGCCATCGCCTTTCTCTGCAGCCCCGACGCCGCCTTCATCACCGGCGCCGTATTGCCCGTCGATGGCGGCCGCGCCATTCGCTGATGGCGATGGCCTCGTGACGAAGCCATAGCGCGCCGAAGCGCTTCCTTCGAGATCACTTCTGCATCTATCCGAACTTCTGTTCCGGTGCAGTGAACCTGCATGTCTTCAGCTACCTGCCAGGGACTCGTCTCTCATCCGAAATTGACGGGATTCAAGGCGAGGCGGGTATGGCAGCGATTGGCTACTGCCAGCCGCTCCCGGGCATCAGCCGCGACGGCGGAAGTGGGCTGCCCAGCAGGCGCAAGGGCGAGGCGTCGGGCTACGCGCTACAGGCGGGCGCGGCCCCACGAAGCGAACGGGCGCTCTGGGTGAAGCGTCATTTCACGCACCGCCGAGTGTGCTTGCGCTAGTGGGTGAAGAAATTGGCGTCCCCAAGGGGAGACGGTTCTCGCGTCCGCTGTGCCTCAGAAAACCACCGATTCTCGCCGCCAACGGATGATGCTGTGTATCACCTTTGTGTACTACCCCACGATAGCGGCGTGCTGCCCGAATTCGTCAGCAGCAGCCTCGTGCTGTGCCCAACCTGTCTGGTTCACGCGCGGGCAGAACAACTGGTCAGGTCAGGACAGGCATCTCCGCTCATCGGTGCGCGAAGGCTACGAGGTTGCACCAGGCGTCACGCGTTCTGCCGGCGGCTTCCCTGCAAAGGGCTGCGGCCGCTTCCAAGCGCAGAACGGACGTTTCGGGCCGATCGCCACGAAGACCGGAGATGACCCTTTTCAGACTCCAGAGACTCGACGCGTCACGGCGTCAAAGCAGGCGCACACCATCGCGTTCCAACTAAGAACTCAGCTGTGCGATTGAAGCGTTCCTGGGTGCTCCAATTGCTGCTGGCGGATCGTATGAAGTTCTGGCAGTACCCTTCGGCCCAGTGATGGCACCGGCCGGAAGGCGGATACCTGCCTGAAATCCGGGGCGACTTAGCCGCCACCGACGGGCAGGACCAGTTGCGGTGAGGCGTCCTGCGCCTGTCGCGTGCCGATGCGCGACTTGTACAGCCCGACCAGGTAGCGCAGAAACATCTTTGAGTCGGTGTCGGCGTCGTCCACGTAAAACCAGTGGCCGCGATGCTGTACCCGGTACGGAAACGCGGGCTCCGTTTCGGCGCTCAGGATCCTGATCGGCGCGTCGATCGTCCGGTCGATGGCGGCGACGATTTCTGCGTGGGCCTCCGGCACGCGGACGAACTGCCCGGAGATCGTCATGATGTCGATAAGCGATCGCGGCGTCACCCAGATGGAGAACGGGTCGAGCGGGCCCGGAACCGAATGCGTCGGCGGGCGGAAGATGTACTGCGTTCGCCCCGATGTCACGCCCAAGTCCTCGAGCGCATCTGTTGTCGCTGGATCGGCCGGGTTGGGCAGGACCAGAGCGACAACAAGCCGATAGAGCGCCATCCTGGCGCGCTCGCCGCCTTCGCCCTCGATGAAGTAGAGCCGTCGATCGGAAGCGTAAACCTGGTCCTCGCCAGTGAGCTTGTCTGTCGGGATGGCCGGACCGCGGTAACTCCATTCAGGCACTTGCCGCAAATGCGCGCCGGCGTTCAAAAGCCGCACCAACGCGTCTATTCGTTGGTCATACAACGCGTTGCGCTGTCCCATTTCAAATTCAAGGGCGCCGTTGATCGAGGCAAACATGAGCCGCAGGATCCTTTGCTCGTAGCCTGGGCTCCCGCGCATGAGCCGCGCCCAGTGCAGCAATCCGAATACGTCCTCGATCTCCATGGGGCTATGCATGGACTTGTAGAATGCCGCATCGGATTGCGGGACGAAGGTGATCGTCGGCGAGTCGCTGTAGCCGACCGACGCTCCGGCTTCGGCTGTCGCGCCCGGCTGGCCGGGACCGGCGACCGCCGCCGTCGATCCTGCGCTGACAGAAAACTGCGCATTGATGGCCTCAACCTTCAGAAAACTCATCGGGTCCGCGTAGCGCCCCCGCACCACGTTGACGAGCACTTCACGTGCGGTCGTCAGCTGGACCGCTTCATTGTAGGCAACGTGCGTGGAGACGACCTTGCCGGGTCCAATGGAGTCACAGCCGGCAAGCAGGCCGGTCAGCAAGAGCAACGTGAGGCGCAGGATGCGATGACAAATCATGTGGCCGCCAACCCTGAAGCCAGCTTGAACGTGAAGTCCACGAGGAAACATCTCAGCCGTCGCGCAGGTATTCGGATACCAAAGCGCGCACTTTGGCCGAGGCGGCCATCCGGATGAAGCCGGACATGGGTTCTGCTCCTTCGAACAACCCCGCCGGAAACTCAGCGGCAGGTGAATTTGAACCATTTCGAACTGCAGCAAATTGCGCGAACGCAATGCCGGATACCGGCATCCAAGATGTTCGCCGTTGGCCGAAGGCGCGAAAGTCAATCCGCACGCGCGACGGTGAACTTGATCCAAGTCATTCCGTGTCCAGCCACCGTGAACTAGGAGTCGCCTGGATCGGCTACGGCCGCTTATCGGACCGAAACCGTGCGGCGCCCTATACGCCCCGCTGCCACGATGAAAGACAGATCCGTGCGTTTGACAAGCTCACGACTGCACTTATTCGCCGTTTTCGCCGCAGCGCTGGTCTTGGCCTCTCCGCTGCTGACAGCTGAGGGTCACGCCGCGGCCCAAACGAGCGCCGTACAGACCACGGCGCCGGGCGTGACGATGCCGCCGGTCCGCACGGACAGTCCCCGCGACACCCTGGACTCGTTCCTGCGCCTGCGCGACAGCCTCAAGGCGGTGCTGCTCGACTACCGTGAAGAGCGGTCGACGGAAGGCAATCGGGCGCTCAACGAGTTCAAGTGGCAGTTCGGATCGCTGATCGATCTCAGCGAGGTGGGCGCGTCACAACGTGGGGAAGTGGGCGGCAGCACGATCCGGGCGCTCCTCGACATCCTCGGCCGCATAGAGTTACCGGACCTGGACGACGTGCCCGACGCAGAGGCATTCGCCGACGGCGAGCCCGCGCAGTATCGGATCCCCAACACGCCGATCCGCATCGCCCGCATCGGCGCGGGCCCACGCGAGGGCGAGTTCCTTTTCAACGCCCGCACGGTCGTGGTCGCCCCGCTTTTCTACAAATCCATCGCGCATCTGCCGCTGCGCTCGGGCCTGGATATAGACAGCTGGAGCACCGCGCTGCCGCAGGTGACCGGCAATCTGATCCCGTCAGCTGTCGTGAGAGCGATGCCAAGGAGCTTGCGCGCCTTCTGGCTCGATACGCCAATCTGGAAGGTCATCGCCACAGTCCTGCTCGTGCTCATTGCGGCGTTTCTGCTCGCGGGCCTCCACCGCCTGCTGTCGCGGACGGAACCCGACACCCGGATCGGCGCCCAGACCTGGCGAGTGATCCGCCCGTTGGCAGTGATGGCCGTGGTCGTTGGGCTTGTCTGGTTCCTTCACAACCATCTCAATACGTCTGGTCGTTTCTCGGCAGTGGTCGATACGACGTCGACGATCCTGTTCTACGTGGCTGCGGCCTGGCTGTTCTGGCTTGTCGTCCAGATGTTCGTCGAATGGCTCATACTGTCGCCGCGCATTCCTGACGAAGGCCTCAACGCCAATCTGCTTCGTTTGGTGGCACGCGCGGTCGGGATCGTCGGTGTCATCATCATTTGGGCCTATGGCGGCCAGGCGCTGGGCCTGCCGATCCTGAGCGTCCTTGCCGGTCTGGGCATCGGCGGTCTGGCGGTTGCGTTGGCGATCCGACCAACGCTGGAGAACCTGATCGGTGGCGTCATTCTGTACGTGGACAAGCCTGTGCGCGTCGGCGACTTCTGCGGCTTTCGCGGCAAGACAGGGACGGTCGAAACCATCGGAGTGCGCTCAACCCAGTTGCGCGCGCTTGACCGCACGCTCATCACCGTGCCGAATGCACAGTTTGCCGACATGGAAATCGTGAACTGGGCGCAATGCGACGAGATGCTGATCAATGAGACGATCGGCGTGCGCTACGAAACGACGCCGGATCAGCTGCGCTATGCGCTTGCCAAGCTGCGCGAGATGCTCCACGGCCATCCGCGCATCAACAGCAAGACGGTCCGCGTCCGCTTCTCAGGCTACGGTGAGAGTGCGCTGAACATCACCATCAGGGTCTACGCCATGACGCGGGAGTTCAACGATTTCCACGCGATCCGCGAGGACGTCTTGCTGCGTGTCCACGACATCATCACCGAGGCCGGGACCGGTTTTGCCTTCCCTTCGACCACGCTTTATTTGGGCAAGGACAGTGGGTTGGACGAAGAGACCGGCAAGAAGGCAAGCGCGCGTGTCGAGGACTGGCGCCGCTCGGGCCAGCTTCCCTTCCCGCGCTTTTCGCCGGCACAGTTGGAGCGGATCGACGACACGCTCGACTATCCGCCCAGGGGCTCGCCCGAGGCGGGCGATGAGGACCTTGATGATATGGCCGGTGCCGAGCGCCTGTCCGCCGAACCCCTGCCTGACGAAGACGTCGCCAAAAAAGCCTGACAAACGAGCCGACTGCCTCAGACGCTAAAGCGTTCTGCGAGAAATCTGAATCGTTGGGATTCACATTGTAGCTGATTTGTGATTCATCCTCCTTGGAGGTGGATCATGGGCAGAGCTTTCTCGTTGGATCTTCGTGAGCGGATCGC
>Ga0056121_1000183_pt1 | contig 24432 bp, 25 predicted proteins | sample WorMetHEROISLAND_FD_83872 | JGI IMG/M metagenome (GOLD analysis project Ga0056121, IMG submission 83872) | Marine gutless worms symbiont microbial communities from Max Planck institute for Marine Microbiology, Germany - Olavius sp. 1 HERON ISLAND ...
CCGGGCGGCACCGTCACGCTGATCCACCGGGCCGGGCGCCTGGCCGAGCTGCTGGCCGGCCTGGGCGACGGGGCAGGGGATGTCCTGGTGTGTCCGCTGTGGCCAACCGCCGGCCGGCCGGCGCGGCGGGTGATCGTCCAGGCCCGGGCGCAGCGCCGCGGCCCGCCGACGCTGCTGGCCGGGGTGGTCCTGCACGAGGCCGACGGCGGCGATACAGCGGCGGCCAGGGCGCTATTGCGCGACGGCGCGGCCCTCGACCTCAGGGCAATGGCCAGCCCTCAACCGTAGAACAGGCGCGGCAGGAAAAGCGACAGCGCCGGCACGGCGGCGAGCAGGGCCAGGCGCAGGATGTCGGCGCACCAGAACGGGGTGACCCCCTTGAACACGGTGGTGGTGCGGACGTCGGGCAGCATGCCGGCAAGCACGAAGACGTTGAGGCCGACCGGCGGGGTGATCAGGCTGATCTCGGTGACCACGACCACGAGGATGCCGAACCAGACCAGGTCGAAGCCGAGGCCCTGCACCAGCGGGAAGAAGATCGGCACCGTCAGCAGCAGCATCGACAGGCTCTCGAACACGCAGCCCAGCGCGATGTAGACCAGCAGGATCAGCACGATCACCACCGGCGCGGGCACGTCGAATCCCGTCACCAGGGCGGCCAGGGCGTCCGGCAGGCCGGCCCGGTTGACGAAGTTGGAGAAGATCAGAGCGCCGATCAGCACGCTGAACAGCATGGCCGTGGTGCGCGCGGAGTCGGCCAGGACTTCCAGCAGGACCTTCCAGCTCAGGCTGCGGCGGCTCAGGGCGATCAGGAAGGCGCCGCCGGCGCCGATGCCGGCGGCTTCGGTCGGGGTGAAGACGCCGCCATAGATGCCGCCCATGACGACGGCGAACAGCAGCAGCGTCCCCCAGACCCCGCGCAGGGCGTGCAGGCGCTGCGGCCAGCTGCTGCGGTCGCCGCGCGGGCCTGCCGCAGGATCGCGCCAGACCACATACTGCACGGCGGCCAGGTACAGCAGGATGCCGAGCAGGCCGGGCAGGAAGCCGGCGGCGAACAGCTCGCGGATGCTGGTCTCGGTGAGCAGGCCGTAGATCACCAGGATTACGCTGGGCGGGATCAGGATGCCCAGGGTGCCGCCGGCGGCGATCGAGGCGGTGGCCAGGCTGTCGGCGTAGCCGTAGCGGCGCATCGGCGGCATCGCCACCTGCGACATGGTCGCCGCGGTGGCGAGGCTGGAGCCGCAGATCGCCGAGAAGCCGCCGCAGGCGACGATGGTGGCCATCGACAGGCCGCCACGGCGATGGCCGAGAAAGGCGTGCGAGGCGGCATAGAGCTCGCCCGACAGGCCGGCCCGGCTAACCAGATTGCCCATGAGGATGAACAGCGGCACCACCGACAGACCATAGTCCTGGGCCGTGGTGATCACCCGCTGCGAGGCCATCGAGGTGGCGGCGAGCCAGTTCCAGTTCACCAGCGCGGCGAAGCCGACGAAGCCGACCAGGCCCATGGCGAAGGCAATCGGCATGCGCGCGAAGACCAGCAACAACAGCGCGGCGAAGCCGATCAGGGCGATGGTCATGCCGGTCCCGTCCGCTACCGGTCGCTGCGGTGGCGGTCGGCCAATTGCGGCCCCCGGTTGGCGGCGTAGCGGAGCGCATTGGCGAGCAGCGTGAGGGCGGCGATGGCGCTCATCAGGGCGATGAAGAACACCAGCGGATAGAGCGGGATGAGCAGGTATTCGGTGGTGTCGCCGTAGTCGCGGTGGCGCAGAGCGAGCTGGGCGATCCGCACCGACAGCCCGGCCAGGGCGGCGGCGGCAACCAGGCTGATCGCGACTTGGCGAATGCGCACCAGCCAGGGCGGCACGACAGGATCGAGCAGGTCGACGCTGACGTGGTCCTCGCGCCAGCACACCGCCGGCAGCACCGCGAACACCAGCACCGCCAGCATCAATCGGGTCAGCTCGGTGGCGCCGTCGAGAGGCGCATTGAAGAAATAGCGGCCGGCGACGTCGATGCAGGTCATCGCCATCAGGGCGAACAGCACCACGGCGGCGGCGACCTCGAGCAGGCGCAGGCTGACCGCCAGCGCCTTGCCGCCGCCGCTGTTGCTGTCGGCCGGGCCGTTCATGCCGCCGGCCGCGCCGGCAGCTCAGTAGCTGCGGGCGATGTGGCGCAGCTCCCGCAGCACGGCGGCACCGTCGATGCCCTTGGCCGCGGTCTCGTCGACCCAGTCCTGCTCGATATGGGAGACCATGTCGTAGTAGCGCTGCTTCATCTCGTCGCTGGCGGTCACGACGGTGTTGCCGAACTCCTTGGCCGCGGCAAGCCCGGTCTCGTCCGCCGCATCCCACATCCCGCCGGCAAGCTTGGACAGGGCCTCGCCGGAGCAGCCGTCGACAGCGGCCCGTTCAGCCGGGGTCAGGCTGTTGAGCCGGTCGGTGTTCATGATGAAGGCGAAGCTGCCGTAGTAGAGGCCGCCCGGCATAACCACGGAATAGGGTGCGACCTCCTTCAGGCGGAAGCTGGCCTTGGTTTCCATCGGCATGAAGATGCCGTCGGCAACGCCGCTGGCCAGGGTCTCGTAGACCTTGGGCGCCGGCACCCGCACGCCGACCACGCCCAGGGCCTCGCCGACGGAACCGGAAACGCCGCCGCCGATGCGGATCTTCTTGCCCTTGAGGTCGTCGAGCGAGGCGATCGGCTCCTTGGTGTGGATGATCCCCGGGCCGTGCGAGGTCAGGCCGACGACGCTGACCCCCTTGTGCTCGTCGGCCTTGGCCAGATGCTTGGCGTAGACGCGCCAGTAGGCGACCGAGGCGGCCTCGGCGCTGGTCCCCAGACCCGGCATCTCCACCGCCTTGGTCAGCAGGAAGCGGCCTGGGTTGTAGCCGTGGAAGATCCAGGTGGCATCACCGATGCCGTCGCGAACGACGTCGAACTGCTGTGGCGGCGGAGCCAGGCCGTACTCGACCTTGACCGTTACCGCGCCGTCGCTGGCCTTGGCGATACAGTCACCCCAGCCGGGCCAGACCACGGCATTGATGCCATGCGTCGGCGGCGCCCAGCTGCTGACCCGGATCACGGTTTCTGCCTGGGCCGCCGACATGCTGGCGACGACCGTGGTTGCGGCCACGGCGAGCAACCGATGCAAACTCATCTCCTGACACCTCCCGTTTGTTGTCGCCGCAGGCGCGACCCCCCGCGTCCTTCCGGCAATTCGTTTCAGGTGAGAGAATTATCCCAGGTGCCGGTTGGAGTCTATTGCCAGTCGCACGAGGCGCGCAGGCAGCAGCGGCCGATGCCGGTGGCGGCCAGGGGCTTGTGCGGCCGGCCGGTGGCGCCGGGCGGGCGATTGCGTCAATCGGCGTCCGTCGGTCGTTGCCAGTCGCCCGTGGTATTCCACCAGCGATAGGGGTTGTCGCGGTCGTCGAGGCCTTTGGAGCGTGACGACAGGATGGTGTGAACCTGGATCGGCGGTTCCTGATAGCTGTGGACCTGAAACACCGCCTCGACGACACGCGCAAGGAGGGCCTGGTCGTCCGGCAGCTCGAACAGCAGTTCGACCACGTCGGGCCGCGCGCGCACAGTCTGCTCGGCCCCGGCCGCCGCGCCCTCGCGGGGGCGATAGTGTTCAACCCCGGCGGCAGACTGAAAGGCGTTGCTGTCATAGGCGCCTTGCGTCAGCGGCACGATTTTCCGGACATGCGTCATGAGGCGTTCGACGTCTTCCGACGGCGCCTGCACGCGCAACAGCAGCAGCGGCTCCATCCGCACGCTCGTGGTCTCGAACCCTCGCTCAAGCATCGCCATCTCCTCTGACCGGCAACTGTTCCAAGCGCCAGGTTATTGCACCGCTGCTGACAACCCCGAGTCAGCAATGATGCTAGGCTGCCACTCCGAAGGGACAGCGATGAGCCGGTCGACACGCCTGTTCGAAATCATCCAGATCCTGCGCCGGGCCGAGGCGCCGCTGACTGCGCAGCGGATCGCGGCATGCCTCGAAGTCACCAAGCGCACCGTCTACCGCGATATCGCCGCGCTGCAGGCCATGCGCGTGCCCATCGATGGCCAGGCAGGCATCGGCTACATCATGCGCCCCGGCTACGACTTGCCGCCCGTGAACTTCTCCGACGAAGAAGCCGAAGCGATCACCGTCGGGCTGGCGCTCATTGGACGCACCGGCGATGCCGATCTGCAGACGGCTGCGCGCCGTGCCGCCGACAAGATAGGCGACGTGCGGACGAGCGCCGAGCGTGGCGGCGGCGGGTCGCCGGCACTCTACGCCTCGGCCTGGCACGACCTGCCGAGGTCCGGGATACCGCTGACACAGCTGCGGCGGGCGATCCGTAAAGCCGAAGTGCTGAGCTTGAGCTACCGATCCGAGCAGGGGGCACCAAGCGAGCGGGCGATCCTGCCGTTGGCGCTGATTTACTACGTCGATGCCGTCGTGCTGGCGGCATGGTGCAACCTGCGCGCCGACTTCCGTCACTTCCGCGTCGACCGGATAACCAGCTGCGCCGGCACCGGCGAGCGGTTCCACGCGCGTGCCGAGGCGTTGCGCCGGCAATGGCGCACGCAGCGCAATCTCGACTGAGCCGGGCGCGCGCCCGGCCGACGCCGCGCGTGTCCCGTCGCGATCAGGCGTTGATGTCGATCACGGTGCGGCCGCGGACCTGGCCCTTGAGGATGTCGGCGGCGATCGCCGGCACGTCGGCCAGCGGGCGGACCGTGGTCATGGCATCGAGCTTGTCCAGCGGCAGATCGCGGGCGAGGCGGGCCCAGGCCTCGGCGCGCCGCGGCTGCGGGCAGTAGACCGACTCGATGCCATAGAGGCGCACGCCACGCAGGATGAACGGCATCACCGTGGTCGGCAGGTCGAAGCCGCCGGCGAGGCCGCAAGCGGCGACGCCGCCGCCATAGCGGATCTGCGCCAGCACGTTGGCCAGCACCTGGCTGCCGACAGTGTCGATGCCACCGGCCCAGCGTTCCGAGCCCATTGGCCGGCCGGGCTCGCTGAGCTCGCCGCGCGGGACGATGTCGCTGGCCCCGAGGCCGCGCAGGTAGTCGTACTCGCTCTCGCGGCCGGTCGAGGCGGCGACGGTGTAGCCCAGCCGGGCGAGCAGCGCCACCGAGACCGAGCCGACGCCGCCGGCGGCGCCGGTGACGACGATCTCGCCGGCGTCGGGGGCGATGCCCATGTCCTCGAGGCCCATCACCGAGAGCATGGCGGTGAAGCCGACGGTGCCGATCGCCATGGTCTGCTGCAGCGTCAGGCCGTCGGGCTTCTTCACCAGCCAGGCGGCCTTGGCCCGGGTGCGCTCGGCGAAGCCGCCGGAATGGCGCTCGCCGACGCCCCAGCCGGTGAGGACGACCTCGTCGCCCGGCTTGAAATCGGCGTTGTCGGACGCCTCGACGGTGCCGGCGTAGTCGATCCCCGGCGCCATCGGCAGGGCGCGCATGATCTTGCTCTTGTTGCCCTGGACGGCGAGACCGTCCTTGTAGTTCACCGTCGAGTACTGCACCGCGACGGTGACGTCACCGTCGGGCAACTGGCCATCGTCGAGCTCGGTCAGCTCCACGTTGACGCCGCTCTCGCCTTCGCTGGCCCACAGGGCCTTGAAGCTGCCGCTCATCGCATTCCCCCGGAAGTGGTTCGTTGACGCCTTCTGGCGGCGATCTTAGCGGCAGGGCATGGCGGGGCACAACGCAGCGCACCCGGCCGCCGCCAAGGGCCATGAAGGGCGGTATCAGCCGCCCTTGTGCAGGCCGTCGAGGAAGCGCAGCGGCTCGCCGGCGGCGGCGCCGACCAACTCGTCCTCGCGCATCACGATGCGGCCGCGGATGATGGTGAACACCGGCCAGCCGGTGACTTCACGGCCAGCGAACGGGGTCCAGCCGGACCGGTTGGCCATCGCCGCGTCGGTGATCTCGCGCCGGGCCTGCAGATCGACGATGGTAAAGTCGGCGTCGTAGCCGACGGCGAGGCGGCCCTTGCCGATGAGTCCGAACAGCCGGACCGGGCCGGCGCACATCAGGTCCATGAGCCGGCTGAGGGTCAGGCGGCCGGCATGCACGTGGTCGAGCAGCAGCGGCAGCAGGGTCTGCACGCCGGGCATGCCGGACGGGCTGGCCGGGTAGGTCTGGGCCTTCTCCTCCAGGGTGTGGGGGGCATGATCGGAGCCGATCACGTCGACCACGCCCTGTTGCACGCCCCACCACAGGCCGGCGCGGTGGTCGGCATCGCGGATCGGCGGGTTCATCTGCGCCCTGGCGCCGAGCTCGGCGTAGCAGTCGGGCGCCGCCAGCGTCAGGTGCTGCGGCGTGGTCTCGACCGAAGCGATGTCCTTCTGACCGGCGAGATAGCGCATCTCGTCGGCTGTGGTGATGTGCAGCACGTGCACGGGATGACCCGTCTCGCGGGCCAGCGCGACCAGCCGCCGGGTCGCCTTGAAGGCCGTCTCGACGTCACGCCACTCCGGATGGGCGGAGGGATCGCCCGCGGCCTCGGCCAGGTGCTTGCGGGCGATCAGGCGTTCCTCGTCCTCGGCATGTACGGCGCAGCGGCGCCGGCTGCCCCGGAGGATGCGGCGCAGCGACTCATCGTCCGCGGTCAGCAGGTTGCCAGTGCTCGACCCCATGAAGATCTTCACGCCGCAACAGCCGGGCAGGCGCTCGAGCTCCGCCAGCTCGTCCGCGTTCTCGACCGTGCCGCCCATGTAGAAGGCGTGGTCGCACCACATGCGTCCGCGCGCGCGCGCGAGCTTGTCCTCCAGGGCCGCGGCGTTGGTGGTCAGCGGCGAGGTGTTGGGCATCTCGAACACGGCGGTGACGCCGCCCAGGACGGCGCCGCGCGAGCCGGCGTCCAGGTCCTCCTTGTGCTCGTTGCCGGGTTCGCGGAAGTGCACCTGGGTGTCGATCACGCCCGGCAGGACATGCAGACCGGTGGCGTCGACGACGTCGCCCGCGCTGGCGGCATCGATGCTGCCGATGGCAACGATGCGACCGTCGCGTACGCCGATATCGCCAATGGCGATGCCGTCGTGCGACACCAGGGTGCCGCCGCGCAGCACCAGGTCGAAGGTTTCCGTCATCACGCTTCCTCCAGCAGCAGTCGAGCCAACTCTTCGGGCATGGTCACCATCGCATCGTGGCCGGTCGGCAGGACGTGGCAGGTCCAGTCCGGGTCGGCGGCGAGGCGGGCATGGATGTCCTGGAAGCTGGACGGATTGTAGTCGCCGGCCAGGATGTAGACCCGTCGCGTCACGCCGCCGCCGTCGGCGCACAGCCGCAACGGCTCCTCGAAGGCGCGCATCGCCATCGGCACGCACAGGCCGTCGACCCAGGCGGCATCGGCCGCATCGGTAACGCCGAAACGGTCCGCGGGCACCGGCGCCATGCGCCAGCCGTCGCCGCTCTCCCGGGCCGAACGCCGGAAGTCCTCGGCGCGCCCGGGCGCCAGCAGATCGAACACCGCCTGGCCGGCGGTTGGCACGAAGGCGTCGAGATAGACCAGGCTCTTCAGCCGCGCCGACGCGGCATCGGCGACCCCCGTGATGACCATGCCGCCATAGCTGTGCCCGCACAGCACGACATCGTGCAGGTCTTCCGCATGCAGCACGCCCAGCACGTCCTGGACGTGGGTCGACAGTCCGACCTGCGGCGAGGTCAGGTGGGCGCGCTCGCCCAGTCCGGTCAGGGTCGGCGCATAGACCCGATGCCCGCCAGCGCGCAAACGCTCGGCGACGCGGCGCCAGCACCAGCCGCCGTGCCAGGCGCCGTGAACGAGGACAAAGGTTGCCATGTGACCGCTCCTCCAGGCGCCGCTTCAGGCGGCAGTGGCCAGGGTTTCGAACACGTCGCCCTCGGGTGCCGCGCCGAGCACGTGGCAGCGATGCCACAGAGCGTAGAACAGCAAGGTCCAGGCGGCGAAGCCCTCGCGCTTGCCGCGGCGGCGGAACAACGCCTTCACACGCTCGGGCTGGGCCAGCTCGGCGATCCCCGGCTGGTGTGCGACCAGCGGCCCGAGGCGCTCGCCCTCGGCGTGGATCCACTCGCCCACCGGCACGGTGAAGCCGCGCTTGCGGCTGAACGGATCGGCTTCCGGCAAGTGCCGCTCGAGCCAGCGGCGCAGCAGATACTTGCCCTGGCCGTTGCGCACCTTGAGTTGATCGGGCAGGCGGAAGGCAAAGGCGCCGACAACCGGGTCGAGCAGCGGCGTGCGGCCCTCGACCTGATGGCACATCAGGCAGCGATCGAGCTTCAGCAGCAGATCGTTGGGCAGCCAGTCGCTTGCGTCGACCGCCTGCGCCGCCTGCAGCGGCGACAACCGGCCACGCTTGAAGCGGCTCTCGGCGGCGTGGATGCCGTCACGCCAGGCGGGGGTCTCGCGCTCCAGGACGGTGAGGCGGTCGAACCGGCCGTGCCGCCGCATCGCCCGCGGGCCGCCGCTCCACCACGACCGCACGGCGTCGCGATAACGCCCGTAGCCGGCAAAGATTTCGTCGCCGCCCTCGCCGGACAGCACCACCTTCAGGCCAGCCGCCTTTACCGCCGCCGCCAGCTTGTAAGTCGGCAGCACGGCATAGTCCGCGACCGGATCGTCCAGCACCGCGGTCACCGCCGGCAGCAACTGCCAGAAGTCGCGCTCGCCGAATTCGATCTCGACGTGGCGGGCGCCGGTCCGCTGCGCCAGCATCCGGGCGTGCTCGCGCTCGTCATGCACGTCGGTGCCGGGGAAGCCGGCGGTGAAGGCCAGCACCGGCTGGTCGTTGAGCCGCGCCATCATCGCCAGCAGGACAGAGGAATCGATACCGCCCGACAGGAACATGCCGTACGGCACGTCGGCGCGCTGGTGCAGCTCGACGCTCTCGGCGAGGACGCGGTCGAGCTCGTCCAAAGCGCTGTCCTCGTCGATCTCCAGCGGCGGCAGGTCCGGCAGGGCCTGGCGCTGCTGGCGGGCGACGACACGGCCAGAGGACACCGACAGGGTCTCGCCCGGCAAGACCCGGTTGATGTTGCGGAAGATGGTCTCGCGGCCGGTAGTGAACTGGAGCTGCAGCAGCTCCTGCAGCGCCACGTCCTCCAGTGCGCCATCGACGATGCCAGCCCGCAGCAACGCCTGCGGTTCGGAGGCGAAGGCGAAGCCGCCGGGTCCCTCGCTGTAGTACAGGGGCTTGATGCCGAACGGATCGCGGCTCAACACCAGTTTTTCCTGCGCCGGATCGTGGATGGCGATGGCGTACATGCCGCGCAGCCGGCCCGCGAAGTCGTCGCCGTCGAGGGCATAGAGCTTCAACGCCGGCTCGCAGTCGGAACGGGTGCGGAAGCCCCCCTCGCCAAGCTCGGCGCGCAGCTCCAGGTAGTTGTAGATCTCGGCGTTGGCGACCAGGGCGGCGCCATCGGGCGAGTGCAGCGGCTGCTGCCCGGTTTCCAGGTCGATGATCGCCAGGCGTTCGTGCACCAAGCCGACGCCACCGGCGAGGTGGCGGCCACGGCCGTCCGGGCCGCGATGGACCAGCGCCGTGCTCATGGCGTCGAGCACGGCCTGCGAAGGGGCCGCGCCGTCGGGCGTCATCAGGCCGGCGATGCCGCACATCAGGGCGCCACCTCGTCAAAGAACCGCAGGTACTGGGCCACGACCGCTGCCTCCGTGAAACTCTGTTCATAGCGTTCGCGGCCGCCGGCGACCAGTCGCGTCGCCAGGGCCCGGTCGGTGCGCACCCTGTCGAGGGCGGCGGCCAGAGCAGCGGCGTCGTCGATTGGCACCAGCAGCCCGCTGTCGCCGTCGTCGATCAACTGCTGCGGCCCACTGGCGGCGGCGGCGACCAGCGGCCGGTGCTGGGCCCAGGCCTCGATGACGACATTGCCCAAGGGCTCGATTCGCGAGGGACAGACGACGACATCGGCCGCGGCATAGAGCGGTGCGGTATCTTCCTGCCAGCCCAGGAAGCGCACCCGGCCGTCGATGCCGAGACGTCCGGCCTGTTGCCTGAGCGCCTGCTCGAGCGGCCCGGTGCCGGCGAGCCAGAGCCAGGCGTCCGGCACCCGGGCGAGGGCATCGAGCAGGACATCGAAGGCCTTGTTCACGTGCAGGCGGCCGAGCGCCAGCAGCAGCGGCACGTCGGGCGGCGTGTCGTACTGCTCCCGGTCGGCCGGCGGGCTGCGGTCGGCGGCGACGAAGTTCGGCAGATAGTGTGCCTGGGCCGCCGGCCAGCCGCCGTCGACCAGATAGTCGACGATATCGGGGGTGTTGCCGATCAGGTGGTCGCAGCGCCGGTAGTACTTCAGGTCGTAGTAGCCGCCCAGGCGGGCGCAGTGCACGAAGCTGCCATCGCCGCGCGGGCACATCGAGGCGGCCCGGCTCATCCAGCTCAGCACCACCTGCGGGCGGAAGTCGCGGATCTCGCGGCGGATCCGCACCGGCGTCAACAGGTCGAGCGCGCCGCCGAAGCGCAGCGGCAGGACCGGCACGTCGGCCGCGCGCAGGGCCCGCAGACGCGGCCCGTGATCGCGCACCAGGGCGCGCTGCTCGACGCCGGCGCGGGCCAACGCCGGCACCAGGCGGGCGAAGAAGGCTTCGGCGCCGCCGTGTCTGGCACCTGCCATGACCTGCAGGACGCGCACCGGCTATTCGGGCTCCAGTCTTGCCTTGAGATAGGACAGCATCGGATACAGCGCCGCCATCAGCGCAATCAGCATGCCGTAGGCGCCTTCCCGATAGCCCTTGCGGGCGACGAAACACTTCGCAAAGCGACTGAACATGCGCCGGACGTTGTTGGCCATGCTGCCGATGTCGCCGCTGGCGCGCAGGTCCGCGGCACGGGCCGAGGTATAGCGGTCGAGCCGCGCCAGCATGTCGGAGATGTTGCGGTCGACGTAGTGGCGCATCGGCGTCTTCAGCCAGCGGCGCGGCCCGCGCAGCTCGAGCTGGGGATGGATGCGTTGATCGCCCCAGCGCTTGCAGCCACGGGCGAACAGCCGCGGCGCCGCCGAGACGCCCCAGGACCCGCCCCAGCCATAACGGACCAGACGGTCGCCGACGTAGTTGTCGAACGGCACCAGGAAGTAGCCGCCCTGCGCGCTGCGGATTGCCTCGCGGACTTCCGTGCCCAGTTCCGCCGGTGCCCGCTCGTCGGCGTCGACCTCGAGGATCCAGTCGCCGGTGCAGGCGTCGATGCCGGCGTTGCGTCGCGGTCCCTCCAGCTCCCAGCCACCCTCGACGAGGCGGGCGCCGAAGCGCGCGGCGATTTTCGCCGAGCCGTCGGTGCAGCGGTCCAGCACCACCACCAGCTCGTCGGCGAAGGCGAGGGCGGCGAGGCAGTCGGCCAGCTGTGCCTCTTCGTTGTGGGCGACGACCAGCGCCGACAGGCGAACGCCGTCGGCGGCAGCGATACCTTCGCCCCCACCCATCTCAGGCCGCCTCGGCCGCGGTGCGCCGCATCAGCTCGCCTGCGGCCCGTTGCACGGTGTCGACGTCAAGTCCCGTCATCCAGCTGTCATGCCGGCGATAGTCGTAGTCCGGATGGCCGACGATGTCATCGTAGCTCTGCGGCGTGCGCACGGATGCCGCGCGCGGCCCCCACGGCGCATACAGCACTTCGCGGCTGGGACCGAACAGACCGAGGGTAGGGATGCCAGCCGCCGCGGCCATGTGCATCAACCCGGAATCGTTGCCGACGAAAAGCCGGCAGCGCTGCAGGCAGGCATAAAGCGTCGGCAGGTCGACGCCGCCGACGAGATCGCACACCCTGTCGGACGGCAGCCGGTCGAGCGTTTGCGCCGCGGCGTCTCGTTCGGACGGCGCACCGAAGACGGCGATGCGGGCGTCCGGCAGGATGCCGTCGCCTGCCGTGAGCCGGCCGGCGAGGTCGGCGAAGCGTTCGCCCGGCCATTGCTTGCCGCCCCAGTTGGCCGTCGGACCGAGGGCCAGCACCGGCCCGTCATCGGGCAGCAGCCCGGCGGCGGCCCGGCGCTGTGCGTCGGTCGCCCAAAGCCGCGGCGCCGGCGGCGGGTCGAGGTCGAGGAGGGCGCCGAGCATCGCCACCCGGTGCAGCGGCGTGGCCGGCGGTTGCAGCACGTAGCGCCGTCGGGCCCGCAGCAGCCAGGCGATGGCCGATCCGCGCAGGTCGACGATCAGGTCCCAGCGACGGCCTGCGGTCGCCCGCCACAGCCTGCGCCAGTGCCCCAGATAGGGCTGTTTGGCGAGCTCGATGATGCGTTCGAGGTTGGGCGCCGGCGCGAACAGCGGTGCCGGGACCGGCCCGCAGGCAACGGTCATGGCGGCCGAAGGATGGCGTTCGACGAGGTGGTTGTAGAGCCCCGTCGACAGGACCGCGTCGCCCAGCCGGTTATGGGTAATGAACAGGATGTCCATATTCAGGAGACCGCGCCCCGCACGCCGGCGGGTTATAGGCGGCGTGCGGCGCCTTGCCAAGTGCGCCGACGCTGCCTAACTAGTTGGCGCAAGCCCAGGTGATCGCCATGCCCTATGCCATTCTCGCCGATCGTGCCGTACTCGCCCTGCGCGGGGCCGACGCGCTTGAGCTGTTGCAGGGACTGGTGACCAACGACGTCGCGCCGGCGACGCAGGGCGGCGCGGTCTATGCCGCCCTGCTGACGCCGCAGGGCAAGTATCTGTTCGACTTCTTCATCGCCGGCCGCGACGGGGCCCTGCTGCTCGACTGCCAGGCCAGCCGCAAGGACGAGCTGAGGAAGCGGTTGACGCTGTACCGGCTGCGCTCCCAGGTGGAGATCGCCGATGCCAGCGCCGAATTCACGGTGGCAGCCCTGTTCGGCGACGACCTGCCGGCCGAGCTGGCCAACGGCGAAGGCGGCGGCGCCCGGGCCTATGCCGGCGGCGTGGTGTATACCGATCCGAGGCTGCCGGCGGCCGGGTTCCGGGCGATGCTGCCCGACCCGGCGTCGGCCATGGCCGACGCCGGCATCCCGGCGACCGATGCCGGCGCCTACGAACAGCACCGGCTTGCCCTGGCATTGCCCGATTCGGAGCGCGACCTGGTGATCGACAAGTCGCTGGTGCTGGAGAGCAACCTGGAAGCGCTGCACGGTGTCGACTTCTCCAAGGGCTGTTTCGTCGGCCAGGAAGTGACCGCCCGCACCAAATACCGGGGCCTGGTGCGCAAACGCCTGCTGGGCGTGCGCATCGACGGCGAGCCGCCGGCGGCAGGGACGCCGATCCGCTTTGACGGCAAGGACGCGGGCACCATGCGGTCCGCCGGCGCCGGGCGGGGCATGGCCCTGCTGCGCCTCGACGCGGTGGCGGCAGCCGAAGCCGCGGGGGCGCCGTTGACCGCCGCCGGCGCATCGCTGACCCCCGTCTGGCCGGACTGGCTGCCGCCAGACCTGTCAGCAGACGAAGAGGCGTGACGCCGGCCGCGGTGGGCAGGGGGTTGGCCGTCTCCTATGATGCCGGCAACGCAAAAACGGGTTGCCGATGAGCCGATTGCATGACGACGGACGCCACCGCTGCACCTGGTGCGGCGACGATCCGCTGTATGTCGCCTATCACGACACCGAGTGGGGCGTGCCCGAGTGGGACGACCGGGCGCTGTTCGAGAAGCTGATGCTGGACGGCTTTCAGGCCGGGCTGTCGTGGATCACCATCCTGCGCAAGCGCGACAACTTCCGGGCCGGCTTCGACGGCTTCGTTCCCGAGGTGATCGCCGGCTACGACGCCGACAAGGTCGAGAGCCTGATGGCCGATGCCGGCATCGTCCGTAACCGTGCCAAGATCGAGGCGACCATCACCAACGCCCGGGCCTGGCTCGAGCTGCAGGCGAGTGGCACCGGCTTTGCCGACTACATGTGGGGCTTCGTGGATGGCCGGCCGCTGGTCAACCGCTGGCGTGACAGCGGCGAGATCCCGGCCGAAACGGTGGAGAGCCGGGTGCTGTCCAAGGATCTGAAGGGACGGGGCTTCCGCTTCGTCGGACCGACGATCTGCTATGCCGTGATGCAGGCGGTCGGCATGGTCAACGACCACCTGGTCGACTGCTACCGCCATGCCGAGCTGGCCGACGCAGGCTGAGCGGCGCGGACAAGCGATGCCAGCCCGCCTGACCGCCGAATTCTGGATCAAGGCGCATGTGCGCCGCTGCATGGCCGAGGCGATCCCGGCCGTGGTCGCCCGCCGCGGCGACAGCTCGGCGGGGGCGGTGCTGATCAAGCTGAACAGGTTCGAGCACGGCTGCACCGTGTTTGCGGCGGGCAACAGCCTGGACGGCGGCCGGGTCTGGCGCCGCGCCACCGGCGCCGAGCCGGTCCCCGAAGCCGAGGCCGACGCCTATATCGAACGGCAGATCGGCTACGACCCCGACATCTGGGTGCTGGAAATCGAGGACCGCGACGGCCGACACCTGCTGCCGGAGCCGGTGGAATGACGCCGGCAGCAACGGTCGACCCGCACCAGCATTTCTGGGACCTGGACCGCAACAGCTATCCCTGGCTGAACGGCGACCTGCAGCTGCCGTTCCGCTATGGCGACTACAGCGCGCTGAAGCGCAACTACCTGCCGGCCGACTACCGTCGCGATGCCGCCGGACAGCACGTGGTGGCGACGGTGCATGTCGAGGCGGAATGGGACCCGGCCGACCCGGTCGGCGAGACCCGGTGGCTGCACGACTTGGCCGAGCGCGAGGGCCTGCCCAACGCCATCGTCGCCCAGGCCTGGTTCGACCGAGACGATGTCGGCGCGGTGCTGGCCGGCCATGCGGCATTCCCGCTGGTCCGTGGCATCCGCCAGAAGTCGGCGGCGGCGTCGTCGCCCGGGGACTTCCGGCCCGGCCTGCCGGGTTCCATGGCCGATCCGGCATGGCGCCGGGGCTATGCTCTGCTGGCCCGCCACGGCCTGCATTTCGAGCTGCAGACGCGCTACTGGCACCTCGGCGAGGCGGCGGGCCTGGCCCGGGACTTTCCCGAGATTATGCTTGTGCTCAACCACACCGGCGTGCCGGAAGACCGAAGCGCCGCCGGCCTTGCGGCCTGGCGCGAGGGCATGGCAACGCTGGCGGCACAGGCCAATGTGCGGGTGAAGATCTCCGGCCTGGGTCAGCCCGGCCGGCCCTGGACGGTAGCCGACAATCGTGACGCGGTGCTGGAGACGATCGAGCTGTTCGGGCCGGCGCGCTGCATGTTCGCGTCGAACTATCCGGTGGATAGCCTGGTGGCGGACTTCGCGACGATCTTCGATGGCTTTCGCCGGATCACGGCGGCGTTCAGCGACGCCGACCGGCGGCGGCTGTTTCGCGATACCGCCGTCGAGACCTACAGGCTGGACTTGTGAGGGGTCCGGCGTCGCCGGCCTGGGTTCAGTGGGCCGGCACCTGTGCGTGCGACGCGCTGCGCGCATCGTGCCGACGCAGCCGGTCGATCTCTTCCGCGACGCCGTACCAACCGTACTGGTAGGCGACGTGCAGGGCACGGTCGATGCCCAGGGTGTCGATCAGGTTGCGTGCCAGGGCCTGCTGATGTTCCCCTGCGACCGTCGTCATCCGCGTGCTCCTTTGCGGTAGCGTTCACCGCACCCTGCGGTGGCCTGATCGATACGTCCCGGAAGGACCATCCGAGTCGTAAAGCAGGGGCGTTAATTAAGAGTTGTTCGCGCGTGGTTAACGAGGCGTGAGCGACCTATTTCGTCGTCACAGGCGCGCCCATGGCATGCGCGCAACGGCAATCAGGGAGACTTGCGGTGCTCTATGTCTGTCCCTGGCACGAGGTCGAGGCACACGTCGAAGACCTGGGCGCCACGCACGTGATCTCGCTGCTGGGCGTCGAGGGAGATCCGGACACGCCGCGCGGCATCGACGACAGCCGCCACCTGCACCTGGAGCTGGACGACATCGCCGGGCCGGTGGGCGGCTACATCGTCCCGGACCGCGGGCACGTCGACGAACTGCTGCAGTTCGCCCGGGCGTGGGACCGCGGCGGCCCGCTGATCGTGCACTGCTATGCCGGCATCAGCCGGTCGACGGCGGCGGCCCTGGCGGTCATGTGCCTGTTCAATCCCGGGCACGAAGTTGCCGCGGCCCGGCAGCTGCGCCAGCGGGCGCCGTTTGCCCAGCCCAACCGGCGCCTGCTGGCGACCGCGGACCGGCAGCTCGGCCTCGAGGGCCGGCTGGTGCGCGCCGTCGACGACCTCGGCCCCCGGCCGCAGGCGAAGACGATGGGCCGCCTCGTCGAGCTCTCGGTTCGCCTGCCCTGAGACGACGGGCGGCGGTGTGCGGCGGACGCCGCGCCGGGGTGCCGCCGGCGTCAGGCCGGGTCGAAGTAGTGGATCTCCAGCAGCAGGCAGCCGTCGTTCGACTTGAACGGGCCGTGCGGTGCGCCCGGCGGCCGGCAGGCATAGGTGTTGGCGGAAAACGGCTCGCCGCCGTTGCCCTCGGCGTCGTTGCCGACGATCAGGTCGCCGCTGACCAGATAGACCTCTTCCCAGTACTCGTGGACGAAGGGCGCCGTCGTATAGATCCCGGGCTGGAAACGCAGCAGGCGGGTGCGGCTGCCGCGCCGGCCTTCCTCGTCGAGGGCGCCGGCAAGGATCTTCTGCTCGATGCCTGCAGGGTAGCCGGGCGGCGTTTCCCAGCCGATGCTCATGTCGATGGCATGGAACTCATCGTGCGCCTTGTTGACGGCCATGGCTGTTGTCCTTCTGTGTCGGGCCCGGTCCGGTCACTCCGCCGCCTGCGGCTTCGCCGCGGGCGGCAGGTCATACCCGGCGAGCTGCTCGTCGACCATGCCGAGGGCGCGATCCCAGTCGTAGGTGCGGAACGAGTGGCCCTTGGTGACGAACTGGGCACCGGCGTAGAACATCTCGTACTGGGTATGGCGGGAGGCGAACTCCGAGCCGACCGCATCCCAGGCGAGGCGATAGAACTTCACTTTCGCCTCGCTGTCCGCCGCCGGCGACTGCTGGGTCCGGCCGATCAGGCCGCGCAGTTCCGGATCGGCGAAGTCGGCGACCGATGACGGCAGCATGATCAGGCCGCCGCCGGCGAGCTCGCGCAGGGTTGCCATCACCTTGGGATAGAGCTGCTGGGTCAGCACCTGGGCGGCGTAGAGCGTATGCCGGTCGGGCACGTAGTAAGCGCCCATCTGCCGGCCATTGCGTTCCATGGCGGCGACCATGGCCTCGACCATCGCCGCCTCGGCGGCGAGCTGGCCCAGGCTCTCGCGCACCTGCGGGAAGTTGGTGGTGCCGTTGATGTCGGCGGTACGCCGGGCCAGGCCGGTGAGGAAGCGCATTTTCACCATTAGCCGGACCTGCGCCTGATAGTTCTGGTAGACGTGCGCCGGGGTGCCGTGGAACTGGGTCTGGCACATGGCGACGTCGCCGGCGACGAACACCCGCTCCCAGGGCACGTGGACATCGTCGAAATAGAGCAGGGCGTCGTTCTCGTCGAAACGGCTGGACAGCGGATAGTCGAACTCGCTGCCGGCATGCTGCTCGTACGACTTGCGCGAGAGGATCTTCAGACCCTTGGCGTTCATCGGCACGGTAAAGGAAACGGCGTATTTCTCGTCGCCCGGCTGCAGCGGCTGGATGCAGGTGACGAGAACCTCGTTGGCCATGATGCCGGCCGTGGCCAGCATCTTGGCACCGCGGATCGTCAGGCCGCTGTCGTCCCGGTCGACGATGCCGGCGACGAAGTCGTCGGACTGCTGCTCGTGCGCCGCCTTGGAGCGGTCGGCCTGGGGATTGATGATGACGTAGGTCAGATACAGGTCGTTGTCGCGGGCGAAACGGTAGTAGTCGGCGAGCGCGCCGGCACGGGCCGGATCGTAGGCGGCGAACGCCTCCAGGCCCATGTACATGCCGGACAGGCAGGAGGCGACATGGTCGGGCGAGCGGCCGAAGAAGCCGGCGTGCAGGCCGGCCCAGGTCTCCAGCGCGCGGCGGCGTTCGAGCAGCTCGTCATAGCTGGTGGGCAGCTGCCACATGCGGTGGGCCGGGCCGTCGCCGTCGGCCGGCTGGAAGGTCATCAGGTCGCGGTTCTCCGGTGCCGACTGGAAATCGTACAGCCGGCAGACCGAGGCCACGGCGTTGCGAAAGGCCGGATGGGTGGTGACGTCGCCGGCGGGGCCGCCGTCGAGGTAGACCGCGCGGCCATCTTTCAGCGATTGCAGATGTTGTGCGCCGTCCCGGATCATGGCGTCGCTCCCTTGTTGCTGCCGCCATGGTGCGGCGTTCGCGGGTGTCGGGCAATAGCGCGGGCGCGGCGCTTTCGCGGGCCAACACGACTGGCTAAGGTTTGCGTCTGACCGACCCGTCCAGCAAAGAAGGCAGGCAGCCCGCCATGAGCGTCACCACCCTGCATAACGGCCAGCTGTTCGACGGCGTTTCAGCCGAGCTGCGCGAGAACGCCTATGTCGTGATCGAGGACGAGCGGATCCGCGAGGTCGGCAGCGGCGCGCCGCCCGCCGGCAGCGGCGATGCCGTCGACCTGGGCGGGCGGGTGCTGATGCCGGGGCTGATCGACGCGCATGTCCACCTGATCGCCACCAACGCCAACGTCGGGGCGCTTGTCGACGACCCCGTCACCCTGACCGCCCTGCGTGCCGGGCAGATCGCCGAAGGCATGCTGATGCGCGGCTTTACCTCGGTGCGCGATGCCGGCGGTGCCGACTGGGGCCTGGCGATGGCGATCGAGGAGGGGCTGATCCGCGGGCCGCGGCTGTTCTACTCCGGCCGGGTGCTGAGCCAGACCGGCGGCCACGGCGACATGCGCCCGCGCGTCTACGACTGGGGCATGTGCCTGTGCTGCCTGCCCAACGCCCAGTTCACGGCGCTGGCCGACGGCGTCGACGAGGTGCGCAAGGCGGCACGCACCGAGCTGCGCCGCGGCGCTCACCAGATCAAGATCATGGCCTCGGGCGGCGTCGCCTCGCCGAGCGACCCGATCTGGAACCTGCAGTACTCGGAAGAGGAGATCCGCGCCGCGGTCTGGGAGGCGACCTCCTGGCGCACCTATGTGATGGCGCATGCCTATACGCCCGAGGCGATCTCGCGCTGCATCCGGTTCGGCGTGCGCTCGATCGAGCACGGCAACCTGATCGATGCGCCGACGGCCGCGTTGATGGCGGAGCACGACGCCTGGCTGGTGCCGACGCTGGTGACCTACGACTCCCTGCACCGCTACGGCGCCGAGTACGGCCTGCCGCCGGTCAGCGTCGCCAAGGTGGACGATGTGCGCATGCAGGGCCTGGAGTCGCTGGACATCGCCCGCAGCGCCGGCGTCAGCATCGGCTTCGGTACCGACCTTTTGGGCGGCATGCACAAGGACCAGTCGGGCGAGTTCGCGATCCGCGCCCAGGTGTTGAGCCCCCACGAGGTCCTGGTCAGCGCGACCTCGGGCAACGCCCGGCTGATGCAGCGCGAGGGCGAACTGGGGGTGATCGCAGAAGGGGCGCTGGCCGACATGATCGCCGTCGACGGCAACCCGCTCGACGACATCGCCCTGCTCGACGGTCAGGGCGAGAACATCCCCGTGATCATGCAGGGCGGCCGGTTCTACAAGCATAAGTTGTAAGTCGGTCCGACTCGCGCCACCGCGTCCGATGGATTGTTTCAATCGGGCATTTGTGGAAAGTTGTTGGCCAACCGCCGCAGCTTGAGCGGCGCGTTTTCGCGAATAATCCCGAACCAAGGCAGGGAGACCAACCTCCAATGCGATTCAAGGCAACAGTGCTGGCAGGCGCTGCGGCGGCGGCCCTGGCGGCAGCCCCGGTGGCGCAGGCCGAGAACTTCCGGTGGGCGTTCCAGGGCAACCTGCAGTCGCTCGACCCGCACGGGCTGTTCGAAACCTTCACCCTTGGCGCCCAGGCGAACATCTACGAAGCCCTGATCATGTACGACGACAAGATGAACGTCGTACCGATGCTGGCCGAGAGCTTCGAGCAGACCGGGCCGAACACCTGGCGCGCGAAGCTGCGCAAGGGCATCAAGTTCCACAACGGCAACGACCTGACGGCGGACGACTACATCTTCACCTGGAAGCGGGCGTTGTCCGACGGTTCGGACCTGAAGGTGCCGGCGCGCAAGATTGTCGACATCAAGAAGATCGACGATCACACCTTCGACGTGATCACCGGCAACCCGAACCCGATCCTGCCGCGCAGCCTGCTGATCCTCTATGTCATGGACAAGGAGTGGTCGGAGGCCAACAACACCGCCAGCGCCACCAACCTGAAGGGCGGCGAGGAAGGCAACTTCGCCAACCTGAACGCCAACGGCACCGGTCCGTTCATGGTTGCCTCGCATGCCGCCGGCGTGAAGACGGTGTTCAAGCGCAACACCAACTACTGGAAGCAGATCCCCGGCAACGTCACCGAAGGCGTGTTCACGCCGATCGCACAGGACGCGACCCGCGTGGCGGCGCTGATCTCCGGCGAGCTGGACCTGGCCTATCCGATCCCGGTGCAGGACTGGAAGCGCCTGGAAGGGGCGCCCGGCGTGAAGCCGCTGGCGGGCCCGGAAGCGCGGACGATCTTCCTCGGCATGGACCAGGTGCGCGACGAGCTGCTGTATTCCAGCGTCAAGGGCAAGAACCCGTTCAAGGACCTGCGGGTGCGCCAGGCCTTCGTGCACGCCATCGACATCAACGCCATCAAGGCCAAGACCATGCGCGGGGCGTCGATCCCGTCCGGCCTGATGGTGGCGCCGCAGATCGGCGGCCATGTCGCCGACCTGAACGCCTGGTGGCCCTACGATCCGGCCAAGGCCCGGCAGCTGCTGGCCGACGCCGGCTATCCGAACGGCTTCGAGCTGACCATGGACTGCCCGAACGATCGCTACGTCAACGACGAGAAGATCTGCCAGGCGGTCGCCTCGATGCTGGCCAAGGTCGGCGTCAAGGTGAAGGTGCTGGCCCAGACCAAGTCGAAGTACTTCGGCAAGGTGCTGGCGCAGAACGGCTACGACACCAGCTTCTTCCTGCTGGGCTGGACCCCCGGCACGATGGATTCGCATCAGGCGATCGAGCCGCTGATGTCCTGCCGCACGAAGGAGAAGGGCCGCGGCCTGTTCAACCTGGGCGGCTACTGCAACGAGCGGGTCTACGAGCTGGCGCCGGCGATCGAGTCGGAAACGGACCAGGCCAAGCGCGCGGCGATGATCCGCGAGGCCTTCCAGATCCACAAGGACGAGATCGGCCACATCCCGCTGCACCAGCAGCCGCTGTCGTGGGGCGTGTCCGAGAAGGTCTCGGTCGTGCAGCGTCCCGACAACGTGCTCGACCTGCGTTACGTCGTCGTGAAGTAGCGACCAATACGGCCCGGGCCGGAAACGGCCCGGGCCGCTTTCGTTCCAGACAGACGTCCCGCGGCTTGCGGGCGAGATTGAGACGCTACGTTGTTTGCCTTCGTCATCCGGCGGCTGCTGCAGTCGATCGTCGTCATGCTCACGGTGGCGCTGATCGGCTTCGCCCTGTTCCGCTACGTCGGCGATCCGATCAACAACATGGTCGGCCAGGATACGACGCTGCAGGACCGCGAGAAGCTGCGCGAGGACCTGGGCCTCAACGACCCCTTCGTCGTCCAGTACGGCCGCTATGTGGTGAACACGGTCAAGGGCAACTTCGGCTATTCCTACCAGCATCGCCGCCCGGTCGAGGACATGATCATGGAGCGGCTGCCGGCAACGCTGGAGCTGTCGCTGGTATCGGCCGTCCTGGCCCTGGTCATCGGTGTACCCATGGGGGTCTACACCGGGCTCAGACGCAACGGCGTGCTCGCCAAGCTGTTCATGGCGGTCTCCCTGATCGGCATATCCCTGCCGACATTCCTGATCGGCATTCTGCTGATCCTGCTGTTCGGGGTGATGCTGAACTGGCTGCCGACCTTCGGCCGCGGCGAGACGGCGATGCTGCTGGGCCTGTGGGACAGCGGCCTGATCACCGTTTCCGGACTTAAATCGCTGATGATGCCGGCGATTACCCTGGCGCTGTTCCAGATGACGCTGATCATGCGGCTGGTGCGTTCGGAGATGCTCGAGGTGCTGCGCACCGATTACATCAAGTTCGCGCGCGCCCGCGGTCTGACCAACCGGGCGGTGAACTTCGGCCACGCCCTGAAGAACACGATGGTCCCGGTGATCACCATCACCGGCCTGCAGCTCGGCTCGGTGATCGCCTTCGCCATCATCACCGAGAGCGTGTTCCAGTGGCCGGGCATGGGACTGATGTTCATCCAGGCGGTCGCCGACGTCGATATCCCGGTGATGGCGGCCTACCTGTGCCTGATCGCCTTTTTCTTCGTCGTCATCAACCTGATCGTCGACCTGCTGTACTACGTCGTCGATCCGCGCCTGCGGGCCGACCGGGCCGTGGCGGGCGGTCATGGCTGAGCGCACCATCGACACCAACCCGCAGGCGACGATCTGGGCGCGCTTTGTCGGCGGCCTGCAGCAGGCGCGCGACGGCGACGTCTGGTACAGTTTCACCCATTCGCCGATCACCATGGTCGCCGCGGCCGTCACGGCGGTGATCCTGCTGGGCGCCGCATTCGCGCCCTGGATCGCGCCGCACGACCCGTTCGACCTCGCCTCCATCGACCTGATGGACGCCAGCCTGCCGCCGCTGTGGATGGAAGGCGGCGACGCCCGCTTCCTGCTGGGCACCGACGATCAGGGCCGCGACGTGCTGTCGACGATCATGTACGGCGCCCGCATCTCGCTCGGCGTCGGCCTCGCCGCGGTACTGTTCTCGCTGGTGCTGGGGGTCGGCCTCGGGCTGTTCTCTGGCTATGTCGGCGGCAGCATCGATGCCTTCATCATGCGGGTCGCCGACGTGCAGCTCAGCTTTCCGGCGATCCTCATCGCCCTGCTGGTCGACGGCGTGGTGCGCGGCGTGCTGCCGCGCGACATGCACGACGAACTGGCGATCTATGTGCTGGTGTTCTCCATCGGCATCTCCGGCTGGGTCGGCTATGCCCGTACCGTGCGGGGCTCGACCCTGGTGGAGAAGAACAAGGAATACGTCCAGGCCGCCCGAGTGATCGGCCGGCCGCCGCTGATCATCATGCTGCGCCACGTGCTGCCCAACGTGATGGGCCCGGTGCTGGTAATCGCCACCATCCATCTCGCCGTCGCCATCATCACCGAGGCGACCCTGAGCTTCCTCGGCGTCGGCGTGCCGCCGACGGAGCCGTCGCTGGGCACGCTGATCAACATCGGCAACGACTACCTGTTCTCCGGCGAATGGTGGATCACCATCTTCCCCGGCATCGTCCTGGCGCTGCTGGTGCTGGCGGTCAATCTGTTGGGCGACTGGCTGCGCGACGCCCTCAATCCCAAGCTGCGCTGAGAGTCATGGCCGACGCGATCACCAACCAGCCGCTGCTGTCGGTACGCAACCTGCGCATCGAGTTTCCGACGCGGCGCGGCCTGCTGGTCGCCGTCGACGACATCTCCTTCGACATCGCGCCCGGCGAGATCCTCGGCGTGGTCGGCGAGTCCGGCGCCGGCAAGTCGCTGACGGGTGCGGCGATCATCGGCCTGCTGGAGCCGCCGGGACGCATCGCCCATGGCGAGATCACCCTGGAAGGCCGGCGCATCGACAACCTGCCCTACGAGCAGATGCGTCGGATCCGCGGGCGCCAGATCGGCGCCATCTTCCAGGATCCGCTGACCAGCCTGAACCCGCTCTATACCGTGGAGCGGCAGCTGGTGGAGACGATCCAGACCCACCTGCCGCTGAACGAGCGCGAGGCCAGGGCACGGGCGCTCGACCTGTTGAAGGAGGTCGGCATTCCCGGGGCCGAGCAACGCATCGGCCACTACCCGCACCAGTTCTCCGGCGGCATGCGCCAGCGCGTGGTGATCGCCCTGGCGCTGTGCGCCGAGCCGCGCCTGATCATTGCCGACGAGCCGACGACGGCACTCGATGTCTCAATCCAGGCGCAGATCATCAGCCTGCTGAAGCGGTTGTGCCGCGAGCACCAGACGGCGGTGATGCTGGTGACCCACGACATGGGCGTGATCGCCGAGGCGGCCGACCGCGTGGCGGTGATGTACTCGGGCCGCATCGCCGAGGTCGGCCCGGTGCGCGACGTCGTCCTCAACGCGCGCCATCCCTATACCCACGGCCTGATGGGCTCGATCCCGCACATCGGCCATGACGTCGCGGAGCTCACGCAGATCGAGGGGGCGATGCCGCGGCTGCAGGAGATCCCGCCGGGTTGCCCGTTCAACCCGCGCTGCCCGGAAGTGTTCGACCGCTGCCGGGCAGAGCGGCCGGAGCTGCAATGGGTCGGCGCCAGCCAGGTGGCCTGCCACCTGTTCGATTCCGCCGAGCGGCGGGCCGTGGCCGGTGAGTGAGACCATGGCAGTTCCCAGCGCCAACGCCGGCACGGCCGATCCGCTGCTCGAGGTCGATGGCCTGCTGCGCTACTTCGACGTTTCGCCGCCGCTGCTGAACCGGC
>Ga0056121_1000184_pt1 | contig 24173 bp, 20 predicted proteins | sample WorMetHEROISLAND_FD_83872 | JGI IMG/M metagenome (GOLD analysis project Ga0056121, IMG submission 83872) | Marine gutless worms symbiont microbial communities from Max Planck institute for Marine Microbiology, Germany - Olavius sp. 1 HERON ISLAND ...
CCGGCCGCGGCCGGGCCGTAATAGCCCAGCGCCCGGTTGAGCCAGCCGTCGGCCAGGCCGCTGACGCCGTTGAGGCCGTTCTCCAGCAGGTCCTGGGCGTCGAAGTGCGAGCGCTCGCGGTAGCCGGTCTGGGCCGCGTGCACCACCAGCAACTGCTTGTCCCGCCACAACGGGGCGATGCCCGCGAGCCTGGGGTGCAGGGCGAAGAAGCCGTCCAGCGGCAGGTCGTCGCGGTCGTCGTCGTTGTTGATCTGGCCGCGCTGGCCGAAGTAATCGCTGTCGCCCGGCGCCGGCACCAGGGCCAGGCCGTCGGCGCCGCCGCGCAGGATCAGCACCACCAGGCGTGGATCCCCGGCGATATCGGCCAGCGCCAGCGAGGGCAGGCCCAGCGCGGCGATGGCGCCGCCTGCGGCGGCGCCGGCTAGAACGTCGCGGCGGCTCGGCATGGGCTACCTCCGTTGCAGACCGGGGCTGGCCAGGACCAGCGCCAGGGCGGTCGCGTTGTCGCCGGCGGCCGCGGCGTCGGCGATCTGCGCCATGCTCGCGGCATCGGCCAGGCCGGCGATGCTGTCCGCGGCGACCCGTATCGGCTCGAGCCCCGGCGCGCGATCGCCGGCGATGTAGGCGGCGAAGCGGGCCCGGCGCACGGCGCTGTCGGGATCGACCCAGGCCGAAGCGACGTCCGGCCAGCCGGCCGGCGAGGGCGCCATGAACGGCTGCTGGCCGAAGCTGGTCAGGGTGTCGAGGAGCAGGCCGGTGTCGGCCGCGCCGCCGACGGCGCGTATGACCGCGACGACGTAGTCCTGGTGGCTCTTCACCTTGACCTGCGTCGGCGTCCAGGCCTCGGGCAGGTCGACCAGGGCGGCGGATACCGCGGCGAGATCGCCGTCGCTGTCCAGGAACACTTGCTCCAGCCGCGCCACCGCCGCCGGCGGCGGCGCGTCGGCGATGAAGTGGCGGGCGAGCTTGGTGGCGACGTGGCGCGCCGTTGCCGGCGCCCGGGCGAGACGGTCGAGCGCGTCGCGGCCCTCCTGCTCGCCGGCCTCTTCGTAGGTCACGCCCAGCAGGGTCTTCGGCCCCGGTTCGTGGAAATCGTTGCGGAAGGCGAATTCGCCGGCCCTGTCGTCGTAGGCCCGGGCGAAGGTCCAGCCGGTCAGCATCTTGGCGAACTCGCGCACGTCCTGCTGGGTATAGCCGCCGTCGACGCCCAGCGTGTGCAGTTCCAGGATCTCGCGGGCCAGGTTCTCGTTCAGGCCGCGGGCGCTGTAGCTGCCACGGCGTGACTGGCTGCCGACCGAGGAATAGTTGTCCAGGTAGAACAGCATGCCCGGATGCGACGCCGCGGCGTGCAGCATGTCGGCAAAGCGCCCGGTGACGTACGGGCGCACGGCCTCGCGCTCATGCGCGCCGGCCATGCCGATGGCCACCGCCTTGCGCCCCGAGACGGTGAAATGGTTGCCCCAGAACCAGACCAGGCGCTCGCGGAACGGATCCTCGGCGGCGATCGCCGCGGCCAGCCGGGCCTCGGCCTCGCGCTGCCACAGCGCGGCATAGGGACCCTGAATGCGGCGCACCAGCTCGGCCACGCTGCGGGTGACGGCGTCCCACCAGTCGAGCACATTCTCGCTGCCCGGCGGCAGGTCGCGCATGGCCGCCGGCACCGACGGCGCGGCGGCGAGCTGGGCATGCAGCCAGCCGCGCGGGTCGCCGGCGATGCGGTCGACCTCGCCGGGCGCCGGGCCGAAGCCGAAGCGGTGGCTGGCGAGCATGGCCTCGGTGCGGGACATCGTCACTCCTGGGCGATGGCGCGCGGATGCGGGCCGTCAGCAGACAACTGTAGCAGAAATCGGTCCAGCGACCGCCTCAAAGCCCAAACAGGGCCCTGGCGTTGCCGCCCAGAATGGCCGATTTCTGCGCGTCGTCGTATTTGCAGTCGCGGACCACCCGGGTCGGGGTCATATCACCGATAGGGAACGGCCAGTCCGAGCCGAGCAGCACCCGCCCGGTGCCGACGAGGTCGCACAAATAATGCAGGGCGTCGGGGCGGAAGACGATGGAATCGAAGTAGAGCCGGTGGAAGCCCTCGACCGGGTCGGCGACGCTGTCTGCGTGCACGGCGTGATTGCGCGCCAGGCGGCCGAGCATGAACGGCAGGGCGGCGCCGCCGGTGGCGACGATCAGCTTCAGCTCCGGATGGCGCAGCAGGTGGCCGGAGAACAGCAACCGGGAGACGGCGATGGTGGTGTCGGTGACCCGGCCGACCGCGTTCATCATGCCGAAGTCGTGCAGGCGGGCATCGTCGGAACCGAACATCGGGTGGACGAACACCGGCACCGCGAGTTCCGCCGCCCGGGCCCAGAAGGGTTCCAGCCCGGGATCGTCCAGGTTGCCGTGATCGCCCTTGGGCTGGGTGCCGATCATGATGCCGGGAAAGCCGGCCGCGACGGCCTCGTCCAGCACCGCCGCGGCCTCGACGCCGTCCTGCATCGGCACCGTGGCCAGCGGCGTCAGGCCGTCGGCTCCGGCAGCGGCGGCGAGCGCCAGCTCGTTCAGGAAGCGGCTCCAGTCGGCGCCTTCGTCGGCCGGCAGCTGGTAGCCGAAGCTGTCGAGCCAGCCGCCGGCGAGCTGCAGGTCCAGGCCCTGTTCGCGCATCCAGGCGCGGCGTTCGTCGCTCTCGCGCAGCCGGGCCATCACCGGCCGGGTCGGCGTGGCGCCGGCGAACACGAAGCGGAAGCCGCCATCGTCGCTGACGACCGTCTCCACCGAGGGAAAGCGGCGCTGTCCGGCGGCGAGCGCGTCCAGCGTCGCCTGCGGCAGGTAGTGGGCGTGGCAGTCGATGATCACGGTTTCGTCTCCGTTGTCGCGCCGGCCTCGTGCAGCAGGCGCTCGATGTCGACCGGGCGCATCGGCAGGCGCAGGAGCTCCAGGCCGCGCGGCGCCAGAGCGTCGTTGACGGCGCTCGCCACCGCCGCCGGCGCGGCCAGGTAGCCGCCTTCGCCGACGCCCTTCTGGCCGTGCGAGGTCAGCGGCGAGGGCGTGCAGTGTTCGGCCAGGGCGATCTCGGGCACCTCGAAGGCGCTCGGCAGCAGGTAGTCGGCGAAGCTGCCGGCGAGCAGCTGGCCGTCGCCGTCATAGGCGAACTCCTCGTAGAGCGCGGCGCCGATGCCGTGCGCGGTGCCGCCCAGCACCATGCCGCGGACGATATCGGGGTTGATCACCGTGCCGCAGTCGTGGGCGATGGCATAGTGCGGCAGGCGGACGACGCCGGTGTCGGGGTCGATCTCCGCCAGCACGATGTGCGCGGCGAAGGAATAGCAGGGATACATCTGCACCCGGCCGTCCGCCGTCGGCAGGCTGCCGCCCAGCGGCACTTCCCAGACGTAGCTCGCCTGCAGGCCCGGCTCCAGGCCGGGCGGCATCAGGTGAAAGCGGCGGTGGGCGATCAGGGCGATGTCGCGCCAGTCGACGTGGCGTTCGGGCGCGCCGGCGACTGCCGCCCGGCCGTCGCGCAGCACCAGGGCGTCGGCGGCGACGCCGAGCTGATGCGCGGCGATCGTCAGCGCCCGTTCCCGCACCAGCCGGGCGGCGCCGGCCGCCGCCCCGCCCAGCATGATCGCCATGCGGCTGGCCACCGGGCTGTTGCCGGGCAGGCCGGTGAGCGAGTCGCCGTGGATCACCCGCACCTGCTCGACCGGCAGGTCCAGCTCCTCGGCGACGATGCTGGCGACCAGGGTCTCGTGGCCCTGGCCGGCGGTCGAGGTGTAGATCACCGCCGTCACCGCGCCGTCGCGGCCGACCTGCACGCGGCAGGACTCCGGCCAGGTGGTGGTGTCGTTCTTGGGATTGAGCAGCGGCTCGAAGGCCGAGTTGCCGCCGCCCGGCTCCAGGCAGGTGGCAAAGCCGAGGCCGGCGAGCCGGCCCCGGCGGCGCAGCGCGTCGCGTTCGGCCAGCAGCGCCGGCAGGTCGGCGAGCCCGACGGCCTTGTCGAGCACGGCGTGATAGTCGCCGCTGTCGTACAGCGAACCGCTGGGGATGCGGTAGGGGAATTCATCGGCGGGGATGAAGTTGCGCCGGCGCACCTCCAGCCGGTCCAGCCCCAGGGCGCGGGCGACCTTGTCGATGGCGGTCTCGATCGCCAGGTTGGTCGGCGCCTGGCCGAAGCCGCGCACGGCGATCTGCCCGGTCTTGTTGGTGGATACGCAGATCGCCTCGTATTCGACGCTGGCGATGCGATAGGGGCCGACGATGGCGCCGACCGGCTTGCCGAGCTGGAACGGCGCCCGGCCGGTATGGCCGCCGACGTCCTCGAGCGCCTTCAGGCGCATGGACCGGATCACCCCGTCGCTGTCGAAGGCGACCTCGACGTCGAAGCGGCGGTCGGGGCCGTGGGCGTCGCCGCCGGCCATGTTGTCGGCCCGGTCCTCGATCAGCCGCACCGGCCGGTTGAGCTTGCGGGCGAGATAGCCGGCCAGCACGGTCTGCTTGATGCCGCGCTTGACGCCGTAGCTGCCGCCGACGTCGACGTCGTAGTGCACGCGCACGGCGCTGGACGGCAGGCGCAGGGCGGCAGCGATCTGCTCCGGGTAGGACGGCATCTGGATCGAGGCCCAGACGTCGAGGATGTCGTCGGCGGCATGCCACTCGGCCAGCACCCCGAAGGTCTCCAGCGGCACGGTGGCGCTGCGGCCCCACCTGGCACTGAACTGCAGGCGTTCGGGCGCGGCGGCGAAGTCGCCGTCGACGTCGCCCCAGACGAAGGTGTGGCGGTAGAGCACGTTGCTGCCGTGCGCCGCGTGCACCGGCGGCGAGGCCGGGTCGAGCGCCGCTTCGGCGTCGAGCACCGCCGGCCGCGGCGCATAGTCGACCTCCAGCAGGTCCAGCGCGTCCTCGGCGATGTGGCGCGAGCGGGCGACCACCGCGGCGACCCACTCGCCGACATAACGCACCTCGCCGTCGGCCAGCGGGAAGCAGCGCACGTTCGGGGTATCGACGGCATTGGCCAGCGGGTTGCAGGCGGCGGCCAGCTCGTCGCCCCACAGCACCGCGGCTACGCCGTCCAGGGCCAGGGCGGCGCGGTCGTCGACGGCGGTGATGGCGGCGCTGGGGTGCGGGCTCGCCAGCACCGCCACGTGCAGCATGCCGGGCCGCGCCAGGTCGGCGACGAAGCGCCCCTGGCCGCGCACGAAGCGGGGATCCTCCTTGGCCCGCTGCTTGGCGCCGAGGCGGCGGAACGGCGCCTGCACCGGCGTCGGCGCGCTCATGCCCGGGGGTCCTGGCGCAGCCGGGCGGCGGCTAGCCGCACCGCCTCGATGATCTGGCCATAGCCGGTGCAGCGGCACAGGTTGCCGCCGATCGCCTCGCGGATCGCCTGGTCGTCGGGCGCGGCGTTCTCCCGCAGCAGGGCCCGGGCGGCGATCAGCATGCCCGGCGTGCAGTAGCCGCACTGCAGCCCGTGGGCTTCGCAGAAGGCATCCTGCAGGGGGCTGAGGCTGCCGTCCGGTTCGGCCAGCCCTTCCACCGTGGTCACCGACTGGCCGTCCACCTGCACCGCGAACAGCAGGCAGGCGCGCACCGGCGTGCCGTCCAGCAGCACGCTGCAGCAGCCACAGACGCCGTGCTCGCAGCCGGCGTGGCTGCCGGTCAGGCGCAGCTCGTCGCGCAGGAAGTCGAGCAGGCTCAGCCGCGGCTCCACCTGGCGGCGATGGACCTGGCCATTGACGGTCACCGTGATGTCGAGCGCCGCGGTCAAGGCGGGCCGGCCTCCAGCCGGGCCCGTGCCTCGTCCGCCGCGTCGGCGATGGCGCGGGCGGCCAGCCGCCGGGCGACCCGCCTTCGATAGCCGGCGGAGGCGTGGACGTCGTCGTCCGGGTCGATGCCCTGGTCGATGGCGGGCACGGCGGCGGCGATGTCCGCCTCCGTCAGGCCCGTGCCGACGAGCGCATCGGCCACTGCCGGGATGGCGACGGCGGTAGCCGCGACACCGCCCAGACCGAGCCGCAACCGCCGGCAGCGGCCGTCGGCATCGAGCGCCAGCTGCGCCGCCGCCGCGACCATGGCGAAGTCGCCGTGGCGCATGCTGACCTCGTGGAAGGCGCAGCCGACGGCGGTTTCGGTCCAGACGGGAAAGGACACGGCGGTCAGGCACTCGTCGTCGGCGCAGACCGTGGTCAGGGCGGCGGTGGCGAAGTCGCCGGCGGCGACGCGACGCGGGCCGCGGCGGCTGGCCAGGTGCAACGTCGCTTCCAGGGTGACGGCGGCCAGCGGGATCTCCGCCGCCGGGTCGGCCTGGCACAGGCTGCCGCCGACGGTGCCGCGGTTGCGCGTCTGCACGTGGCCGACATGGCACAGCGCCCGGGCCAGCAACGGGCAGTGCGCGGCGACCAGGGGATCGCGCTCGGCCGTGCGCTGGCGGGTCATGGCGCCGATCACCAGGGCATCGCCGTCCCGGGCGATGCCGTCGAGTTCGTCGACGGCGTTGATGTCGACGAGCCGGTCGGGCCGGGCCAGACGGGTCGCCATCAGCGGCACCAGGCTCTGGCCGCCGGCGATGATGCGCGCCTCGCCGTCGCTCTCGGCCAGCACGCGGCAGACCTCGTCGACGGTGCGGGCGCGGTAGTAGTCGAACGGCGCGCTCTTCATGCGCTGTCGCCTTGCCGCCTGTTGCCGTTTCTCTCCCGGCGCCAAGGGTAGCGCCGGCCGTCGCGGCGGGGATAGTGCAAATCCGCGGGGTCCGCTGGACAGCGCCGGCCACGCGGGAGGATGATGGCTGCGACGACGGAGGAAACGACAAAGGGAGCGGGTGATGGCGGCCACCGGCAGTCCCGCCCGGGCAAACCGGGACCAGGCCATGCAGCCGGTCGGCGGCCCGGCGGTGTGGTCGGCGGCGGAGATGGCGGCGCGCGACGACTGGCTTTATCGCCTGAGCGCCGAAGATCTCGGCGAGCTCGAGGCGGCGGCGGCCGACTTCGAGGCCAGCGGCCGCGACCTGCTGGAGATGCGGCGCGAGCTGTTCCCGCTGCCGTCGTTCGGCGCCCGGCTGCACCGGTTTCGCGCGGAGATCCTCGACGGCCGCGGCTTCGTGCAGCTGCGCGGCCTGCCGGTGGCGCGCTACGACCGGCGCCAGGCGGCGACGGTGTTCCTGGGCATCGGCGCCCATCTGGGCGACGAGATGGCCTCGCAGAACGCCAAGGGCCATGTCCTGGGACACGTGCGCGACATCGGCCAGTCCCGGCGCGATCCCGACCAGCGCGGGCCCTACTCGCGCGAGCGCATCCCGTTCCACGTCGATTGCTGCGACATCGTCGGGCTGTTGTGCCTGCAGCCGGCCAAGGCCGGCGGCGAGAGCAGCATCGCCAGCTCCGGGCACATCTACAACACTCTGCTGGCGCGCCGGCCGGAGCTGATCGCCCCGCTCACGCGCCCGGTCTATCGCGACCGCCGCGGCGAGATACCGCCCGGCAAGGAGCCGTGGTACGCGATCCCGGTGTTCAGCCGCGACGGCGACCTGCTGTCGACCTCGATCGAGCCGACCTACATCGGCTCGGTGGCGCGGCATTTCGACAAGGAACCCAACGACGACGCGCAGCGCGAGGGCGTCGCCGCGGTGCAGGCGCTGGCCGAGGAACTGCACCTCGATATCGCCTTCGAGCAGGGCGACATGCAGTTCCTGCACAACCACACGATCATGCATTCCCGCCAGGGCTTCGAGGACTTCCCCGAGCCCGACCGCCACCGCCACCTGCTGCGCCTGTGGCTGCTCAACCACGACGGCCGGCCGCTGCCGGCGGCCTACTACGAGCGCCACGGCGCGCCCGACAGCGTGCGCCGGCCCGGCGGCATCGTCGGCCCGGACACGGTCCTGCACTGTCCGCTGGAGCCGGCCTGACCGGCGCGGCCGGCCTTCAGGCGGTCTGCGGCGGCACGAACGCGGTCACCGCCGGCGGCTCGCCGGCGAAGCGCTCGATCTGCACCAGCGCCGACTGCGCGCTCGGCCCCTGGGCCAGCTTCGAGGTGCCAACGTCGCGGGTCAGCACGTTGGGATTGCCGTGCTTGTCGAGGCTGCCGGCCTCGCCGGGGGCGAGCGGGTCGAACCAGGCGCCGGTCGGCAGGCAGACCGCGCCGGGGCGCATGGCATCGGTGACCCGGGCCCCGGCCAGGGCCTGGCCGCGGTCGTTGTAGAGCCGGACCACGTCGCCGTCGGCGATGCCCCGCGCGGCCGCATCGGCCGGCGAGATGTAGACCGGTTCGCGGCCGGCGATCTTGTCGGCAAGGCTCAGCCGGCCCTGGTCGAGCTGGCTGTGCAGCCGGGTCTTCGGCTGGCTCGACAGCATGTGCAGCGGGTAGTCGTTGGCCCTGTCGGCGCCGAGCCATTCCCGTGGCGCCAGCCAGGTGGGATGGCCGGGGCAGTCGTCGTAGTCGAACCCGGCGATGGTCTCGGAGAAGATCTCGATCCGCCCGGACGGCGTGCGCAGGGCATGCGCCTCGGGGTCGTCGCGAAAGGCCTTAAACAGCACCGTCGGTTCGTCGGGCAGCGGCGCGGCGACATGGCCCTCGGCCCAGAAGGTCTCGAAGTCGGGCCAGGTCAGGTCGTGCTGGGCGGCCTGCTGGCGGCCGACGTCGTAGAGGTGGCGGATCCAGGCCATCTCGTCGCGCCCCTCGGTATAGGCGTCGGCAAAGCCGAGGCGGCCGGCCAGTCCGGTGAAGATGTCGTAGTCGTTGCGGGCCTCGCCCACCGGCGCGATCGCCTGGTGCATGGCGACGACGTAGCGGTCGCGGTCGCCGGCGCCGATGTCGTTGCGCTCCAGCGAGGTGGTCGCCGGCAGGACGATGTCGGCATAGCGCGCCGCCGCCGTCCACCAGGGTTCGTGCACGACGATGGTCTCCGGCCGCTGCCAGGCGGCGATCAGCCGGTTCAGGTCCTGGTGATGGTGGAACGGGTTGCCGCCGGCCCAGTAGACCAGGCGGATGTCGGGATAGCTGCGGCGCTCGCCGTTGAAGTCGTAGGCGCCGCCGGGCTCGAGCAGCATGTCGGCGATGCGGGCGACCGGGATGGTGCTGCCGGTCGGGTTCTGGCCGAGCGGCAGGCGCGGCACCACCATGGCCCCGCGCGGCATGCCGATGCCGGCGATCGAGCCGTAGCCGAGGCCGAAACCGCCGCCGGGCAGGCCGATCTGGCCGAGCATGGCCGCCAGCGTGACCGCCATCCAGAACGGCTGCTCGCCGTGCTCGCCGCGCTGCAGCGAGTAGCTCGCCGTGAGCATGGTGCGCTTGCTCGCCATCCGCCGGGCCAGGCCGCGGATCGCCTCGGCGTCGACATCGCAGATCGCCGCCGCCCAGTCCGCGTCCTTGGGCGTGCCGTCGCCCGCGCCCGTCAGGTAGGCCGCGAAGGCGTCGTAGCCGGTGCAGTAGCGGGCCAGGAAGTCGCGGTCGTGCAGGCCCTCGCTGACCAGGGTGTGGGCGAGCCCCAGCATCAGCGCCGTGTCGGTGTTGGGCCGCGGTGCCAGCCAGTCGGCGGCGAGGAACTCGGCCATGTCGTCGCGGTTGGGCGAGACGTTGACGAAGGCGACCCCGGCCGCGGCCGCGCGGCGCAGCCAGGGCTCGAGCTCGTGCGTGGCGGTGCCGCTGGCGCCGACCTGGTCGTTGCGCAGCGGCAGGCCGCCGAAGGCGACGAACAGCTCGCAGTCGCGGACGATGCCGTCCCACGACGTCATGCCGCCGATGACCCCGCCGAAGCTGCCGACGACGTGGGGCAGGATGGTCATTGCCGCGGCCACGGAATAGCTCTGCACGCTGCCGGTGAAGCCACCGAACCCGTTCAGGAACCGGTGCAGCTGGGCGTTGGCGCGGTGCACCCGGCCCATGCTGGCCCAGCCGTAGGAGCCGCCGTAGATCGCCGTGTTGCCGTGCTCGTCGCGCACCCGCCGCAGCTCACCGGCGACCAGGTCGAGCGCCGTGTCCCAATCGACGGCGACGAACGGCTCGGCGCCGCGCCGTTCCCGTGCGCTGCCCGGCCCGCCCTCGAGCCAGCCGGCCCGGACATAGGGCCGGTCGATGCGGGTCTCGCTGTGCACGGCATCGGGGATCGCGTCGATCAGGGGCGACGGCGCTTCGTCGGCGGCGAAAGCCTGAGTGCCGACCAGCCGGCCGTCGGCGACGATGGCATCGAACGACCCCCACAGGGAGCCGTGGGGAACGCGGGTGGTCGGGGCGGTGCTCTCGCTCATGGTCATGCCTTCGTGCTAGTGCAGGCGGCGATCTGTCGGGGGTGACAGGTTAGCGGGCCTGGCGGTGCCTGCCTATGGCAAGCCCGGTGCGCCGGCCGCAAGCGTTGGAGCGTAGGCGATGAAACGGTTTCTTCTCGGGCTGGCCGCGGGGGTGGTGCTGAGCCTTGTTCTGGCGCTGCTGGCCGGGGTGCTGGTGGTCGGCCTGCCGGGCGGGGCGCCGGAGGAAGCGCCGCCGGTGGTGGCCGACAGTGCCGGCCCGGTCGAGGCCGAGGCGGCGCTGGCCGCCCATTCGGCCGAGTTCGCCCGCCGGGAGCTGGAGGTGGTGCCCGGCGTGCATGTGGCGATCGGCTACGGCCTCGCCAACGTCATCGTCATCGAGGCGCCCGACGGCCTGATCGTCGTCGATACGCTGGAATCGATCCGCGCCGCCAACGGTCTGCTGCCCTGGCTGCGCGGGCTGCGCCGGCGCAGCGGCAAGGACGTCGCCCACATCATCTACAGCCACAACCACGCCGACCACGTGTTCGGTGCCGGCGTCATTGCCGGTGACCAGCCCGAACCGCCGCAGGTCTGGGCCCAGGCCGGCACCGCGGAACGGGTGCATGCCGTGGTCAGCGTGCTGCGGCCGGTGATCTATCGCCGCTCGATGCGCCAGTTCGGCGTATTCCTGGACGACGACGCCCTGGTCAACGCCGGGATCGGCCCGAGGCTCAAGTCCGACCACCGGGGCGGCGTGTTCTACCTCGAACCCGACCACGTCTTCGCCCGGCCCGACGAGCGCCTCACCATGGCCGGCGAACGCCTGCGCGTGCTGCATGCGCCGGGCGAGACCAACGACCAGCTGGCGATCTACCTGCCGGACCGCGGCGTGCTGCTGCCGGCCGACAACTACTACCATGCCTTTCCCAACCTCTACGCGATCCGCGGCACGCCCTATCGCGACCCGCGGCTGTGGGCGTCCTCGATCGACGCCATGCTGGCGCTGGCGCCGCAGGTGATGATCCCGCAACACGGCGGTCCCGTGGCGGGTGCCGGGGTGATCCGCGAACGCCTGACCAACTACCGCGATGCCATCCAGTTCGTGCACGACCAGACCATCCGCCTGATCAACCGCGGCCTGACCCCGCTGGAGATCGCCGAGACCATCAAGCTGCCGCCGCACCTGGCCGGCCAGCCCTACCTGCAGGAGTTCTACGGCCGGGTCGACTGGGCCGCACGCGCCGTGTTCGCCGGCCAGCTGGGCTGGTTCTCCGGCGATCCGGTCGAGCTGAACCCGGTGTTCCCCGGCCGCGAAGCGACCCTGATGGCGGAGCTGGCCGGCGGTCCCGAAGCGCTCGCGGCGGCCGCCCGCGCGGCGCTCGATCGCGACGAGGCCAACTGGGCCCTGGCCCTGGCCGGGCACCTGCAGCGCCTGGGCGCGCCGGGCGCGAGTGCGCTGCGGGCCGAGGCGCTGATCCGGCTGGGTGCGGCCGAGCGCTCGGCGACGGGCCGCAACTACTTCCTGACCGCGGCGGCGGAAGCGCGCGGTTTCGGCATGCCGAAGTCGACTGCCGCCGAGGCGCCGGTGGAGATGTTCGCCGCCTTTCCGATCCGCAACTACCTGACGGCCATGCAGGTGGCACTGAAGGCAGAGCAGGTGCTGGGCCTGGAAATGGCGATCGGCTTCGCCTTTGCCGACACGGACGAACGCTACAGCCTGCGCATCCGCCGCGGCGTCGCCGTGCTGGAGACCGGCCTGGCGCCGGACCGGACGGCGACCCTGCGCACGGATACGATGACGTTGAAGCAGATCCTCGCCGGCCGCCTGCAGCCGGCCCGCGCGGTGCTTTCGGGCGCGCTCGCCGTCAACGGCGAGATCGGCGACTTCATCCGCTTCCTGGGCCACTTCGAACGCGATGGCGAAAGCTGAGCCGGCGAGTTCCGGGGAGTTCCGGGGGGAGTTCCGGGGACACATGACTTAATTGCGGCGACGTCGCGGGCCCGGCCAACGCCAAAGCTTCAATTAAGTCATGTGTCCCCGGAACTGTGCCGCCGCGGGCCTGGCCGGCGCCGGCGCAGCTGCCGACCGAGTTGCATCTCTAGTCGGGCGACGAAGCGCTCGTCGCCCAGCGGCCTGCCGGTGCGCGTGTGCCGGCGTAGGGCGTCAAGCGTGCCCGTGTCGCCGGGTTGCCGCAGCAAAGCCTGCCAGTCGGAAAGGCGGGCCAGCAGGGGTGCCGGATCGCATAGCCCGTCGCCGACCCCGGATAGGTGGCTGCGGGCGCTGCTCCACGGCCACGCCGCCGCGCTGGCTGTCAGCCCCGCGCGCACCGGGTTCAGCTCGACATAGCGGGAGGCCGCGAGCAGATGCGCCTCATCCATGACCACCGAAGCGAACCGGCCCTGCCACAAGTAGCCTTGCCAGTCTTCGCGGGCGTTGATGTAGCGGGTGTAGCGTCGATGGGTTTCGCCGATCGCCGCCGCCAGGGCTGTTGTGCGGGCTGGGACGACGATCAGGTGGACGTGATTGGGCATCAGGCAGTACGCCCAGACGGCCAGCCCATGTGTCCGGCACTGCTCTGCAGCGATTGCGCGATAGCGGAGATAGTCCGCAGTTTCGAAGAATGTGCGTTGGCGCCGGTTGCCGCGTTGCGTGACGTGATGCGGGAGACCGGGGACGACGACGCGTGCCAGTCTGGCCATGTCGCACCTCGAGCGAGTGCTTGCTGTTCTGCGCAGAGATATGGCGGGGGCAGGGGCGAATTAGGTCATGTGTCCCCGGAACTCTTGGCGCTAAGCTGGCATCTGCGACATCTAGAGGGCTGAAGAGGACGGGCGATGAAGTACCGCCGGGACGAGGCCAAGGACTATGCCCGCGAACACATGCGTGGCATCTGGGCGGCGGCACTGACGCCGTTCGCCGCCGACCTGTCGCTCGACGAGGCCGGCTTCCGCGCCAACATGCGTCACTGGTTCGACGATTTGGGCATCGACGGCCTGTTCATTGCCGGCAAGCAGGGCGAGTTCTTCTCCATGTCGGTGGCGGAGCGCAAGCGCTGCTGCGAGCTGGCGGTGGACGAGGCGGCCGGGCGCGGCGCGGTGATCATGTCCTGCTCGGACCAGAACATGGACACGGTGCTGGAGCTGGCCCGGCACGCGCAGGGCGCGGGCGCCGACTACATCGTCGTGCACGCACCGGTGCTGCATTTCGTCAACGAACAGGACGAACTGCTCTACGCCTACTACCGTCATATCGCCGAGCAGGTGGACATCGGCATCGCCCTGTGGAGCCACCCCGACAGCGGCTACCTGATGAGCCCGGAGCTGTGCGCCCGCATCGCCGGGCTGCCGAACGTGGTGGCGATCAAATACTCCGTGCCGCGGGAGATGTACGCCCGCCTGACCGAGCTCGCCGGCGACCGGCTGCTGGTCAGCACCGCCTCGGAAGAGGCCTGGCTCGACAACATCGTCGAGCTCGGCTGGCAGCTCTACCTCTGTTCCTCGCCGCCCTACCTGCTGCAGAGCGGCGCCGACCGGCGCATGCGCGAATACACCGACCTCGCCTTTGCCGGCCAGGTCGACGAGGCGCGCGCCGTCTGGCAGAGCCTGCAGCCGGTGCGCCAGGCGCTGGCCTCGACGCGGCCGGCGGACAAGCCGCAGGCCCACCAGAAGTACTGGCAGAGCCTGCTCGGCCAGGCCGGCGGCGCCGTGCGGGCGCCGATGCTGGAGCTGACGGACGAGGAGAAGGCCCGCACCCGGGCGGCGTTCGAGGGCTGCGGGCTCAAGCTCGCCGGTCCGGCGGCGGCCTGAGGCGCCCGCGATGGCCACGCACCCGGGCTTCAAGCCGTTCGACTTCACCGCCTGGATCGAGCGCCACCGCGACCAGCTGAAGCCGCCGGTGGCCAACAAGCTGCTGTTCGAGGAAGACGGCATGATCGTCATGGTGGTCGGCGGGCCGAACGCCCGCGTCGACTTCCACGACGACCCGGTGCAGGAGTTCTTCTACCAGCTGCAGGGCGACATGCTGCTGAAGGTGGCCGAGGGCGGCGCCATCTACGACGTGCCGATCCGCGAGGGCGAAGTGTTCCTGCTGCCGCCGCACGTGCGCCACTCGCCGCAGCGCCCGGTGCCGGGCTCGATCGGCCTGGTGGTGGAAGCGCCGCGCGTGGCCGGCATGAAGGACGGCTTCGAGTGGTTCTGCTTCGACTGCGGCGCCCTGGTGCACCGGGTCGAGGTGCCGGTCAGCAACATCGTCACCGATCTGCCGCCGTTGTTCGACGACTTCTACGCCAACGAAACGGCGCGCACCTGCGGGGCCTGCGGTGCGGTGCACCCCGGCAAGGAGCCGCCGCCCGGCTGGGCGGTGGTGTAGGCGGTACCGCGGGCGCATCTCAGACCCGCCCCTACGGGGCACGAACGGTTGGTAGGGGCGGGTCTGAGACCCGCCCGCCGAACCGTCACATCCAGCCATGGCTGCCGGCGACGGCACCCAGCACGGTGATCAGGCTGACGGTCAGCAGCACCCGGTGCATCCGCTCGAGCAGGCGGAACGTCGCCTCCGGCCGCCGTTGCGCGTTGTCGAGGAACCAGCGGTGCAGGAACAGCGGCTCGGCGATGAACAGCATTACCGTGAACAGCAGCCAGACGACGACCATGGCGTGCATCCACCAGAACGCGGGTTGGAAGAACCGCGCCCATAGGTCCCAGGCGTGCAGCAGGTAGAGCCCGGTACCGCCGACCAGCAGGGTGGTCACGCGGGCCTGCCAGGCGAAGCGGCGCTCGACCGCCTCGAAGAACGCGACCCGTTCCTCGGCCGATTTCAGGCGCCGGACCGCCGGCAGCAGCACCGTGGTGACGAAGCCGACGCCGCCGATCCACAGCACCACGCCGACGACGTGCAGCGCCCGGGCCAGGGCGGCGTCATCCATCGCCGTCCTCGTGTTCGACCGTGCGCCGTTCGACGGCGAGCAGGCTCTCCAGGCCGATCACGTTGTGCAATTCTGCCTGCAGCCCCGTCCAGGCAGCCGGCTCGCGCGAGCGGACGGCAAAGCCGTCGGCCAGCTCGCCATACGTCGCGCGCATCGCCTCGAAGGCGGCGAGCAGCGGCGTCGAAGTGTCGACCAGCAGGCGGTAGCCCAGGGCGTGCAGCTCGGCCGGCGTCATCGCCAGCGCGGCCAGCCCGCCGGGCGCCAGCAGCAGCATCAGCGGCGGCGGCAGCCGCCCGGCCACGTGCGCCACTTCTTCCGGCGTGCGCGGGCTGAGCAGCAGCACGTCGGCGCCGGCGGCGTGATAGGCCTCGCCCCGGCGCAGGGCGTCGTCCAGGTCGCTCGCGCGGATGCCGTTGCTGCGGGCGATGATGACGGTGCCGGGATCGCGCCGCACGGCGACCGCCTCGCGCACTTTCGCCGCCATCAGCTCGGCCGGCACCATGTGCTCGATGCCGACGTGGTGGTGCGCCCGCTTGGGCAGCAGCTGGTCCTCGATCTCGATCGCCGCGAACCCGGCGGCCTCGGCCATCGCCATGCTGCGGTGGATGTGCATGGGATCGCCCCAGCCGGCGGCGGCATCGAGGATCAGCGGCAGCGCGCAGGCCGTGCGGATCTCGATGCCGGCCTGGCACATCTCCGTCAGGCTCAGGTTCGCCTCCAGATGGACCTTGAGGTAGCCGCTGGCGCCGCCGCCCAGGTAGAGCGCCGGAAAACCGGCCGCTTCGGCCAGTTTCGCCATCAGCGGGTTCAGCACCAGCGGTGCGCAGACCGGCACGTCGCCGTCGATCAGTTGCCGCAGACCTGTCACCTTCCACCTCCCTTCGCCCCGCCGGGCCGCGCTGTCCCGCCTCGTCCACCGACAGCATAGGTGACCAGGGACCGGCGTGCAGGCCGTTGCCGCCTGTCGGCGAATTCCCCATGATGGCAACCGCAGTCATTGGCGACGTGGGGCAAGGCGATGCGCGACAACGGGCACCGGGTCCGGCTTCTTGTCTTGGCAATCGCAGCATTGACAGTGGCCGCATGCACGGTGCCGCGCGAACCCGGGCCGGTGCCCGAAAGCCTGCTCGAGCAGGCCGCGGTGCCGGGTTTTCCGCAGGACATCCGCTTCTGGGGCGACGCTGCGCCCGAGGACGTCGTCGGCATCGCCGAGAGCCGCCGGGCGCAGGTGCAGGCGCTGTACGCCGAAGCCATTGCCCGCGGCGAGACCGTTGAGCTGGCCTCGTTGGCGCTGTCGGGCGGCGGCAGCGACGGCGCCTACGGTGCCGGCCTGCTCAATGGCTGGACCCTGAGCGGGACCCGCCCGGAGTTCCTCGTCGTCACCGGCGTCAGCACCGGGGCGCTGATCGCGCCTTTCGCCTTCCTCGGCCCCGACTATGACGCCGCCTTGCGTGAGGCCTTCACGACGATCGGCGCCGACGACGTGTTCAAGACCACGTTCCTGCCGGGCATGTTCGGTGGCCAGGCCTTGGCCGACAGCGGCCCGCTGTTCGCGCTCATTCAGGGACTGGCGGATGAGGAGATGTTCGAGGCGATCGCCCGTGAGCACCGGCGCGGCCGGCGCCTGCTCGTCGGCACCACCCACATGGACGCCGAGCGGCCGGTGATGTGGAACCTCGGCGCCATTGCCAACAGCGGTCACCCCGAGGCTTTGGAGCTGTTCCATCGCGTCATCCTGGCCTCGGCTTCGGTGCCGGTGGCATTCCCGCCCGTGTTGATCGAGGTTGAAGCCGGCGGCGAGCGCTTCACCGAAATGCACGCCGACGGCGGTACCGTGAACCAGGTGTTCCTCTATCCGGTCGATACCGGCGAGGTGGATTTCGCCGACGTGTTCGATTTCGCGGCGAAGCAAAGCGTCTACGTCATCCGCAACGGCCGCGTGCAACCCAATTATCAGGCCGTAAGGCCCCGCGTGCTCGACCTTGCCGGCCGTTCCGTCGAGACCTTGATCAAGATGCAGGGCATTGGCGACCTCTATCGCATCTACTTCGAAACCAGGCGCGATGGCGTCGACTTCAACCTGGCCTACATCCCCGACACCTTTCCGCGCCTGGAACAGGAGCCGTTCGAGACCGACTACATGAACGCGCTGTTCGAATATGCCTACGAGGGCCCCCTCGAAGGGACCGCCTGGCGCAAACTGCCGCCGGGCGCCGAGCTGAGCCGCTAGCTCCCTGCTGTGCTACCGTAACCGCCCAGACCGCCGACAGGGCGGCACAAGGGGGAGAGCATGGCGCCGATCCGCATCTGCTATCAGTCATACGTCGACTACGAGAACGGCAAGACCTACTGGGACAACCTGCGCGCCCATCTGGCGGAGGTCGTCGACGACGGCACCAGCGTCGACGTCATCGGCATCACCCCGTTCGATTCCTATGCCCACCCGCTGGTCGAATTCCGCTGCGCCCGGGAGATGATCGTCCACGCGATCGAGGCCGAGCGCGACGGCTACGACGCCTTCATCGTCGGCCATTTCCAGGACGCCGGGCTCTACGAGGCGCGCGCGGCCGTCGACATCCCCGTGGTGGCGCTGGGCGAGGCGTCCATGCTTTATGCCTGCCAGCTCGGTCAGCAGAGCGGCATCGTCACCATCAACCCGCGCTTCATCCCCTGGTTCCATCACCAGATCGGCAAGTACGGCCTGCGCGAGCGGGTCACCGGGGTGCATGCGATGACTTTCGAGCCGGGGCAGATCATGCAGGGCTTCGAGTCGGACGAGCTGTTTGCGGAAGTGAAGCGGCTGTTCGCCGAGCAGGCCCGCCCGCTGGTCGCCAACGGCACCGACGTGCTGATCCCGGGCGGCGGCATCCCCATGCTGCTGTTCTCGCGCGAGCGCAACCACAATGTCGACGGCGCGCCGGTGATCAACGGCATTCCGATCGTCGTGAAGATGGCCGAACTGGCGGTCAAGCTGAACCGGCTCACCGGCCTCGGCGTCAGCCGCACCTCGGACTACGTCAAGCCGCCGCCGGAGATCATCGAGGAATTCCTCAGCCATCCCAAGGGCCTCTAGGGCCGGCAGGCGCGGACGACGGCGATGGCCAGGCAGCGCATGGACTACGACGGCGTCGCCGTCTGCGTGCCGGTGACGGTGCCGTATACGCGCTATTCCATCCGCAGCGCGCACTGGTTCTGCGGCCGTGCCCTGGCCGGGCTGATCGAGGGCGCCGGCCTGGCCAAGCACGAGATCGACGGCCTGTGCCTGTCGAGCTTCACCATCGAGCCGGACACCGCGGTCGGCCTGACCCAGCATTTGGGCATATCGCCGCGCTGGCTCGATCACATCCCCATGGGCGGCGCCAGCGGCGTGGTGGCGCTGCGCCGGGCGGCGCGGGCGGTGCAGGCCGGCGACGCCGAGATCGTCGCCTGCGTTGCCGGCGACACCAACCACGTCGACAGCTTTCGCCGCACCATCGCCAGCTTCAGCCAGTTCGCCAACGATGCGGTCTACCCCTACGGCTCGGGCGGACCGAACGCCAGCTTCGCCTTCCTCACCGACCATTACATGCGGGAGTACGGCGCCCGCCGGGAGGACTTCGCCAAGCTGTGCATCGCCCAGCGCGACAACGCCCTCAGCTATCCGCATGCGCTGATGAAACGGCCGTTGACGCTGGACGAATACCTGAAGGCGCGGCCGATCGCCGATCCGTTGTGCCTGTTCGACTGCGTCATGCCGTGCGCCGGGGCGGAAGCCTTCCTGGTGATGCCGGCCGACCGGGCGCGGGCGCTCGGGCTGGCGTTCGCCACGATCGGCTCGACCATCGAGCGGCACAACGCCTTTCCCGACGACCCCATCCAGATCCGCGGCGGCTGGGCGATGGATCGCGACGCCTTCTACGATCACGCCGGGCTCGGCCCCAAGGACATGGACTTCGTCCAGGCCTACGACGACTATCCCGTCATCTGCTTCATGCAGCTCGAGGACCTGGGCTTCTGCGCCAAGGGCGCGGCGGCCGAGCTGGTGCGCCAGCGCGACCTGCGGGTTGCCGGCGACCTGCCGTTCAATACCTGCGGCGGCCAGCTCTCGGCCGGCCAGGCCGGCGCCGCCGGCGGTTTCCTGGGCCTCGTGGAGGCGCTGCGGCAACTCACCGGCGCCGCCCTGGGCGCCGCCGTGGCGGAGGCGCGCCACGGCCTGGTGTCCTGCTTCGGCATGATCAACTACGACCGGGGCTTGTGCAGTTCGGCGGCGATCCTGACCAGGGGCGGGGCATGACCACGCCGCTGCCGCCGCCGAAGAAACGCGATCCGGTCCGCCGCCTGCGCCAGCCGACCCTGCCGCCCGGCAACCGCTCGCGCGAGGCCCAGGGTCTCACGGCGATGGCGGCGGCGGGCCGCTTCGCGCTGCAGGTCTGCCCGGCCTGCAACAAGGTGCAGTACCCGCCGCGCCAGGTCTGCGGCAGCTGCCTCAACGGCGAGCTCGAATGGCGCGATGTGGCCGATGGCGGGCGGCTGCTGGCAGAGACCACGTTGCGTCACTCCAACGACCTGTTCTTTCGCGAACGGCTGCCCTGGCGGCTGGGCGTGGTGGCCATGGACGCCGGCCCGTCGGTGGTCGCGCACCTGGCCGAGGACTGCCGGCAAGGCGCGCGCGTGCGCCTGGCGCTGACGCTCGACCGCAGCGGCCATGCGGTGATGACGGCGCATCCGGCGGCGCCGGACGCGAACGCGGGCGACGACCTTCAGCTACGGGAGATGGCGATGGACCCCAAGCAGCGGCGGGTGCTGATCGTCGACGGCAAGACCGAGCTCGGCCTGGAGCTGGCGCGCGCCTTTGCCGCCGCCGGCGCCCGCGAGATCTACCTGGGCCAGTCCCAGCCCTGGAAAGCCAGCGCGCATCTGGAGGCCGCGCGCGGCATCGCCGGCGCCGCCGTCCATCCGCTCGACGTCACCGACAGCGACAGCGTGCAGGAACTGGCCGCGGTGCTAGGCGGCAAGGTCGAGATCCTGGTCAACAATGCCTATCACCTGCGACCCGGCGGGGCGGCGGCGCACAGCGACCTGACCAGCGCCCGCGAGGCGATGGACGTGCATTACCACGGGCTGATGCGGCTGGCCGCCTGGTTCGGCCCGGCGTTGCAGGCGCGGGCCGCCGACGGCAGCCACGGGGCGTGTGCCTGGGTCAACCTGCTGTCGGCCTATGCCTGGGTCAACAACCCGGCGCTGGGCGCCTATTCGGCCTCGCAGGCCGCCGCCCTCTCGGCCGCGCAATGCCTGCGGGCCGAGCTCGCCGCCGACGGGGTGCGGGTGGTCAATGCCTTCGCCGGTCCGCTCGACGACGACTGGCACCAGCTTGTGCCGCCGCCCAAGCTGGCCCCGGGCGTGGTCGCACGCCGCCTGGTCGAGGCCCTGCGGCGCGGCGAGGAGGACGTGGCGATCGGCGCCGTGGCGGAAGAGATCGCCCAACGGCTGGCCGAGAACCCCAAGGAGATCGAGCGCGATATTCGTTTGTAGGGAGATCGGGGCCCGCATCCTTCGAGACGCGCCCTGCGGGCGCTCCTCAGGATGAGGTCGAACACTACAGAGGCCTCATCCTGAGGAGGCCGCGAAGCGGCCGTCTCGAAGGATGTCGAGCCGGAACCAAGGAGCGGGCGACACGTGAGCGACGCGAACACCAGTGACACGACCGGCGGCGTGCTGGCGCGGCTGCTGCGCGGCATCGTCGGCGGCGGCATCCGGGTCGTCGACCTGACCATGACCCTGCAGCCGGACTTCCCGACCATCGTCATGCCGCCGGAGTTCGGCCAGTCGGCGCCGTTCCGGTTGGAGGAGATCTCCCGCTACGACCACCGCGGCCCGGCCTGGTACTGGAACAACCTGTCGTGCGGCGAGCATACCGGCACGCACTTCGATGCGCCGATCCACTGGATATCCGGCAAGGACCTGCCGGAGAACGCGACCGATACCATCCCGGTGGAGAAGTTCCTGGCGCAGGCCTGTGTCGTCGACTGCAGCGCCGCGGCGGCGGCCGACCCGGACTATCTGCTGAGCATTGCCGACGTCGAGGCCTGGGAAAGCGAACACGGGCGGATCCCGCCACGGTCCTGGCTGCTCATGCGCACCGACTGGTCGCGCCGGCGCGACCCGGCGGCCTACATGAACATGCGCGAGGACGGGGCGCACACCCCCGGGCCGGATCCGGGCCTGGTGCCCTGGCTGATCGAGCAGCGCGACATCATCGGTTTCGGCTCGGAGGCGGTCGGCACCGACGCCGGCCAGGCGGCGCATTTCCCGGTGCCCTATCCGTGTCATTATCATATGCATGGCAACAACCGCTTCGGCCTGCCGTCGCTGACCAACCTGGACCAGCTGCCGCCGCACGGCGCGGTGCTGCTGACGCCGCCACTGAAGATCCGCCAGGGCTCCGGCAGTCCGGCGCGGGTGCTGGCGTTGGTCGAAGACGGCTGAACACCGTCGCGCCGGTTCAGGCCAGGGAGGAAAACAGATGTCAGACAGCCCCGCCGGATACGTGCCGCCGCCGGAGGTGCGCCAGGCCGGCGGCACCAGCATCGGCCAGTTGTTCGCGACCGCCGCCCGGCTCTACCCCGAGCGCACCGCGCTGGTCGAAGGGACGCGGTCGTTGAGCTATGCCGCCTTGAACGCCCGGGTCAACCGGCTGGCGGCGCTGCTGCAGGCCCGCGGCCTGGGCCACGGCGACCGGCTGGCGATCCTGGCCCGCAACTCGATCGCCTTCGTCGAGACCGAGCTGGCGGCGGCCAAGCTCGGCATCGTCACCGTGGCCCTGAACTGGCGCCTGTCGCCGGGCGAACTGGCGCACTGCCTGGACCTGACCGAGCCCGCCCTGCTGTTGCTGCAGCCCGACTACGTGCCGGTGATCGACGGCCTGGGCGGCGGCGGGAGCGGGCGCCTGGTCTACGACGACGCCTACGAAGCAGCGCTGGCCGGCGGCGAGGCGGCCGAGCCCCGGGTCGACGTCGCGGCCGAGGACGGTCTGGTGGTGATCTTCACCAGCGGCACCACCGGCCTGCCCAAGGGCGCATTGATCAGCCACCGGGCGATGGTCGCCCGGGCCATGCTCTATGCGGCGGAAACCCAGGCACCGGCCCAGGAAACCTTCGTCGTCTGGTCGCCGCTGTTCCATATGGCCGGCAACGACTTCGCCCTGACCATGTTGATCCGCGGCGGCACCGCGATCATCGTCGATGGCTACCAGCCGCAGGCGCTGATCGAGGCGGTCCGCGATCGGGAGATCCACTACCTGCCGCTCATTCCCGGCATGATCACCGAGTTCATTGACGAAGTGCGCGCCGCCAAGGTCGTCCCACGGGGCATCGGCATGATCGGCGCCATGGCCGACCTGGTGCCGCGCCAGCAGCTGGCCGAGATCACGGCGCTGCTGCAAGCCCCGTTCCTCAACACCTTCGGCTCGACCGAGACGGGGATCGCCCCGGCCACCGGCAACGTCATCCCCATCGGCGAGGCGCCGACCACGCTATCGAAGCGACAGACCCGGTTCTGCGAGATCCGCCTGGTCGACCCGGACGACCGCGAGGTGCCGGACGGCGAACCGGGCGAGCTGGCAATCCGCGGCCCCAGCGTGTTCTCCGGCTACTGGCGCAACGATCAGGCCAACGCCGAGAGCTTCCGCAACGGCTGGTTCCACATGGGCGACGTGTTCCGGCGCAACCCGGACGGCAGTCTCGATTTCGTCGACCGGGTGAAATACATGATCAAGTCCGGCGGCGAGAACATCTACCCGGCGGAGATCGAGCAGTACATCCTGGCCGACCCGCGCATCGCCGACGCCGTCGTCGTGCGCCAGCCCGACGAACGCTGGGGCGAGGTGCCGGTGGTGTTCGCCGCCCGCCGCGATGCCGGGCTGACGGAAACGGCGGTGATCGATGCCTGCCGCGGCCGGCTGGCCGGCTACAAGCTGCCCAAGGCGGTGCACTTCATCGACTTCGACGATTTCCCGCGCAGCACGACGGGCAAGATTCAGCGCCACGAGCTCGAGGCCCGCTTGCGCCGTTAGCTGCCGCGGCCGCACAATGATTTAGAAACGGAAGGAACGTCCATGAACCGCCTCGACGGCAAGGTGGCGATCGTCACCGGCGCGGCCTCGCGCGGACCCGGTGTCGGCAACGGCAAGGCAATGGCGATGTTGATGGCGCGGGAAGGCGCCAAGGTGCTGCTGGTGAACCGTACGCCAGAGCGGGTGGTCGCGCTGCAGGAGGAGATCACCGGCGAGGGCGGCGAGGCCGCGGCCTTCACCGGCGACGTCTCGCAGGCCGAGGACGTCGCCGCCATGGTCGCGGCGGCGGTGGAGCGCTGGGGCCGGCTCGATATCCTGGTCAACAACGTCGGCATCGGCGGGCCGGGCCGGGTCGAGGCGGTCGAGGACGAGCAGTGGGAGAAGCTGCTGAGCGCCAACATGACGTCGGCCATGCTGTGCAGCCGGGCGGCGGTGCCGGCGATGCGGGCCAGTGGCGGCGGCTCGATCATCAACATCTCGTCGATCGCCGGCGCCCTGGGGCTGATGAGCGACGTCGGCGCCGCCGCCTATGCCGCCACCAAGGCCGGCCTGCACGGCCTGACCCTGTCGATCGCCGCCGACTATGCGGCCGAGCAGATCCGCTGCAACTGCATCATCGTCGGCTCGGTGAACACGCCCATGGTCTCCCACCTGGGCGAGGACGCGCGCGAGCGACGCCGGCAGATGGTGCCGATGCGCACCGAAGGCACCGCCTGGGACATCGGCTGGGCGGCGGTCTACCTGGCCAGCGACGAGGCGCGCTGGGTCACCGGCGTGCTGCTGCCGGTCGACGGCGGCCTGGTCGCCCTGCGCGACTGGCCGCGCTGACTGGCGCTTGTGCGCTTCCAGACCAACCGCGAGCAACGTGTTGTCGCAACCCGTTGACCCCGGCTTTCGTGTGTGGTCACGCGGGATTGTTTCGACGGCGCAGGCGTACTCAGAGGTATCTCCTTCATCAGGGAGCACCTCGCATCATGCAAGTGAAACTGCACGCCA
>Ga0056121_1000185_pt1 | contig 24075 bp, 21 predicted proteins | sample WorMetHEROISLAND_FD_83872 | JGI IMG/M metagenome (GOLD analysis project Ga0056121, IMG submission 83872) | Marine gutless worms symbiont microbial communities from Max Planck institute for Marine Microbiology, Germany - Olavius sp. 1 HERON ISLAND ...
AATCCTCGAAACCAGACGTGCTGACGACTTACGACTTGCGGGTTTTGCCGTGAGAGGGTTTCAAAAAGGTTTTGCGCGCTCTCGACTTCCGCCTTGCGACTGACGGATTTTGACGTGAGGGCGTAAGATCGGCAGAGTGTGAGGACGTTAAGAATTTGCGCCTACCGCCTTGCGCCTTGCGACTTACGGGATTTGGCGTTAGGGCGTGAGGTCGCGAGGGCGTAAAAGCGAGAGAGCGAGAGGACGTTAAGAATTTGCGCCTACCGACTTGCGCCTTGCGACTGACGGGATTTGGCGTGAGAGCGTTAGGGCGTGAGGGCGTTATAAAATCCGTGAGGGCGTCAGGCGTGAGGGCGTGAGGCGTAAGATCGAGAGAGCGGGGTCATTGTTTAGAATTTGCCCCTTACGACTTACGCCTTGCGACTAGCGAAACAACGTCCGGGAGCTTAATAGGTATTGAAATCTGTGCCAATCTGCGAAATCTGTGGATGACCAATGATGTTAGATTGAAGGTTTTTCAAGACAAGGCCGGCATAATTCGTGATAACTCATTGTTGAGACATTAAAATTTTTAAGTTTCATAAAAAATTAATTGACTTTAACTGATTCAATAAATTAGACTCAAAGCGTACTTTTCGAAATTTCAGGCCTTGAAATTTCATTAATACAATCGGACCACAATTTATTAAACTCTGCTGCAAATAAGTAGTTGTTATTATTATACGGTTTAACATTTTCACGGGAGGCTAGATATGAAGTCGTCGGGCAAAATGACAATACTGTTTACATTGGTACTTACTTTTTTGTTACTGGCCGCGCCTGCCTGGGCGACAAGGCCGGTTGCCAAGGTAACCAGTTTCACAGGTGAGGTGCTGATTGTTTCGGGTGTTGACGCTATGCCGGTATCGCATGTCGGACAATTCGTCAATGCCGGAGATAAAGTCCAGACCAAACAGGGATCTGTCCAGATCACTTTCACGGATGGGGCCGTCCTGAGAGTACGCCCGTTTACTTCCACGATGGTTCAGGAACGGCAGGAGGAGAGCGGCTTTCTTTTCTGGAAAAAGAAAATCAGCGTCCGCCGGATAACCAACTACGTCGGCAAGCTCTGGTTCAAAAGCGGGGCTTCCGATCGGCGCAATTTCATTCAGAGCACCACGGCCGTGTGCGGGTTGCGCGGCACCATTGCGGAATCTCTGGTTACTCTGCAGCAGGCCCTGATTCGCTTTGAAGAGGGCAGCGGCGATATATCCGGCGCCATGCTGCTGGTTGAGCAAGCCCTGCGTGAATCCACCCAAGGGGAGGCCGCGAACAATCCGGTCTACCAGAAAATATCAGTAGCCGCGGCAAAAATGCAAAAAGCGCAGGAGACCGGCAAAGCCATCGATGTGGCAGCGGCCAAGGCCGAAATAGCCGATGCGGGTATCACCGCGGCGGAGGAGCTTGACAAGAACCCCGCTCTAGAGCCATCCGCCAAAGAACTCAACCAGGCGGATAAAAACGCGTTCATAACCGCCAAAGCTGCGGCGGATGCAGAGGTGAAGGTTGCCGAACTTGAGGAAATAAAAGAAGCGGCCACGGAGGCCGGCAATCAAGAGGCGGTTGAAGCTGCCGAGCAGGCCCTGGAGGGAATCGAGGATAAGGTTGAAGACCTGCAGGATCAAGCTGAAAAAGCGCTGACAGTCGTTACGGCCGAAGAACCACCCACACCGGAAGAGATTGAACAACTGGAGGCCACGGCCAAGTTGGCTGACACGGCGCTTGTGGGGATTCTCACCACGATTGACACTACTCCTGGGATGGAAGATGCGGCGAAAGAGTTTGTGCCGCCTTCTCCAACCGAACCGGAGCCGGAAGCCAAACCGGAACCCGTACCGGCACCCGACCCGGTACCCGCACCGGAACCCGTGGTGCCAACAGTGGACGAGCCCCAGCCTACTTTTGATCCTACCGAGGAAGGCGGCGACATTCCTCCGGGACCGGGCGGATCACCGGCGGAATAGTACGTACAAAGGACCATTTACACAGGGTAGTACACCAGATTAAATGCAGATGAAGGGATGGCAAAAAATGAAAAAATTTGCAAAGCTGACAATCACACTACTCGCGATGTTCGCCCTTTGTACTTCCGCGGCCCTGGCCGAGATCGGGAAATACAAAATCGGCGGCAACACGCAGCTGCTTTACAGTCTTGGGTACGAGGGTGAGTCGAATGACAACATCTATCGTGGTGCGGGGACCAATGAGACCACGGAGAGAGTGGTTGCGGATTGGATCCACCACATCAAGCCTAGCGTTCTGTTCGATTATACCATTGCCGGGCGGGGTGATATTAAATTTGGATACACGGGCGATCTAGCCTACTACAACACCGAAGTCCTCAATGACTGGCAGAAGCACATCGGAGCCTTTGATCTGAACTACCGCTCCCCGGTCGGCTTGCTGGCCATGTTAAAAAATGTCTATACCGACACCTCGGACCCCTACAGCAATGACGCCGATTACCTGAATACCTCCACCGAGCAGGTGAAACGGTGGCTTAACCGTCTCAACGCCAAGTTAGGATACACCCAACTGGGCGACAAATTCGGCGTGATCGGATATTACAATTACTATATCCAGGATTACGAAAACAAGGTCCGCGACTTTTCCCAGGACTACAATGAGCACGAATTCGGAGCCGGGGGGGAGATGGCCATATTGACCAAAACCTTTGCGTTTTTGCGGTACCACTACGGCACCCGTGATTACACTACCGAGGCAACATTGGTAAATGACAGCAACGACAGTGATTTCACCTGGCACCGGGTCAACGGCGGTATCGGCTGGGACAGCGGCGCCAAATGGAGCGGCGAGCTCAACCTGGGTTATGCATGGCGGAAATACGAAAACGAGATTGACTCTCTCGGCAGCCCTTATGAGGACAAGAACTTCTGGATCGCGGCCACGGACGTAACTTTCCATTTAACCCAAGCCACAAATATTGGCGGGCTCTTGAGACGAGAACTCAAGGAGACCGGTTCCAACACCAACGAATTTAATCTCGAGACCCAGATTGGTTTAGACATCAACCACACCGCTATGGAGAAATTCATCCTTTCCGCGGGGTATGCTTATCAGGAAAACGATTACAACACCTCTACAAACGGTATAAAACGGGATGACAAGGTCCATGATTTCAATGCCGGGGTGGACTACAAGATTCAGTCCTGGCTGACTGCCGGCCTTGATTATGTCTACAAAACCAGAGACTCAACGGTCGATGTCTATGACTATGACCAAAACAGGATCTTTATCAAACTGACAGGTGGTTTCTAGGTTAAATCCCTTTATTTCCATGCACATTAAAAAGCAGAGATGGCCTTTCTGGTCTCTCTGCTTTTTTAGTTTACGTTACGCTGTGCAGGGTAATTGTTCCCAGGTGATTAGGCTGTAGGCTGAAGACTGTTAGGAAATGCCCATCCACGATTGGAAATCGTGGATGGGCGCTATTAGCTGTTAGCCATTAGCTGTTAGCTGAAATGCATAATAAAATTTAGTTCATGATCGCTATACCGAACGCCATAATTATGTTCCGTTATTTTGTCACTCTGAGCGGAGCGAAGAGTCCCCCACATGCCAAGGCTATCCTTCATCGTAAGGGATTCTTCGTCGTTTAACTCCTCAGAATGACAGATAGACCAGACGGAACATATTTTTGGCAATCGCTCTAAGCGCTAATTGCTAAAAGCTAAATACCGAGATCCTCCCACAACCTAAATGCCTATAGTCTATCAGCCTAAAATGTTCATCCACTAGTTGTGCCATTTTGATAGCAGATATTGCTTTTTTACCTTGTATATTTAAGCAATTACAGGTATAAATATCATTTGGGTTCAAGCTGACCACACACCAGCTCGAGCGATGCGGAGGCAGCAGAAATTTGAATAATAAGGGTAAGATATAAACAGTTTATAGCTCTGCTACAACTTAAAGGAGTTTCATGCATTTGACGGTTCATTTTAGACGTGTTTTCTTCTGCAGCCTGATACTGGCACTTTTAGTCGGGTGTGCAACGGATAACGGCCAGGTTGTAACCGTGGTAACTGTTACGGACGAAACGCTTTCAGATCTCAAGGCTGAGGATCTTGAACAGATTGAGCAGATAAAAAAGACCAGCCGGACCAAGGAGATTGACAATGGCCTGGGTAATGTCATTGAATCGACTCAGCATTTTTCAGTGGCCGACTATGTCCGCAAGCACCCGGAAGCAGCCGGGCAGGGCGGTAAGGACTATATGGTCGGCGGGTATGATGTTCTCAATATCGTGGTCTACGAAGAGGAGGATCTGTCTCGCAAGGCGGTCCGGGTATCCGCAGATGGGTACATCAGCTTTCCGTTGATCGGGCGGCTTGAGGTGGCGGGCATGACCACCGACGGCATTGGCCTGCTGATTGCACGGAAACTCGCCCATGGCCAGTACCTGTTGGATGCGCACGTATCGGTATTGGTAGCAGAGTATAATTCCAAAAAGGTCCTGGTGCTGGGCGCGGTCAACAATCCGGGTAGCTACTCCCTGCGGGCCCAGGAAAAGGTGCTCGACGGACTGTCGAAAGCCGGCGGCGTTGAAAGCGATGGTGACCAAGGCCGGGCCGGCAAACGGGGCATGATCATCCGGACTGAGAATGCCAATACCCCCCAGGAACGCAAAATCGTTATAAACCTGGATCTCCAGGGGCTGCTCCAAGGCCGGGACCAGGTGTCGAATATTTTTTTGGTCGACCAGGATGTGGTTTACATTCCCACGGCGGAGCATTTTTTCATCATAGGGGAAGTAAAGAATCCGGGCTCCTACCAGATCATTGATGACGAAATTACGCTGGTAGAAGGAATCGGCATGGCTGGCGGGTTTACGCCCGTCGCCGCCCGCAATAAAACCCGTGTCATCCGGGTCGAAGACGGGGTGGAGAAAATATTCGAGATCAAAGTAGATGCAATTACAGACGCCGGCAGAAAGAACCTGGATCTTACCATTCTTCCGAATGATGTGATTGTGGTACCGGAATCGTTTTTCTAAAGATATAGGCGTGAGAGCGTTGGAGCCCCAAAAGCCGTTAGGGCGAAAGGCGTTAGGGCGTGAGGGCGACAGACCCTAAAACCCGTCAGGGCGGAAGTCGTGAGGGCGGTAAAGCGAAAGACCCTAAAACCCGTCAGGGCGGAAGTCGTGAGGGCGACAGACCCTAAAACCCGTTAGGGCGGAAGTCGTGAGGGCGTTAGAGCCCCAAAAGCCGTTAGGCGGTAGTCGTAAGTCGTTAGAGGGTGAAGGACTTAAACCGTATACATTGATTCTTCGCCTTACGACTAGCAGGTTTTAACGTGAGAGTACTAGGAGAAAGGTGGATAAGCCTCACAAAAATCTGGATGTGTGGAAGATTTCAATGGAAACGGTTCAAGAAATCTACAAGGCAACGGCATCCTTCCCTAAGCATGAAATATATGGATTAGTCAGTCAGATGCGAAGATCGGCGGTTAGTATCCCGAGCAATATCTCTGAGGGAGCAGCACGTCAGACAAAGAAAGAGCTTGTAAATTTTCTTCATATTGCACAGGGATCCCTCAGTGAACTCGACACCCAGTTGGACATCTCGTTGGCTTTGGGATATCTGGCGTTGGAAGATCGAAACCGGATAGATGAACTTCTTGTACGTATAGATAAGATGTTGACAGCTTTTATTCGGTCACAGAAGGCTTAATACCCGTTAGGGCGCGAGAGCGCCAGGGCGTTATTAAAGCCGTGAGAGCGTGAGAGCGCCAGGGCGTGAGGGCGACAGACCCTAAAACCCGTTAGGACGGAAGGCGTCAGGGCGTGAGAGCGTCAGGGCGTGAGAGCGTCAGGGCGTGAGAGCGTCAGGGCGTGAGAGCGTCAGGGCGTTAAATGGAAAGGGTAGGTTCATCGAAAAGGTTTTGCCCACTCACGACTTACGCCTTGCGACTTGCGGAGTTTGACGTTAGGGCGTGAGAGCGTCAGGGCGTAAGACGGGAAATTCCTCGAAACCAGACGTGCTAACTACTTACGACTTGCGGGTTTTGCCGTGAGAGGGTTTCAAAAAGGTTTTGCGCGCTCACGACTTACGCCTTACGCCTTGCGGAGTTGGATTACTGGTCTAACGCACTGACGCCTTACGACTGTCGACTTACGGAATTACGCCTAACGCACTCACGACTTCCGCCTTACGGAATAGGGGACAAAAGTTTCATGGAAGAGCGCTACGACGAGCAGATCGATCTACGGGAGTACCTGCGGGTTATCCTGAAACGCCGGTGGACCATCTTTACGGTTTTTTTTCTGGCCACGGTGATTGTGACCATCCATGCCTTTACGGCGACGCCGATCTACGAGGCGACCACCAAGCTGATTATCGAAAAAGAGAATCCCAATGTGGTGTCTATCCAGGAGGTAATGGCCGTGGATGCCTCGGGATCGGATTACTACCAGACCCAGTACAAAATTATCGAGAGCCGCAGTGTGGCCCGGGATGTGATCGAGAGGCTGGACCTCAAAAACAGTGAAGAGTTTTTTCCCAAACCAGCAGAGGATTTTCTTTCCGTTTTCATCCAGTCCGTAAAAGAAACCCTTAAAAGCTGGAAAGAGGCGGTCATCAACCTGTTGAAAAAAGATCAAGGCGACCTGACGGATGCCAAGGAAACCGACTATAAGCTTGTGAACGGCTTCATTGAGCGGATTACCGTTGAACCGATCCGCAACAGTCGCCTGGTCAACCTGAAATTCCAGGCCAAGGATCCGGTGATGGCATCCAAAATCGCCAACACCCTGGCCCAGGTCTATATCGACCAGAACTTGGAAACCAAACTGGGCGCTGTCCAGGACGCGGTCAAGTGGCTGCATGCGCGCATCGAGAAAGAGCGCAAGAAGGTGGCCGCGGCAGAAGAGGCCCTGCTGCAATATAAGAATCGATACAACATCGTCACCGATTTTACCGGGGAAAATGAAAAAATTACCGCCCAGAAGCTGGCGCAACTCAATACCCAGGTGGTAGATGCCGAATCTGTAAGGGTCGAGGCTGAGACGCGCTTTCGTCAGGCCCAGGTGCTCAAGGGCAGCCCGGATATGGTGGATTCCATCCCCGAGGTGCTGTCCAATCCGTTGATCAATGAAATCAAGACCATTGAAGTGGAACTGTACAAACGGATGTCCGAGCTTTCCAAAAAGTACGGATCCAAACATCCCCAGATGGTGGCCATTGACAGCGAACTGAAAACCATCCAGAAACGAAAAGCCACCGAGGTCAACCGGGTAATCAACAGCCTGAAAAATGAATACGAGGTGTCCCTGGCCAAGGAGAAATCACTGAAGGACGCCCTGGCCCAGCAAAAACAGGAGTCCCTCAATCTCAATAAAAAAGCCATCGAATACAGCGTTCTGCGCCGTGAAGCCGAGAGCGCCCGGGAGATGTACGACCTGTTGATCAAGCGTTTTAAAGAGACGTCGCTGACCGAGGATATGAAGACCGGAAACATCCGGGTCATCGATCGCGCCGAAGTGCCCCAATCCGCGGTGAAGCCGCGCAAGAAATTGAATATTCTCCTGGCCATGATCGTGGGACTGACCCTGGGAACCGGGCTGGCCTTCCTGTTTGAATACCTGGACAACACGATTAAGACGCCGGAAGAGATCAAGCGCTACCTGGATATCCCCTATCTCGGACCGGTACCCGCCATTACCATGAACGGCCGGGAGGATGGACTCGAGGACTTCGATCCGGAGCTGGAGGCGGCCCACTCGCCCAAGTCCACGGCCAGTGAAGCCTACCGGGGGATCCGGACCAATATCCTCTTTTCCTCGGCCGACAGTGAACCGCAGGTGCTGCTGGTGTCCAGCGCCGGCCCCCAGGAAGGCAAAACCATGACCTCGGCCAACCTGGCCATTACCATGGCCCAGGCCGGCAGCCGGGTGGCCCTGATCGACTGCGATCTGAGGCGGCCCAAAATCCATCAAGTCTTCAATATATCGCGCGACCAGGGGATGTCCAACATCCTGGTAGGCAAACTGGACGTGAAGGAGGCCCTGCAGCAGGCCGCCATACCGAACCTGTTTGTGATCCCTTCCGGGCCGGTCCCCCCCAACCCGTCGGAAATCCTCGGCTCCAGCCGGATGCAGGAACTGATTGCCGGGTTGCGCCAGAACTTCGACCGGGTCCTGATCGATTCGCCGCCCATTACCGCGGTCACCGACGCGGCCGTGTTGACGCGCTCTATCGACGGGGCCGTACTCGTTATTCGCTCCAATGACAAATCCCGGGAGCTTGTCCGAGACAGCCTCGAAAAGCTCAGATCGGTCGATGCACCGATTCTGGGCGCGGTGCTCAATGGTGTCGACACGAGCAAGAATAGCTATTATTATTACCAATACGCCTATTACTACAGCGAGGACGACCAGAAGAAGAAACGGTCCAAAAAGCGCAAACGCTTCCGGGAATCATATGGCCAGAGTGAAAACACCTGAGCAAACCTAGTGGTATTCGTTGGTACTTGGTAATCCGCTTCTCATAACCTGAACGCCAGTCTACGAGGGCCTGAGTTAGCGACGGTTAGGATCCTTGTGGACGGTCCCATGAACAACTTTTAATTTATCGCGACCCCTTGAGTTCTTATCGGCTTTTATCTCCCTTCACACTGGCTACCTGCCTTTAAAGACATCTGGTGCAAAAGGCTGATTTTTATTGCATTGCAAAGGTTGGAGTAGTATAAGCCTCTTGAAATTTGGAAAGCGGCCCCTAAGCCTAATTGTCCATAAATTACAAGTAGTTGATCGTATCTAAATTCTGGTGGCTATTTTGGCCCCAAATTTTTATAGAAAGACGAATCAATGCTGGCCCAGTTGAAAAATCGTAACTTTTGGATCGTCCTGGCTATTGATATAGTGCTGATCTTTTTGGCCAATTACAGCGCCTACCTGATTCGATTCGATGGATTCAGCAACGAATACGCTCCCGTTCGGGAGTACTATCTCCTCCGTTTCCAGCAGACTTTGTGGTGGATAGCAGTCGTCAAGATTATCTGCCTTTTTAGTTTTGATGTTTACAAGGGTATGTGGCGATATACCAGCATCCAGGATTTTAAACGGCTGTTAAACGCAAGTGTTGCCAGTTCAGCGATTATTATGTTGATCCTGGTCATTGGGATCCGTTTCCAAGGCTACTCACGTACTGTTTTTATAATTGATTTCCTGTTGTTTTTCCTATTCATTTCCGGTTTTCGGCTCACCATAAGGTTGTACTACCAGGGGCGGGATAGACGATATTTTTTAAATGCGGCCGGGACCGATCGCCGGGAAGCAACCAATATCCTGATCATTGGGGCCGGTGATGCCGGTGAAAAGACTTTGCGGGAAATCATCGAAAATCGCCAATTAAACTACAGTGTTGTCGGATTTATCGATGATGCTCCACGGAAATTGGGCCGTACCATTCACAGCATACCTGTTCTAGGCTCGGTTTCAACATTGCAGGACCACGTTATTGCAAATGATATCGATGAAATTATCATTGCCGCTCCTTCGGCGACCGGCAAACAGATACGGACTTTTGTGGAAGCCTGTAAGGCTACCGGTATACGGTATAAAACCTTGCCGGGCATGGGGGAGATCCTGGATGGACGGGTGAGTCTCAAAGCTCTTCGGGATGTGAGTTACCAGGATCTACTGGGGCGACCCTCTGTCAAACTGGATATGGACGGTATACTTAATTTACTGAAATCAAAATGTATATTGGTAACTGGCGCAGGAGGATCGATTGGATCTGAATTGTGCCGGCAGATCGCGCGCTTTGATCCCGACGAGGTCATTCTCTATGACGCTTCTGAAGAGAGCCTCTATAAAATTCAAATTGAGTTTAAAAACTATTTACCCAACCAGAAAGTTGTCGCTGTTTTAGGCGGCGTGCAAAATGAGTATTTACTAAGCCGGGTATTCCAAAAACATCGGCCGGATGTCGTATTTCATGCTGCTGCATATAAACACGTTCCGTTGATAGAACAAAATCCATGGCAGGGCGTGCTCAACAATGTGCTGGGGACCCACTGTGTTCTCAAGCAATGCGTGGAAAACCAAACCGGTCAGTTCGTTTTGGTTTCTACCGATAAAGCTGTACGGCCCACCAATGTAATGGGGGCCAGTAAACGCATCTGCGAACTACTTGTCCAGGCCTATACAGGTAATGGTACCAAAATGATGTCTGTCCGCTTTGGAAACGTGGTGGGTTCTTCCGGTTCCGTGATTCCTTTATTTCGAGAGCAGATAAAACAAGGGGGACCGGTGACCGTGACTCACCCGGAGGTAACCCGCTACTTCATGACCATTCCGGAGGCTACCCAGTTGATCTTGCAGGCGGGTTTTCTGGGAGATGACGGCAGTATCTATATTCTGGAAATGGGTACCCCGGTGAAAATTGCCGATATGGCCCGAGATTTGATTCGGCTTTCCGGAAAAGACCCAGACCGAGATATCGAGATCGAATTTATGGGTCTCAGGCCCGGTGAAAAACTCTATGAAGAGCTGATCACCGAGGGGGAGGGAATCGTCCCCACCCGCCATGAAAAAATCATGGTCCTGCGGGCTAATAAGGACTGGAATGGACACGGCTCCCGAGAACATTATTGCCATTGGGTTCTTGACGGGGTTGAGGAGCTGTACACACTTGCCCGGGAGCATGATGGCTGCGGGATCCGGGACAAGTTGCTGGAGATGATACCCGAGTACGAACCGCAGGACTCGGAATGCGTCGTCTGATTCCGCAGATTGTTTAGAGCGAAAGAAAAGCTAAAATCCAACCCAAATCATCCACAGATTACACAGATTTTCACAGATTAGGTTCGCTTTGCGAATACACCCTGAAAACCAATATCCACAGATTACAGAGATTGCACAGATTAAATCGCTCCGCGAAACAACCCCAAAACCATACTACCCAAGATAACGCTGATCTTCACGGAATAGGTTTGCTTCGCGAATAGACCTTGAAGACAATTATCCACAGATTACACAGATTTTCATAGATTAGGTTCGCTTGGCGAATACACCCTGAAAACCAATATCCACAGATTACACAGATTGCGCAGATAAATTCGCTCCGCGAAACAACCCTAAAACCATACTAGCCAAGATAACGCTGATTTTCACGGATTAAGAAAATTTTGGTTTTTATAATGGCAGGATCGAATACCAAGAGTACGCTTCGAAAACATGCATGTGGGGCAATAGTATGACAGATGAAAGGTCTTACAACATAATCGGTGCGGCTATGGAGGTTCATAGAGAACTGGGCTGCGGGTTTCTTGAGGCGGTATACCATGAGGCTTTTGAAAGGGAGCTCATGGACCGAAAAATACCCTATCATTCCAAACCTGACATTCGCATAGCATACAAAGGAAAACACCTGAACAAGACTTACCAGCCAGACTTCATTTGTTATAATGAATTAATCGTTGAGATAAAAGCAATCTCTTCTTTGTCTGGTACGGAAGAAGCACAAGTGATCAATTACTTGAAGGCCAGTGGAATCAAGGTGGGGCTATTAATCAATTTTGGCGCAAAATCTCTTGAGTACAAGCGGTATGTCTATGCTCTATAAGGTGTTAATCTGCGGGAATTTATGTAATCTGTGGATAAAAATGCGGGTTTAATAATCTGCCGAAATCTGCGTAATCTATGGATAAAATTGGGGGTTTAATAATCTGCGAGAATCTGCGTAATCTATGGATAAAATTGGGGGTTTAATAATCTGCGAGAATCTGCGTAATCTGTGGATAAAATTGGGGGTTTAATAATCTGCGAGAATCTGCGTAATCTGTGGATAAAATTGGGGGTTTAATAATCTGCGAGAATCTGCGTAATCTGTGGATGAAACTGGGGGTTAATAATCTGCACATTCTGCGTAATCTGTGGATTACAGGAGTCCTCTCGTTTTCGCTTTACGCACGATAATGACTGAATAGACAATCTGGAAAACCAGATAGGGGATGAATATCAGGATGCGTCTATCATCCGGGATGGTGACCATCCAGAGAGCGCCGAGTCCTTGCACAAAACCAACTCCCCAATAAAATAGACTGACCCGGGCATGGCTATAACCGAGTTGGTTAAATAGCTGGTAGAGGTGTGAGCGGTGGGCAGCAAATACCCATTCCTTATTCATAAGCCGTCGTATGAAAGTGAAGAAAGTGTCATAGATATAGTGAAATAGCAGCAAGGGCATAACGAAGAGGGATGTATGGGAACGGTCGTAAAGAGCGGCAATGATTGCCAGGCTCGCGAACACAAACCCCAAAAAGGCACTCCCCACATCGCCCATGAACAAACGTGCCTTTGGAAAATTGAATATTAAAAATCCCAATGTGCCTGCTCCGAGCGTGTAGCTTATGATGTAGGTGAAGTTACTGCCGTGGGTGGCACAAATGTGACCAAAAAAAAGGCAGACGATAATTGCCGTGCCCCCCGATATCCCGTTTATGCCATCCATGAAATTAAAAGCATTGGTTAACCCTATTATCCATAAGAAACTGATAATAAAGCCAAAGATACCAAGTTGAATTTTGCCGATCAAGGGAAGATGGAGTTCACTGATGACCAATCCAAAGACCATGATGGTAATCGCGGAGAGAGCTTGCGCAGATAGCCGAACGAGAAACTGAGTGGTGATCAGGTCATCTACGAAAGATACCACCGCGATTAAAAGGGCCGAACATACAAAGCCTATAAAAAAATGGCCTTTAATTACAGCCACGTCGGCAAAGGCATGGATCGCGATGACCCCGGCCAGAAAGGTTATGACGATGGCGATACCGCCGGACTTCGCTATTGGTGTGTCGTGGGATGAGCGCTGGTTGGGGATGTCCAGGGAAATTGGATGCCGGGAGAGATACCAGCAGATACCGGCAGAAAGCAGGAAGAGGACAAATCCAAAAAGCAGATGCGTTAAGAGGGCGATATTTGTCATGGAAATTAGTTTTGGCGTTGCCAAGAATTAACGTGTACTGCGTTATAGTGTTCCACCAAAAGCTCGACATACCGGATGTATGCCTCGCTTCCGATGAAACCCAAAGCCTTGTTCACGAAGATCTTGTCTTAGCCATAGGTGCCTTTGTACATGAAATAACTTGAAACTAATCTGATTATTGATTCTATTGATTTTTAGTTCGGTGTGGTCAGATAGCTTAAGAGCTGAGAGGTATCAAGAAATTCATTTTCTATCAGTAATCAATTACAATTGCTCCCTTTCTATGTCAATTCCTTGATTTTTCCGTAATTCCGAGGCATTGGGGACATCCTCCCAGATGTCCGTCGGTTCTCTTACGCTGTCAGGCCAGCTAGTACTATTTGTCAATCTTTCTCTGAATAGTTCGTAGATATCCTTTCGGGGCCCAATAAAATGGATTTCAATTTTTCGGTTATCCTCGTCAATCTTATAGATGACCCTGTACCTCTTAACCCTTAAGGAGCAAAATGCGGAAAGCTCTTTCTGAAGGTATTTCCCGGTATATGGATTGCTTCTAAGTAGTTCAATTTTCTCTCTGATACGGGATTTAAGCAAGGGGTGGAGGGAGCGGACCTGATCCCGTGCTGTTTTGGAGTATAAAAAAGTAAATTTCAAATCAGCTCCAAACTTCTTGGTGTGTAAAGACTTGCCCCTTCTTAAATTCTCTTACTGAGGACTCAAGCTTTTCCATGACTTCTTTATTACTAAGGATCTCAATTGTTTCAAGAAGGGATTCATAGCGGTCTGGAGTCATGATGATGCCGACAGCCTCTCCATTTCTGGTGACTGCAAAGGTCGAGTCATCCTCTTCAATGGATTTCAATATATCCAGGAAGTGTCGTTTGACATGCGTTACCGGTAATATTTTATCCAATTCTTTCATAATACACTCCGTTGTTTAAAGTAATTATGGTCATAATAATTCCCATTTCTCAAAAAAGCAAGTGGTTTTCAGACCTCGGATCTTTGACGTCTGACTTCTTGGACTTGAGCTTTATCCCTGTGTCCCATGCACTATGCCCTATGCGCCAGCGTAGTTTTCAGGATCGCTGACAAACCCTTCAAAATCATTTTCCAACAGAAACTTCGAGATCATTTCGCTGACTTTGTCGGCGGTATCGACCTGAAAATACCCCTTTTCATTGCGGGGTGCCTTGGCTTTGGCGTTGGCTACGATATTTTGCAGGGTGGCGGTGGTGATAGTAATGTTGGCGTTTACGACGACGGTGTCATTCATGTCGTTTTACTCCATGAAGTTTTAAGCGTTAAGTTTTAGGTGTTAAGATGAAAACCTTTCAAACCTTTTTGCGTACATATAGTGCCCAGTCGTTTTAAATGATCTTGTTGGAAAGCGCAACCAATGTGTGGATGGTACCCATTGCATCGAAAACTGTGCAAAGGTCACTTGGGGATTGTGCAATTTAATCAAAACCAGTTTTCGGTCTTACCTTGCAAGTTAGAATAAGCAGAAACAGAATATTCATGAAATATATTTGATAACGGGTATTTGTAGGTATGTAATTAAAATGAATAGACCCTCCAGAGCTATTTTCAATCCTCTGGCATGCCTCTTGATAAGAGGTGAGGAGATGTCTGCGGTACAGCGCAGCACAAATCACCTGGTTTTAAGTGCATGGTCGATGTTTTGTCTTTTCCTAACACTTAAAACCTAAAACCTAACACGCTCGCATAGCGAGCATTAAAAGGAGGTAAGAATGAGGAGTTTCACTAGTATTGGACGTCTATTGGCAGCTGTATTTGTTATTATTTTTATCGCTACTGGAGTTGGAGTTGCAGGGGATGCCCCCAAAGTTAATATCAATAATGCAACCGTGGAGGAGCTTACCCAGCTCAAACGGATCGGTCCTAAATACGCGGAAAAAATCGTGGCCTTCCGTGAGGCGAACGGGCCTTTCAAGACCGCCGATGAATTGGTAAATGTGCCCGGGATCGGATCGAAGACGGTGGAGGAGAACAAAAATCTGATTACCGTCGAAGAATAGGGCGTACAAAAAAATCCCCGGCTAGTACCAATAGGTCGGGGATTTTTTGATGCCCTTTAAGGTTTAAGGTGGAGGGTATAGGGTGGGAGGTAAAGGGTGGAAGGTATAAGGTATAAGGTGTAGGGGACAGGGTAGAGGGTAGAGGAGATGTCATGCGTGATCACAGAAAATTAAGGGCCTTTGAGCTGGCTGATCAAATTGCAATGTTAATCTATAAACTCACAGCTGGATTTCCACAGGATGAACAATATGGCCTTACATCCCAGATACGGCGTGCCGCAGTTTCTGTTCCTTCCAACATTGTAGAGGGCTGTTCTAGCGATAGCCAGGCCGATTTCGTTCGTTTTCTATATATCGCATATGGTTCTTTAAAGGAATTACATTATCAAATAGATCTTTCAACGCGGTTGGGATTTTTATCTAATCAGGATGCTTCATCGGCAATCACCAAAATGATCAAAACAGAGAAAGTGCTTAACAGCTTAATACGGGCAATTCGCAAAGATTGATGCAGTTGGGTTAATTGTGTACCTCCTACCTTATACCCTAAACCCTAAACCTCATCGCCTGTCCCTGTTTTTTTATTATTTGCCTAAGCGGTGCGTATACCCTAAACTGCATCCTTATTATAATGCGAACAGTGTTATAAACCGTAGGGGTGCTAAGGATATGTTTTTAATAAAGAAATTAATATCATCGCTTTTATTGCCGTTGCCGCTTTGCCTGATCATCCTTTCCATCGGGTGTCTGCTGCTGATAACTAAGCGTCATTTTAAACTTGGACGGATATTGGTTTTGGGCGGCACTATTTTGTTGGCGGCTTTCGGATATGCTGCCATTCCGGCCGAGAGTTTCATTCGTGGTTTTGAAGATAACTATCCTCCGGTGATCCAATATGATGCCAACTCCGATATCAACTGGGTTGTTGTACTGGGCGGTGGGTATATCCAGGCCCCCATGTTACCGGTTACAGACCAGATATCGTTCGCCTCTCTGGCTCGTCTTTCTGAAGGCATCCGCATCCATAATCAACTGCCGGACAGTAAATTAATTATCTCCAGCGGAAAGCTGGCCGGGGCACCAGTCACCGGTGCAAGATTAATGGCAGAACTGGCACTCGAATTCGGCGTGCAGGAGAACCACCTGGTGTTGGAATCCGAATCAAGGGATACCAGGGCTCAAGCCTTGAATATTCAGAAAATGTTGAAAAAAGAACGTTTTATCCTGGTGACCTCTGCGCTGCACATGCCTCGGGCTATGGCGATGTTTGAAAAGCTTGGGATGACACCCATTCCAGCTCCGGTCAGCTTTATTGTGAAAGGGAAGAGGCACATGACGTTGAATTACCTCATTCCGACAGCAGAGGGGCTGGGAAAATCCGGACTTGTTATACATGAGTACCTGGGGCTAGCATGGGCTAAATTAAGGGGGTATATATAAATTCCCAGCAATCCCATCGGTCTTACTACCACATCTTGGAACACTTCGTGATACTTGCCTCATGTCAAAATTCCTTTCAACCAAATAACCTCCAGGAACTACAAGAAATATCGTAATTTACCTTGACAATTACCCCCAGTATGTGTTCAATTAGTGAACGTTCACAAGTTGAACACTCTGCTTGTCACTTTTCCGTAAAATTCCTAATGTTTTTTATGTGTTACGTAGACTCAAGGTTGTAACTCACCGGGCGGAGCTGTCTGCAGCTAGAAGGACTCCCGCTTGAGAACTACGTCTTTTTCGACAAAACGTTACGTTTCAAGTTCCGCAGTAATCATTCTTCATTTTCCTCATCCCAATTTCGACCAAATATAAATAGTGCTTCTTGTAGCACATTTCAGGATCCTTTAGACATGGACACTCAGGAATTACGAACGCTTAAACTTCTGGAAGAGATAGAAAATGGAAGGGCTCCCAGCCAGAGGGACCTTGCCAAAAAACTTAATGTCTCTCTGGGCCTGGTAAATTCGTTTGTCAAGCGTCTCGCTAACAAAGGCTACTTCAAAATTACCCATATTCCTAAAAACAGAGTTCGATATATACTCACACCCAAAGGTGCCGCTGAAAAGACCAGGTTGACCTACGATTACATTCAGTACTCATTTGCCTACTATAAAGGTGCCCGGAATAACTTGCGTAAGTTGTTCAAAGTCCTATCCGATCAAGGGATTCGGAGTGTCGCCTTTTTTGGAGCTGGTGATTTGGCTGAAATCGCATGCATTTCTCTACAGGAAACCAGTATCAAACTTGTTTGTATTTTTGATGCGAAGAAGCACGGTAAGAAATTTTTTGGCTGGGAGATTTTAAAACCCGATCAGTTGCGCGAGCACATTTTTGACCGCATCCTGATAACTGCCACAGAAGAACGCGATGCGGCACGTGACCTGCTAAAAAATCAGGGTATTCCGACCAAAAATATTATTCTGTTATAGTTCCCTGCCCAATTGACATTGGCACTTACAAAAGAGAAGCGCGGATAGTTTAAATCTATTGAGGAAATAAGTATGAACAGTGAACTTTTTGAAGACCTGAACGACAAAACTGTCTTGATTACCGGTGGAACAGGTTCTTTTGGCAAAGAGTGCGCAAAGACCATATTAAACTGTTTTAGACCAAGAAAATTGGTGATATTCAGCCGTGACGAGTTAAAACAGTACGAGATGAGCCAGATACTGAATACGGAGAGCTGCGGTAGTAAAGTCAGCTACTACATCGGCGATGTCAGGGACAAGGAGAGGCTTCACCGTGCCTTTAACGGTATTGATATCGTCATTCACGCGGCTGCCATGAAACAGGTGCCCGCTGCTGAATACAATCCTTTTGAAGCGGTGAAGACCAATATAATCGGGGCCCAGAATATCATCAACGTTGCGATCGATCAGGAAGTAAAAAAAGTTGTGGCCCTGAGCACTGACAAAGCCGTCAATCCGATCAATCTTTACGGGGCTACCAAGCTTTGCTCGGACAAACTGTTCGCGGCTGGAAATTCGTATGTGGGGCATGCCGGTACGCGTTTTACCATCGTTCGTTATGGCAATGTAATGGGAAGCCGGGGAAGCGTCATACCGCTGTTTATCAGTAAACGGGAATGTGGGGTTCTTCCTATTACGAACACCGAAATGACACGGTTCTGGATTACGATTAGGGATGCTGTTTCTTTCGTGCTTAAATCTCTGAACTTGATGCAGGGCGGGGAAATTTTCGTCCCCAAAATTCCAAGCATGCGCATAATGGATCTGGCCCAAGCCATCGCGCCGGACTGCGAATTTGAAACCATCGGGATTCGTCCTGGAGAAAAGTTACATGAGACCCTCATATCCGAAGATGACGCTCCCAATACATTTGAACTTGATGATTATTTTATCATTGCGCCGTACTTGAGAATGCGCCGGGGCAATGACATACCCGGCAAACCGGTAGCTGCCGACTTTGTTTACAGCAGTGATGCCAACAATCATTGGCTCAGTAGAGATGATATTCTAAAAGAAATCGAAAAGCTAGCAAAGTCTAATCCGTGACATTTTAAATCCTTTGAATTGTGGGGCAGATAGAATTACGCATGAAACTTGAAAATAAAAAGATATTGGTAACCGGGGCGGATGGGTTCATCGGATCGCATCTGACTGAAGCACTCGTCAAGCTGGGTGCGGACGTCAGGGCATTTGTCTTATACAATTCCTTTAACTCCTGGGGCTGGCTTGATCAAACGGAGAAGGACGTCCAAAAACACATCGAAGTGTTCGCCGGGGATGTTCGTGATCCTTTCGGTGTGAACAAAGCTGTGACCGGCTGCGACCTGGTCTTTCATTTGGCCGCCCTGATTGCAATTCCTTATTCCTACCACAGTCCGGCGGCTTACGTGGACACCAACGTGAAAGGCACCTTGAATGTGGTGCAGGCGGCCCGGGAACACGGGGTAGGCAAGGTCATTCACACATCCACCAGTGAAGTGTACGGTACCGCCCGCTATGTACCCATCGATGAAGAACATCCCCTACAGGGACAATCACCGTATTCCGCCTCCAAGATCGGCGCCGACCAGATAGCCCTCTCTTTTTACCGAGCTTTCGACACACCGGTAGCTGTCATTCGACCCTTTAACACCTATGGCCCACGTCAGTCCGCCCGCGCGGTCATTCCCACAATCATTACCCAACTGGCCACCGGTAAAACAAGGATCAGGCTCGGGGCAACGAGTCCCACCCGTGATTTTAATTATGTAGCTGATACTGTAGCCGGCTTTCTCGCGGTTGCCAGGGCCGATGAGTCCTTGGGCGAGGTGATCAATATCGGCAGCAATTTTGAAGTATCTATTGGGTCGGTGGCAGAATTCATTGCGGAAGTCATGGGAACCAACATTGAAATCGAGACGGAGGAAGCCCGCTTGCGGCCCGAGAACAGCGAAGTCGACCGGCTGTGGGCCGACAACAAGAAGGCCAAAAAACTGACCGGTTGGGAACCCACTTATGCCGGAAACACGGGTTTTAAGAAGGGACTACAGGAGACGATTTTCTGGTTCAAAGATCCGGAGAATCTTAAAGGTTACAAAACAGATATCTATAATATCTGATGGCAGTCTAATTTCAAAATGCAAAATATCAGAATTATACCTCGTCTCGACATAAAAGGAACAAATTTAGTCAAGGGCATACATTTAGAAGGTCTAAGAGTCGTAGGAAAACCCGAAGAAACTGCCCAAAAATACTATCAAGATGGTGCTGACGAAATACTTTTTATCGATATAGTCGCAAGCCTTTATGGTCGCAATAATTTGTTGGAACTGATTCGGTCGACGGTCCAAAATGTTTTTATTCCCCTCACGGTAGGCGGCGGAATACGCAACGTCAATGACATCCGCAATATTCTGAGGGCTGGGGCCGATAAGGTCGCTATCAATACAGCCGTGGTGAATAATCCATCCCTTATCACGGAAGCCGCTGAAACATTCGGTTCACAATGTGTGGTGGTATCCATTGAGACCATTAAAACTGGCCAAAATAGGTGGGAGATTTTTACTGAAAACGGGCGTGAAAAGACCGGTATAGATGCTTTGGAGTGGGCAGAACGAGTTTGTGATCTGGGGGCCGGTGAGATTCTACTGACATCCATTGATCGGGAAGGTACCAAAAAAGGCTATGAAATCGATCTTGTAAGGAGCTTGGCCAAGCGGGTACCCATACCTGTCATTGCCTGTGGTGGTGCCGGCAATCCTAAGCATGTCCGTCAAATTATCTTAGAAGGCTCTTGCGATGCCGTATCAATGGCTTCCGTGCTACATTATGATCTATACGGCATGGCGGAAATTAAAGCCTATTTGCAGGCAAGCGATATCCCCGTTCGCCAAACGTGACAGCTTCGGTTTTATCAGACAATTCATGACCTCTATGGGAGAAAAAAGTCGAAATGCAGCAAATGGAAAAGGTAGTTGGTAGTGTTCCTTATGGATTACCGGAAGAAGTCAGGTTCTGTTCCAGATGTGTTATTTCAAATCAAAGGCCGAGTTCAGTGGTTGAGTTTAAGCACACTAGCAGCGACAGAAAACCTACCATTGCGTTCGACTCTAATGGTGTCTGTTCGGCCTGTAATTATGCCAGATTGAAAGAAGAGATTGATTGGGAGGAAAGAGAGCGAGAATTAAAGGCGCTGTGCGCAAAATTCCGGTCCACCAATGGTTATTATGACTGCATTGTACCCGGAAGTGGCGGCAAAGACAGCACCTTTACCGCCCATATCTTGAAATATAAGTATGGCATGAATCCACTGACTGTCACCTGGGCACCACATATTTATACCAGTGTGGGCTTCCGAAATCTTCACCACTGGATCGATGGAGGGTTCGACAATATTTTATTTACTCCCAATGGCCAGGTACACAGGCTCTTGACCCGGTATGCGTTTCTTAATCTGCTGCACCCCTTTCAGCCATTTATTATCGGTCAACGCAATATTGCCCCCCGCTATTCGGTTCTTTTTAACATTCCTCTGATTTTTTACGGTGAGAATCAAGCCGAGTATGGAAATGCCATTGATGAAAACATGCAGCCAATGATGGATATTGATTTTTTTGCTACAGATAGAGACTTGTCCCAGGTAAGCCTGGGGGGGGTCTCTGCTGAGAAACTGATTAAGGATAAGGATGTATCTTTGAATGATCTGAATCCCTACTTGCCTGTCGAGAAAGAGCGGCTTGCAACAATTGGTACAGAGGTCCACTATCTGGGCTATTATCTGAGATGGGATCCACAGGAGTGTTATTATTATGCGGCTGAAAATTGCGGATTCGAAGCCAACACCCAGAGAACTGAAGGCAGCTATTCTAAATATAGCAGCATAGATGATAAAATTGATCCTTTTCACTATTATACGACTTTAATTAAATTTGGTATTGGAAGAGCAACCTACGATGCCGCGCAGGAGATCCGCAATGGGAAGATTACCCGTGAAGAGGGAGTTGCGTTGGTCCGAAAGTTTGATGTCGAATTTCCAGAACGCTACTTTGAGGAGGTTTTAGAGTACATGCTTATGACCCGCGAGGAATTCTGGGAGACAATTGATAAATTCCGTTCTCGGCATTTGTGGGAGAAAGTGGATGACGAATGGATATTAAAATACCAGGTTAAATGATCGTTACACATCCCATGGGGACACACTAAGGAAAAGGAGTAAAATCAATGGAAACTTTCCAAATAGCTGATCGCGTGATCGGGAAAGGCTCGCCCCCCTTTATCATTGCCGAGATTGGAATCAATCACGAGGGATCGTTTGAAAAAGCGCTACAAATGGTAGATGCCGTGGCTGAAGCTGGTGCTGATTGCGCCAAATTTCAATGCCACATTACAGAAGCAGAAATGGTTCCTACTGACATGAAGCCGGGCGATATATCTGATGAAAAACTGTGGGATATTATCAAGCGCTGTGAGTTGAATGAAGAAGAGGAGAAGGCGGTCCAGCGGTACTGTGCAGAAAAAGGCGTGATCTATCTGTGTACCCCTTTTTCACGAGAGGCAAGCGATCGTCTGTTTAACATGGGGGTGCCTGGGTTCAAAATCGGATCAGGGGAATGTAACAACTTGCCCTTGTTGGACCATATATCTAAAATGGGCAAGCCCATTATTCTTTCAACCGGAATGAACGACCTCACTTCAATATACCGTTCGGTAGAATTGATTAGAAAGAACAACTGCCCGCTGATGTTGATGCATTGCACTTCCATGTACCCCACACCCTATGAAAACGTACGCCTGGGGGCCATTCAGGAAATGATTACCGAATTTAACCTTCCGGTAGGATTGAGTGATCATTCGTTGGGTATTTATACCTGCCTCGGTGCGGTTGCTTTGGGGGCTTGCGCCCTGGAAAAGCATTTTACTGTGAGCAAAGATTGGCCAGGCCCCGATATATCGATCTCCATTGATCCGGCGGAGCTTAAGGAATTGGTCATCGGTGCCAGGGCAGTGTACCAGGCTGCCGATGGACAGAAGAATATTCTCCAGGGCGAGCAACCGGTTATCGATTTTGCCTATGCTTCCGTCGTGACCATATCAACAATTAAGGCCGGTGAAGCGTTCTCTTATAGTAATCTTTGGGTGAAACGACCTGGTACCGGTGCGTTTCTGGCAAGCCAATTGGAGAACATCATTGGAAAACGAGCCAGTCGTGACCTGCCATTAGATTACCAGTTGACACCGGATGATGTTGATGAATCTTGACTTTTCAGATAGCCTTTTCATTATCTCGGGAGCTGGTGGGTTTTTAGGGACTCGGCTTGTAAAGGAATTGTACAGATGCAAAGCAGCCGTAGCCGCAAATTCCCTCGAGTATTTGGAAGGTGTTGAGTGGTATGGTAAAAATAGCGAAGACCGGGTTCTTTGCACTGTAGGCCCCTTCCATGAGCGGTCGCAAGAACTATCTTCTTTTATAAAATGCCAATCCCGTCCAAAGATTATCTGCTTCCACATGGCCGGCATGTCCCATGCTGGTGAGTGCGAGAAAATGCCTGGAAAAGCCTTTGAGGCAAACGTAACAACAACTTCGCAAGTTTTGCAATTTTGCAAAGAGAATGGGGTTACCGAGTTTATTTTTCCGAGCACCTGCCATGTTTATGATGATAACGGGCGGCACCCCAAAAAAGAGACTGCGGCCCTGAACCCCAAAAGCTATTATGCCATTACCAAGCTAGTCGCCGAGGAGCTGGTAAAAAGGTTTTGCCAAGTATACGCGCTTAAGGGGAAAGTTATTCGTTTCAGCAACATTTACGGAACGGGCAGCCACCCTGATACGGTGATCAATACCATTCTCGCACAGATAAAAACTGGAAATAATGTGCGTGTTAAGGATGTCGGACCAGTTTGTGATTTCATTCATCTGAAAGACGCTGTTGAGGGGCTTTTACGAGTCGTGCTGCTGGAGGGAGACTCCGCATGTGAAGTGTTTAATATCTCGTCTGGATACGGCGTTTCAATTAAGGACCTTATAGCCATGGCCTATCAGGCGGGTGGTATTCAGCCGCGAGAACAGGACGAGCCGATATCTCCTTCCATTTCGAAATCTCATCTGGTTTTGGATAATCAAAAGCTTTACATGTTGGCCGAATGGCGGCCTTCAATCACCCTTTCAGCAGGCCTGAAGCGTGTCTTAACCCCTGAGAACAGATAAGATGAGCCAAAAAAGAAAAATAGCAATTTTTACAGGCAACCGCGCGGAATATGGCCTCCAAGTACCTATTGTAAGGGCGATTTCCGAGCATCCTGACCTTGAATATTTCCTACTTGTATCAGGTGCCCATCTACAGGAGGATTTCGGCAGCACCGTCAAAGAGATCGAAAAGGACGGCTTTCGGGTCTACTCGGAAGTAAATCTGAATGTTGGAGAGGATACGCTTTTTTCGACCGTACAGTCAATTGGTATGGGTGTCCTGAGCCTGAGTAAAGTACTTGAAGAAATAGCTCCCGATTTTCATGTCGTCTATGCTGATCGATTCGAAGGTTTTTCAGCAGTTATTACCAGCACTCAAATGGGAATCCCTACCGCCCATATCGAGG
>Ga0056121_1000186_pt1 | contig 23985 bp, 22 predicted proteins | sample WorMetHEROISLAND_FD_83872 | JGI IMG/M metagenome (GOLD analysis project Ga0056121, IMG submission 83872) | Marine gutless worms symbiont microbial communities from Max Planck institute for Marine Microbiology, Germany - Olavius sp. 1 HERON ISLAND ...
AGTCGTGGCGTTGGCGTGCAGTTTCACTTGCATGATGCGAGGTGCTCCCTGATGAAGGAGATACCTCTGAGTACGCCTGCGCCGTCGAAACAATCCCGCGTGACCACACACGTAAGCCGGGGTTTCAGACATGGCGGCAGTGAATCCCCGGCGACAGCCGGGGTCCACTTTTCGCAGTCTACCTGGACCCGGCCGGCGTCAGTCCTCGGCCACGCCCTTGGGCGCGCGCTGGCGCATGAAGCCGAACATGTAGCCGGCGACGCGGCGCATCTGGATCTCCTCGGCGCCTTCGGTGATGCGGTAGCGGCGGTGGTGGCGGTAGATGTGCTCGAACGGCGTGTGCCGGGAATAGCCCAGGCCGCCGTGCACCTGCATTGCCCGGTCGGCGGCCTCGCAGCACAGCCGGTTGGACCAGTAGTTGCACATGGAGACCTTGTCGGAGACCGAGAAGGCGCCATAGGTGTCCATCTGCCAGGCGGTCTTGTGGATCAGCGCACGCACCATCTCGCACTGCGTCTGCAGCTCCACGAGCGGGAACTGGATTGCCTGGTTCACCGCCAGCGGCTTGCCGAACGGGGCGCGTTGCTTGGCGTAGGTGACGGACTCGTTGATGCAGAACTGCGCTGCGCCCAGCGACGACGCGGCCTGGCGGATGCGGTTCTCGTTGAAGAAGTGCTGGACGATCTGCAGGCCGCGGCCTTCCTCGCCGAGGATCGCCTCGTCCGGCACCCGCACGTTGGTGAACGAGATGCGGCCGTGGTCGGTCGGCATGTTGAAGGTCCATAGCATCTCCTCGATCTTGAAGCCGGGGGCGTCGGTCGGCGTCAGGAAGGCGGTGATGCCGTGACCGTCGCCCTTGTCGCCGCTGGTCCGGGCCATGATCAGGGCGTGGCTGGCGCTGTGGATGCCGGTGTTCCAGGATTTCTCGCCGTTGATCACCCACGCGTCGCCGTCCCGGACGGCCGTCGTGTCCATGTGCGTGGCGTCGGAGCCGTGCGCGGCCTCGGTGATGCCGAAAGTGAAGCCGCGCCGGCTGTTGGCCAGGTCGTCGACCCACTCGGCCTTCTGCTGCTCGTTGCCGTAGTGCTGCATGATCAGCAGGCGGACGTTGTTGCCGACGATGGAGTGCTCGGTCTGCAGGTCGTTGTGCAGGCCCAGGCCCTTGGCCGCCAGGTGCTCGCGGATGATCGCCATCTCCAGGTTGGTGCCGTCGCGACCGCCGAACTCCTTCGGCGAGGAGAAGCGGAAGTGGCCGGCCCTGTCGGCCCGGCGCTTGGCTTCCAGCAGCAGCTCTTCCCAGGTCTCGTTGGGCAGGCCGCCGCGGTTCCAGTCGGTGCGCGCGTCCTCGCGGCGGTGGTCGAAGAAGCGGTTGTTGTCGTCCTGCATCTGCAGGGGCGTGATCTCCGCCGCGATGAAGTCGTCGAGCTCGGCCAGGTAGTCCTGCAGCTTCTGCGGGATGTCGAAGTTCATGCGGGTTCCTCCGGGTTTATCGGTTCAGGTCTCGGCCAACGCGGTGGCGAGGCCGGAGTATTTCGGCTGGTCGATGGCGAGCTGGTTGACGGCGGTGGTGCGCAGGTGGTCGGCCAGGCCGGGCGCGTCCAGCGGCATGCTGCCGTCGCGCAGGGCGTGCGTCAGCCGCCAGCGCAGCTCGGTCAGGTCGCCTGTCTTACCCAGCAGCGCCTCGAGCCGGGCCCGTTCGCCGGCCAGGTGGGCCGGTGCCAGCGCCAGCTCGCGGCGGACGATGTCGAGCGAGTTGGCGGCGACCAGGGCGAGGAAGCCGTTGCGTCCCGCCAATGCCGGGCGGGCGTCGTCACGCAGGAAATCGCGCACGCTGCGCAGCAGTTCGTCGACGTCGGGGATGTCGGTCGAGCTGAGCGGCGCGCCCTCGGCCACCAGCCCGACCGGCCCCGGGATCAGCAGGTTGACGCAGTCGACCTGGCATTCCGAGCTGCGGCGGGCGATGCCCGGCCGCTCCACGCTGGGGTCGGGGCCATGGCGCCAGCCCTGGGCCATGGTCAGGCAGCCGATGGCCCACCAGAACGAGCCGAACACCTCCCAGAACCGCACGTGCTCGGGGTCGATGGCGATGCCGGAGACGTCCCGGTAGCCGGCCAGCAGGTCCTCGCGCGTGCCGATGCCGCCGACCGGCAGGGCGGTGTTGCCGTAGCGCCAGGAGTTGGTGCAGATCCAGCCCAGGTCGCGCACGGGATCGCCGATGTGCGCGCCCTCCCAGTCGAGCACGGCCGTCACGCCAGCGGGCGTGACCATCAGGTTGCCGAGGCGGAAATCGTTGTGCACCAGGGTGCGGCGCTGGCCCGCCGGCAGGTGGTCGAGCAGCCAGCGGGCGGCATAGTCGATCATCGGCTGCGGCGTTTCGTAGCCCCGGTACTGGTCCCACATCCGGCGCACGAACTGCTCCGCCGACACCGTCTGCAGTTCCTGGTCGAGGCCGGTCGCGGCGGGGTCGATGGCGTGGATCCGGGCCAGGATCTGGCCGCACTGGTAGGCGAGCCGCGGGCGGATCTCCGCCAGTTCGGGGGCCCGCAGGATGCGCGAGCCCAGGGTCTCGCCGTCGAGCCACTGCATGATGAAGCCCAGGCCGAGCCCGTCCTCGGGCTCGAGGACGTGGACGATCTCCGGTTCCGGCACGCCGGCGGCCCGGGCCACCTGGAACAGCTTCGCTTCCGCGGTCAGGCCCGGCCGCGCCGGGTCGGGCTTGCTGGTGGCGCCGCCGGGGGCACGGCGCATGGCCAGGGTCAGAGGTGCGCCGTGCGTTTCCAGCTCGATCCGGTAGGTTTCCTGGCTGGCGCCGCCGCTCAGGCGTTCCGCCCGCAGCAGGCGCTCGAAGCCGGGCACGCAGCGTGCCAGCACCGCCGCGAGCCTGGTTTCGAACTCGGCCATTGCGGTCTCCGGACCCGGCGCCGGCATGGCCCCCGCTCCGCGCGATCGTCGCTGCCGCGTCGTCAGCCTCGGCTCAGCTTCTCCCAGTCGAACATCGCCGGCTCCTTGGCGGCAAAACGGCGCACCGCCTCGCGGTGATAGGGGCTGGTCAGCGCCATGCCCTGGGCATCTGCCTCCAGCTCCAGCAGGGTGCGGTGATCGAGGTTGAAGGACTGGTTGAGCACGTTCTTCGACATGCCGATGGCGGCCGTCGACGCCTGACGGAAGCGACCGGCGAACTCGCGGGCCTCTGCCATCGCCGTGTCCTGGCCGACGATGTCGAGGACCAGGCCGATCTCCCTGGCCTCTTCGGCGCCGACCTTCTTGGCGGTGTAGACCAGTTCCTTGGCGCGCTGCAGCCCGACCAGGCGCGGCAGCACGAAGAAGCCGCCCCAGTCCGGCACCGCGCCGATGCGTCCGAACGCCTGCATGAACATGCCGCGCGGTGTCGCCAGGACGAAGTCGGCGGCCAGGGCGATGTTGCAGCCGGCCCCGGCGGCGGGCCCGTCGACCAGGCTGATCACCGGCAGCTCGATATGCATCAGGTCGTAGACGATGTCGTGGTCGCCGCGCAGGCCCTGGCGGATGTCGCGGGCCGTGCGCTCGCGGTTGGCCATCGCCTTGACGTCGCCGCCGGCGCAGAAGGCACCGCCGGCGCCAGTGATGATCAGCGCCTTCACGCCCTCGCCGATCTCCCCCTTCACCAGCTTCAGCGCGGCGCGCAGATCGTCGCGCATCTCCGCGCTCAGCGCATTGCGCGCCTCCGGCCGGTTCAGGGTGATGGTGGCAATCTCGTCGGAGACGTCGAACAGGATATGGGTGTACTCGCTCATGGCGCGTCCTCTGCTTGCAGGGTTGTTTCTGCGCCGCGGTTCTCGCGCCGCGGCGTGAGCCAATTCTCACAAAATCGACCAGCGCCGGCCAGTGCCGGTTGCGCGTGACACCTGCGTGATACAGTCGACGTCCGTCGCAACGCGCCCCGGGGGAGCCAGCCTTGTCACTGCCGTCGACCATGCGGGGTGTCTGGCTGACCGGTCATGGCGGCCCGGAGAAGCTGGCATTGCGCGACGACATTCCCGTGCCCGTGGCCGGCCCCGGCGAGGTGCTGATCGCGGTGGGCGCGGCGGCGGTCAACAATACCGACCTGAACACCCGGATCGGCTGGTACTCGAAGGGCGACGGCGCGGCCGACGATGCCAGCTGGGCCGGCGAGGCGATCGGCTTCCCGCGCATCCAGGGCGCCGACGTCTGCGGCCGCGTCGTCGCCGTCGGCGATGGCGTCGATGGCGCGCGGGTGGGCGAGCGCGTGCTGGTGGAGCCGTGCCTGATAGAGGCCGGCGGGCGGGCGCTAGCGCGTCCCTGGTACCTGGGCTCGGAGTGCGACGGCGGCTTCGCCGAGTTCGTCGCGGTGGCCGCGCGGCACGCCCATCGGATCGACAGCGACCTGAGCGATGTCGAGTTGGCGTCGTTTCCCTGCTCCTACTCCACGGCCGAGAACCTGCTGACGCGCACCCGTGTCGCCGCCACGGATACGGTGCTGGTCACGGGCGCATCGGGCGGCGTTGGCTCCGCCGCCGTGCAGCTGGCCAGGGCGCGCGGCGCGCGGGTGCTGGCGGTGGCGGGGGCCGACAAGGTGGCGAGTGTGCTCGAACTCGGCGCCGAACGCACGGTGGCCAGGGGTGCGTCGCTGCCGGAAACGCTCGGCAGCGACAGCGTCGACGTGGTGGTCGACCTCGTCGCCGGCCCGCAATGGCCGGAACTGCTCGACGTGCTGCGACCGGGCGGCCGCTATGGCGTCGCCGGGGCGATCGCCGGGCCACTGGTGATGCTCGACGTGCGTACGCTCTACCTGAAGGATCTCAGCCTGTTCGGCTGCACCGTGCTCGAGCCGGAAGTGTTCGCCAACCTGGTCGGCCACATCGAAGCGGGTCGCATCGCGCCGCTGGTGGCGGCGACCTATCCGCTGGCGGCGATCGCCGCGGCACAGGCCGCGTTCGCCGCCTAGCACCACGTCGGCAAGATCGTCCTCGATATCAGCGCTTCGCCCGCGGATGCGCCCGGCGGTAGCTGGTGAGCAGCTTCTCGCTGTTCACCGCAGTGTAGCGCTGCGTCGTCGACAGGCTGGCGTGACCCAGCAGCTCCTGGATGGTGCGCAAATCGCCGCCGCTGCCGAGCAGGTGGGTGGCGAAGGAATGGCGCAGGGCGTGCGGCGTGGCGTCCGCCGGCAGGCCCAGCGCGCCGCGCAGCTGTTGCATGCGCTGCTGGATCAGGCGCGGGTTCAAGCGGCGGCCGCGCGCGCCGACGAACAGCGGGCCGTCCATGGCCAGCGGCAGCGGGCAGAGCTCCAGGTAGCGGTCGACCGCCTCGCGCACCACCGGCAACACCGGCACCAGGCGTTCCTTGCCGCCCTTGCCGGTGACGCGCAGGCTGTCGCCCAATGGCGCTTCGTCGCGGTCGAGGCCCAGGGCTTCGGAGATGCGCAGGCCGCAGCCATAGAGCAGCAGCAGCACCGCCGTGTCGCGTGCCTGCAGCCAGGGCTGCTCGCTCATCGACCCGGCCTGCTCGACGGTTTCCGCCGCCTCGACGATGGACAGCGGCTTGGGGATCGCCGCCGGCCGCTTCGGCGTGTGGATCACGTCGATGGCGGCATTGGCGACCAGGCCGCGGCGATCGCAAAAACGGAAGAAACTGCGGATCGACGACAACGCCCGCGCCAGCGACGCCCCGGTCAGGCCATCGTGGCGCCGGCGTGCCAGGTAGCTGCGGAAATCGGCCGGCTTCAGCGCCGCCAGCATGGCCAGATCGGGCGCGGCGCCGCGATGCGCCGTGAGGAAATCCAGGAAGGCTTCCAGGTCGCGGGTATAGGCTTCGACGGTGCGCGCCGCCAGGCGCCGTTCGCTCACCAGCCAGGTCAGCCAGGCCGCACCAGCCTGCTGCAGGTCCGGCGCCAGGTACGATAGCTTCAGTCCGGCAGGTCCAGCCATGCGCGTAAGAGACGCTCCAGGAGGCGGGCGAGGAAGCCGAGCAGTTCCGCCCGCTGGCCGGACTGGAACTTGTTCAGGTCGCGCGAGCCCAGCGCCATCAGCCCGACCGGGCATTCCGGATTGGTCGCCAGGCGGACCAGCGCCAGGCTGCGCACCAGCCCGCTGGCCGGGCCGAACACCGCCTCCTGGCCGGCAAACGCGGTGCCCAGGTAGACGTTCTCGCGTGGCCCCAGCAGCATGTCGATGGTGCCGGCCTCGAGCAGGTAGACGCCGTTGGTGGTCACTTGGCGCGGCCCGTCGTCGTCCTGCGCCTCGACGCACAGGGTAACCACGTCGACGTCCAGCAGATCCGCCAGGTCGCGGGTGACGATGTGGATCAGGTGCTGGAAGTTGCGCGCGTCGAGCAGGGCCAGGGCGGCCCGGTGCACGCGGTCCTGCGCCGCCTGGTTGACCCGGCTGACCTCGAGCAGCGCGCCCTCGCGCTCCTTCAGGCGCTGGGTCTCTTCCTGCAGCCGGCGGACCATGAAACGGCCCAGGTCGGTGACGTTGTCGCCCGAATGCTGGGCCGGCGGCGTCAGCACCGACAGCAGCTCGGGATGCTCGAGCAGGAACTCGGGGTGGCCGCGCAGGTAGCGCGCCACCACGTCGGCCGACAGCGTCGGCGCCGGCGTGCCGGCAGCGCTCGCGCGTGGGCTGCGCTTGCCGGTCATGTCCCGGACTTCCGCTCGAGGATGCTCTGGCCGGTGCCCTGCCAGTCGTTGAGGAACGCCTCCAGGCCCTTGTCGGTCAGCGCGTGCCGGGTGAGCTGGCGCAGCACCTGGGGCGGGATGGTGCAGACATCGGCGCCCAGCCGGGCGGACTGCAGGACGTGCTGCGGCGAGCGCACCGAGGCGACCAGCACCTCGGTATAGAAATCGTAGGCCTCGTAGACCTCGATGATCTCCGCCACCACCTGCATGCCGTCCTGGCCGATATCGTCGAGCCGGCCGACGAACGGCGAGATGAAGGCGGCCCCGGCCTTGGCCGCGAGCAGGGCCTGGTTGGCCGAGAAGCACAGGGTGACGTTGACCATGGTGCCGGCTTCGCTGAGCGTGCGGCAGGCCTTCAGGCCGTCCCAGGTGAGCGGCACCTTGACGGCGATGTTCGCGGCGATCTGCGTCAGCACCCGCGCTTCGGCCAGCATCGCCTCGGTCTCTGTGGCGGTCACCTCGGCGCTGACCGGGCCGTCGACCAGGTCGCAGATCTCGGCCACCACCTCGAAAAAGTCGCGGCCGGTCTTGGCGACCAGCGAGGGGTTGGTGGTGACGCCATCGAGCAGGCCGGTGGCGGCCAGATCGCGAATCTCGTCCACGTCGGCCGTATCAACGAAGAACTTCATGCCTGTTGCCTGCTCAAAACCCCATACCTGATGCGGTGTTGGCGCTATCCCTTGTGTGCCGGCGCAACCGCCAGCAAAGTCTAGCGGATGGCCACAACCGGTGCCACCTTGACCACCGCGCCGGCCCCTGGCAACGACAGCGATTCCGCGCCGCGGGTTCACGTCCTGCTGCCGTTGCCCCTGGCCGGCGCCTACGACTACGCGCAATGCCCGGACGCCAGCGTGCGGCCCGGCGATTTCGTGCGCGTGCCGCTGGCCCGGCGCAGCGTCACCGGGGTGGTCTGGGGCGACGGTCCGGCGGACGCCGACGCGGCCGTCGCCGACGACAAGCTGAAACCGGTCGCGGCCCGCCTGCCGGTGCCGCCGATGGCCGCTGTCACCCGCCGCTTCATCGACTGGGTCGCCGCCTACACCTGTTCCGACCCGGGCTCGGTGCTGCGCATGGCGATGAGCGTGCCGGCGGCGCTGGAGCCGCCCCGGCCGGTCACCGGCTATGCACTGGGCGGTCCGCCGCCGGCGCGCATGACGGCCGCGCGCGGCCGGGTGATCGACGTGCTCGCCGACGGCCCGGCCCGCCCGTCCGGCGAGCTGGCGCGTGCGGCCGGCGTCTCCGCCGGCGTCGTGCAGGGCCTGGTCAAGGCCGGCACCCTGATGGAGGTGGCCCTGCCGGCGGAGCCGGAGGTGACGCAGCCGGACTGGGCCCGTGCCGGTCATCCGTTGAGCCCGGCCCAGGCGGAGGCCGCGGCGGCGCTCCGGGCCCGGGTCGAGGAGGACGTCTTCTCGGTCACCCTGCTCGACGGCGTGACCGGCGCCGGCAAGACCGAGGTCTACTTCGAGGCCATCGCCGCCGCGCTGGCGCGCGGGCGGCAGGTGCTGGTGCTGGTGCCGGAGATCGCCCTGACCGCGCAATGGCTGCAGCGCTTCGAGAGGCGCTTCGGCACCGCCCCGCAGGAGTGGCACTCCGACCTCGGCCAGACGGCGCGGCGGCGGACCTGGCGGGCGATTGCCGACGGCCGCGCCCAGGTGGTGGTCGGTGCCCGCTCGGCCCTGTTCCTGCCCTACCGGGAACTGGGCCTGATCGTCGTCGACGAGGAGCACGACGCCGCCTTCAAGCAGGAGGACGGGGTCTGCTACCACGCCCGCGACATGGCCGTGGTGCGGGCCTCGCTCGGCGCAATCCCGGCGGCGCTGGTCTCGGCGACACCGAGCCTGGAGAGCGTGGTCAACCTGAAAGCCGGCCGCTACCGGCTGCAGCATCTGCCCGACCGGGTCGGCGCCGCGGTGCTGCCGGCGATCGCCGCTGTCGATCTGCGCGCCGACCCGCCGCCGCGCGGGCGCTGGCTGTCACCGCCGCTCCATGCCGCCGTCGAGGAGACCCTGGCTGACGGCGAGCAGGCGCTCTTGTTCCTGAACCGGCGCGGCTATGCCCCGCTGACCCTGTGCCGGACCTGCGGCCACCGCCTGCAGTGCCCGAACTGCAGCACCTGGCTGGTCGAGCACCGCTTCCGCGGCCGCCTGCAGTGCCACCATTGCGGCCACGTGGCCCGTCTGCCGGAGCTGTGCCCGGCCTGCGAGTCGCGCGACAGCTTCGCCGCCTGCGGTCCCGGGGTAGAGCGGCTGCTGGAAGAGGTCGCCGACAGTTTCCCCGAGGCCCGCGCGCTGGTGATGTCGAGCGATACCGTGCACGGCCCCGCCGCCGCGGCGGAGGCGGTGCGGCAGATCGCCGAACGCGAGGTCGACTTGGTGATCGGCACGCAGATGGTGGCCAAGGGACACCATTTTCCCGACCTGACGCTGGTCGGGGTGATCGATGCCGACCTCGGCCTCAACGGCGGCGACCTGCGGGCGGCGGAACGCACCTTTCAGCTGCTGAGCCAGGTTGCCGGCCGCGCCGGCCGCGGCGCCCGCCCCGGCCGGGCGCTGCTGCAGACCTACATGCCGGAGCATCCCGTGATGCAGGCGCTGGTGGCGGGCGACCGCGACGGCTTTCTCGAGGCCGAGGAAGCCGCCCGCCGGCTTCAGGGCCTGCCGCCGTTCGGCCGGCTGGTGGCGTTGATCGTTTCCGCGTCCGATGACGCGGCGGCGCGGAGTATCGCCGCCGCGCTGGGCCGGGCCGCGCCGCGCGCGCCCGAGATCGCCGTGCTCGGCCCGGCGCCGGCGCCGCTCAGCCTGCTGCGCGGGCGCTACCGCTACCGGCTGCTGATGAAGACGCCGCGTGCCGCCAACGCCTCGGCCCTGGCGCGCGACTGGCTGAACCGCGTGCAGGTGCCCAACAGCGTGCGTGTCAGCATCGACGTCGATCCGTACAGCTTTCTGTAATGGCGCGGCGGCCGCACCCCGCCCGGGACAATTCTGCTGCCTCGCACACCTTTCGGTCTCGTTAGCGCTTGCGTCGGCGCCGGTCGCTTTCTAGAGTCGTTATAGTTAACGCGGCCGGGCGCCGTTCAGCAGTAAGCGCCAAGGCGTAGCAGCGACGGCACCGCCACTCTGTACGCGTAGCCGAGTACCGAACAAGCACCAAGAAGGATCCGCCGATCACCGCTTTGATCGTGCGGACCCGGCGCGGCAGCGAGCCGCGTGGCTGGGAGGAGGCCTGATTGGCACGCGGGTGCGACGACGCGCGCAGGCGTGAAATCGAGGGCATCGACCGCCGCCGCTTCATGGGTACTGCCGCCTTGGCGGCAGGAGCGGTCGCGGTAGCGGCGGCGCCAGGGGACGCGCACGCCTTCGACAAGAAAAAGAAGAAGGAACGGCCGCCTAGAAAGCAGCCGCCACAGCCGGGCGACCGGCTGATCATCACCTCGGCCGGCGCCCAGGAAGGCCAGCTGGTCTATCCCAAGCTGCTCGAGCTCGGCGCCGCGCCGCTGACGGCCTTTCCGCTTTCGCCCGACGGCGAGGTCGTGCGCCGCGGCAGCCGGCTGAACCGCCTGCTGGTGCTGCGCCTCGACGCCGGCGACATGAGCGAAGACACGCGCGCCCTGGCGGCCGACGGCGTCGTCGCCTACTCGGCCGTCTGCACGCACAAGGCCTGCACCATCAAGTCCTGGCGCGCGGAAAGACAGCACCTGCGCTGTCACTGCCATCTATCGGAATTCGCCCCGCTCAACACCGGCAAGGTGATGGCGGGGCCGGCAAAATCGCCCTTGCCGCTGCTCGGCCTGAAGCTCGACGCCGACGGCGTGGTCGAGGTGGCCGCCAGCTTCAACCGGAAACCGGGGGCGCGGACCAAGTAGAGCGCCGCCGCCGGCCGGATTTGTCGCGTTTGTTGAGTAGCGTTTAGCGAAAGAGGTGAAACGGAACGAACTGAACTCGATCGAGAGGGGAGGCCACGATGAGGTGCCTGAGAACTGCGACGAGCGTCGTTCTGGCCGCTGGCGTAGCGGCCTGGGTCGGCATCGCCGGCGCGGCGGAGTACCGCCCGGTAACCGATGAGCGCATGGCAAATCCGGAGCCGGAGAACTGGCTCACCTGGCGCGGCAACTACGCCGGCTGGGGCTACAGCGCGCTCGAACAGATCACCAGCGACAACGTCAAGGAACTGGTGCCGGTATGGAGCTACTCCACCGGCGTCAACGAGGGCCATCAGGCGCCGCCGATGGTCAATGACGGCATGATGTTCGTGTCGACGCCGCAGAACCAGATCATCGCCCTCGACGCCAAGACCGGCGAAGAGCTCTGGCGCTACGTGCACGAGATTCCCGACGAGCTGTTCCAGCTGCATCCGACCAACCGCGGCGTCGGTCTCTATGGCGACATGGTCTACATGGCGACCGTCGATGCCCGCGTCGTCGGCCTCAAGGCGAAGACCGGCGAGGTGGTCTGGAACGTCGCCGGCGGCGACTGGGAGAACGGCGAATACATGACGCTGTCGCCTCTGGTGGCAAAGAACACCGTCGTGGTCGGCGTGTCCGGCGGTGAATACGGCATCCGCGGTTTCCTGATCGGGCTCGATACGGCCACCGGCGATCAGAAGTGGAAGACCTACACCATCCCGGGTCCGGGCGAGCCGGGGCACGAGACCTGGCGCGGCGACGACTGGATGACCGGCGGCGCCTCGATCTGGATGCAGGGCAACTACGACCACGAGACCGGCCTGGCCTACTTCGGCACCGGCAACGGCGGTCCCTGGATGCCCGACGCGCGGCCCGGCGATAACCTCTATGCCACGTCGGTGATCTCCATCGACGTTGCCGACGGTGCCATCAAGGGTCACTTCCAGTACCACTGGAACGACGCCTGGGACTGGGACGAGGTGTCGGCCCCGGTGCTGATCGACTTCGAGCGGGCCGGGCGCAAGGTCAAGGGCGCCATCCATGCCGGCCGCAACGGCTATCTGTGGACGCTCGAACGCGACGGCGGGCCGATCAAGTTCGTCGAGGCCAAGCCCTTCGTGCGGCAGAACGCCTTCCTGTCGGTCGACCCGGAAACCGGCCGGCCGAGCTACGATCCGGCGCGCACCCCGGGCACCAACAAGAGCGCCTTCTTCTGCCCCAGCCTGTGGGGCGGCAAGGACTGGCCGCCGGAGGCCTACAATCCGAAGAACGGGCTGTTCTACATCCCGGCGCACGAGAACCTGTGCTCGGAGTTCGGCGGCGAGCCGATCGGCAAGCGTGAGCCGGGCGAACTGTGGATCGGCGTCAAGATCGACGACATCCTCTCCAGCCTGCGCTTCCACGAGAGCATCGACACCAGCCAGCCGGTGACCATCGGCCAGCTGCAGGCCTGGGACGTGTCCACCGGCCAGAAGGTCTGGCAGCACGACTTCAAGGACACCGAGTTCTGGGGGCCGTTGCTGACGACCGGCGGCAACCTGGTGTTCACGGGTGGCACCACCGACCGTTACTTCCGCGCCTTCGATGCCAAGACCGGCGAAGTGCTGTGGAAGTTCCGCACCAACTCCGGTGTCACCGCAGTCCCCGCCAGCTACATGGTCGATGGCGTGCAGTACATCGCCGTGCAGTCGGGCTGGGGCGTCGATGCCGAACGCATGCGTGGCCTGCTGGCCGAGATGCTGCCGGCCGGCCGCGTGCCGCAGGTGCCGCAGGGCGGGGTGATCTGGGTCTTCGCCTTGAAGGACAAGATGTGATCCCTGGCCTGGAACAGTATCCGGCCGCGGTGCCAGGGCACCGCAAGGGCGGGGCGCGCGAGCGTCCCGCCCGGGCCGGGCTGCTGGCCTGGTGCTTTGTATTGGTGGCGGTCTGCGTGACCTGTCTGGCCGGCAACGCCGCCGCGGACGGGCTGCCGCGCAGCGAGGCCGAACTCAAGGCGGCGGTGCGGACGGCGATCGAGAGCGGCGACTACGCCACCTTCGAGCAGCTGGTCTATTGGGACGGCGCCGGCAAGATCAAGAAGCGGGTGGTCGCTTACCAGGTCCGCCGCGGCCTCGGCCGGCAGATCCGCGAGATCAGCGTCGCCCCGTTCGACGAGCAGACCCTGCACGAATTGAAAACGAACGAGCGGCACCGGCTGAACATGCCGGTGACGCACGAGCTCCGGGTGGTATTCGACGAACCGCCCGTGAACGCCGCCGGGATGCCGCCGACCTCGGTATTCCTGGTCGGCAAACGCGACGACGTCTACCGCATTGCCCTGATGGTGCGGAAATTCGACGATGACGACGACTAGCCGGGGCCCGGACAACGGGACCCGGCAGGCAAAGGGCTCATAGGGAGGAGCAAAATGATCGAGTTGAAAGTGAACGGCGTACGACGCCAGTTCAACGGCGACCCCAACATGCCGTTGCTCTGGTATCTGCGCGACGAGCTGGGCCTGACCGGCAGCAAGTTCGGCTGCGGCACCGGCCTGTGCGGTGCCTGCACCGTGCACGTCGGCGGCGAAGCCGTGCGCGGCTGCATCACCGCTGTGGCTGATGCCTCCGGCCAGGAGGTGACCACCATCGAGGGCCTGGATTCCGACGGCAACCATCCCGTGCAGCGGGCGTGGCGGGCGCACAACGTGCCGCAATGCGGCTACTGCCAGGCCGGCCAGATCATGCAGGCCGCGGCCCTGATCGGCGCCAATCCCGATCCCAGCGACCAGCAGATCATCGACGGCATGGCCGGCAACATCTGCCGCTGCGGCACCTACCAGCGGATTCTCGCTGCGGTGAAGACGGCAGCGCAGGAGGTCTGAGCCATGGGTATCATTCAGAACGTCAGCCGGCGCAACGTCCTCAAGGGCGCAGGCGCCACCACCGCGCTGGTGCTGAGCGCGCCGATGATCTCCAAGACCATGATCAGCGGCGCCAAGGCGGCCGCGGGTTCGGTCGCGCCAAACCTGTTCGTGTCCGTCGCCGCCGACGGCATGGTGACCATCACCATCAGCCGCGTCGAGATGGGCCAGGGCGTGCGCACCGGCGTCCCGATGATCCTGGCCGACGAGCTCGAAGCCGACTGGCAGCGGGTCCGGCTGTGGCAGGCGCCGGGCGATCCGGAGAAATACGACCCGGCCGGCAAGGACGGCCAGAACACCGACGGCTCGCGCTCGACCCGACACAACTTCGACGTCATGCGCGAACTTGGCGCCACGGCGCGCTACGTGCTCGAGCAGGCGGCGGCGAAGAAATGGGGCGTCGATGCCGGCGAGGTCTATGCCAAGGACCACCGCCTGCACCATACGCCGACCGGTCGTTCGTTCGACTTCGGCGAGGTGGTCGACGTCGCGGCGGAGATCAATCTGCCGGCCGGCGAGGCGGCGCCGCAGCCGACGCTGAAGGACAAGTCGCAGTGGAAGTACATCGGCCGCGACATGCCGATGTTCGACAACTTCGACATCACCACCGGCGGGGCCAATTACGGCGCCGACATCACCATCCCGGGGATGAAGATCGCCGTGGTCGCGCGCTCGCCGGTCTTCCGCGGCAAGGTGAAGTCGTTCGACGCCAAGGAGGCGCTGCAGGTGCAGGGCGTCGAGCAGGTGCTGGAGATCCCGGCCCTGGCCGACGACAAGGCGCCCGAGTTCCGTGCCCTGGGCGGCGTCGCCGTGGTCGGCACCAACACCTGGGCGGTGATGGAAGGCCGGCGCAAGCTGAAGATCGACTGGGACATGGGACCGAACGCGGCGCATGACACCAGCACCTTCGACGACAAGCTGCGTGAGTCGGCCCGCAAGGGCGGTCTGGTGATCCGCAACCGCGGCGACGTCGATGCGGCCATGGCCGGCGCCGACAAGGTGGTCGAGGCCGAGTACTTCGTGCCCTACTTCATCCATACGCCGATGGAGCCGCCGGCGGCGATCGTCGACGCGGCGGCCCGGCCGGTGCAGGTCTGGGCGGCGACGCAGTCGCCGAACGAGACCCGCCAGTACGTGGCCGAGGCCCTGGGCCTGGAGAAGAAGGACGTCGAGTGCCAGGTCACGCTGCTGGGCGGTGGCTTCGGACGCAAGTCCAAGCCGGACTTCGCCTGCGAGGCGGCGATCCTGTCGAAGATGGTCGGTGCGCCGGTGCGGGTACAGTGGACCCGCGAGGACGAGATCCAGAACGGCTACTACCACACCGCCAGCGCACAGGTGATGAAGGCCGGCCTGGATTCGTCCGGCAAGGTCACGGCCCTGCATCACTCCGGTGCCTGGCCGTCGATCCTCGGCCTGTGGAACCCGGCGCAGAAGAACGGCTTCGGCATCGAGTTCGGCCTCGGCCTGGTCGACATGCCGTACAACGACGTGCCGAACATCCGCATCGAGAACGGCGAGGCGGACGTGATGATCCGGGTCGGCTGGTACCGCTCGGTCAACAACATCCAGCACGCGTTCGCCATGAACTGCTTTGCCAACGAAGTGGCCGAAGCAGCCGGGCGCGATCCGCTCGAGGTGTTGCTCGAGATGATCGGCGATGGCGATGTCATGGATCTGGCCAAGGACGGCGTCGACAAGTACTGGAACTACGGCGACTCGGTGGAAGACTGGCCGATCATGCCCAAGCGGCTGTCCAACACGCTGCGCGTGGTGGCGGCCAGGTCGGGCTACGGCAAGAAGCTGCCCAAGGGCCACGGTATCGGCCTCGCCTGTCACCGTTCGTTCCACAGCTACGTGGCGACGGCGGTGCAGGTGGCCGTCAGCAATGACGGCTCGCTGCAGATACCGCAGGTCGATGTGGCGATCGACTGCGGTCGTTACGTCAACCCGGAAGGCATCCGCAAGCAGCTCGAAGGTGCCTCGATCTACGGCAACTCCATTGCCCGCAACGGCAAGATCACCACGACCGGCGGTGCCGTCGATCAGAGCAACTTCCACGACTATACGGTGACGCGTCTCAGCGACGCGCCGCTGGACGTCCGTGTGCACATCGTCGAGGACTTCGTGCACATGCGTCCGTGCGGCGTTGGCGAACCCGGCGTGCCGCCCTATGCGCCGGCGCTGGTCAATGCGATCTACAACGCGACCGGCAAGCGGATCCGGACGTTGCCGATTGGCGACCAGCTCAAGGACATCTGAGCCGGACGCCTGAGTACCTGCAGGGGCCGGCCCGTGCCGGCCCCTGCGTCGTATCGGTCCCGGCCCGCCGCCAACGGCGCGCCGGGGCGTCGAACCGTGGCGCGGCTCGAGAGGAGGGCACTGGCAGTTGTCGGTTGAGCAGGACGGCGGTTCCCGTCCCGAACAGGCGGCAGGCGACGACGTTCGGGCGCGGGCGGCCCGGCTGGTGGCCTGGCTCGATGCCGGGGTGGTCGGCCGCGACGACCTGATCGAGCGCCTGGTCATCGGCCTCATCGTCGGCGGCCACATCCTGATCGAAGGTGCCCCCGGCTTGGCCAAGACCCGGTCCGCCAAGCGCCTCGCCGACGGCGTCGACTGCGCGTTCCGCCGCATTCAGTGCACCCCCGACCTGCTGCCGGCGGACATCACCGGCACCATGGTGTTCCGCCAGGACGCCGGCACCTTCGAGTTCGTGCCCGGGCCGATCTTCCACAACCTGATACTGGTCGACGAGATCAACCGGGCCCCGCCCAAGGTGCAGTCGGCCCTGCTGGAAGCCATGGGCGAAGGTCAGGTCACCGTTGCCGGCACGACGCGGGTGCTGGAGCAGCCGTTCCTGGTGGTGGCGACGCAGAACCCGTTCGAGCACGAAGGCACCTATCCGCTGCCCGAGGCGCAGAAGGACCGCTTCCTGCTCAACATCCATCTCGACTACCCGGACGAGGGCGACGAACGCGCCATCCTCGACCTGGTCGAGGCGGAGGCGCGCCAAGCGACGCCGGCGACGCGTCCGACTGCAGCCCTGAACCGGGCCGATGTCGCCGCCCTGGCCGCCCTGGCGCGCGAGGTGCACATGGCCGCCGCGGTCAAGGACTACGTCGTTCGCCTGGTGATGGCGACGCGCGGCGAGGGGGCCGGGGCCGAACGCGCGCGCGACATCGAGCATCCCGCCAGTCCGCGCGCGACCATCGCCCTGGCGGCGGCGGCACGGGCCAAGGCCTGCCTGGACGGTCGTGACTTCGTGTTGCCCGACGACGTCCACGACCTGGCCCAGGACGTGCTTTCGCATCGCATTGCCGTCACCTACCGGGCCGAGGCGGAGGGCCGTGATGCCCGCAGCATCGTCGCGGCCCTGCTCACCCAGGTCCCGGTGACCTGACGCGGCGGTCATGGTGGCACCCCCGCGCCGGCAGGCCACGGACGCCGCCGCCGATCCCTTGCACGGTCCCGGGGTGGCGACGGACCTGGCGCGGCTGGTCGCGCTGCGCGCGGAGCTGCCGCTCGACCGGCGGCGGACGGAGCGCGCGCTGCTGCCGCTGGCCGGCGAGAACCGCTCGCGCCGGCGTGGCGCCGGCATGGAGTTCGAGGACCTGAGGCTGTACGAGCCGGGCGACGAAACCCGGCACATCGACTGGAATGTCACCGCCCGCGCCGGCGCGCTGCATATCCGCCAGTTCCGCGACGAGCAGGCGCAGCAGAGCCTGCTGCTGGTCGATCTGCGCTCGTGCATGCTGTTCGGCACCCGCCGGGCGCTGCGTTCCGTGACGGCCTGCGAACTGGCGGCCCTGGTGGCCTGGCGGGCGGCCCGGCGCGGGCAGCTGGTCGGCGGCGTCTGCGTGACCGACGACGATGTCCGCGTCGTCGCGCCGCGGGCCGGCCAGCAGGCGCCGCTGCGTCTGCTCGGCCTGTTGCACCATGGCCACGAGCATGCCCTGGCAGGCTGGTCCGAACGCCCGGCACCGCCGTTGCAGCCGGCCATCGCCGCGCTCGCCCGTATGGCCCGACGCGGCGGCAACGCGGTGATCCTGAGCGCACTGGACAGTCCCGGCGACGGCTTCGTCACCGCCCTGGCCGAGCTCGACCGGCGGGCTGCACTTCAGGTGCTGCAGCTGGTCGATCCGGTCGAGCTCGAACCGCTGCCCGCCGGCCGCTATGCCTTCAGCTTCGCCCCCGCCGTGCGGGCGGTGCGCCGGCTGGCTGCGCCGTCCTCCGACGATGCCATGGCAGCACCCGCGGCCGGGCTGCGGCAGGCGTTGGACAAGGCCGGTATTGCCGTGACCGAGGTGGCCAACGACGCGCCGCCGCCGCTCAGCTTCCATCGTCTGGCCGCATCGGGAGTGGTGTAGATGGCGCCCGACCCGACACCGCTGGCACGGCTGCACGACATCCATCTGCCGGCCCCCGCGGGCGCCGACTGGATCGTGCTGCTGCTCGCGGCGATCGTGGCCCTGGCCGGCTTTGCCCTCATCGCCTGGGGCCTGTGGCGCCGCCGCCGGCGGCGTCCGGCCGTCGTCCGCCTTGTGGAACTGCAACAGCTGCCGCCGGAGGCCCGGTTGACCGCCTATGCCAGCCTGTTGCGCCAGGCTGTGCTGGCCACGAGCGCGGACCCGGCGCCGGGACGATTGTCGGGCGAGCCGTGGCTGCGGCACCTCGACCGGCGCTTCGCCACCACGTTCTTCAGCGACGGCCCCGGCCGGGTGTTCGGCAACGATCTCTACCGGCCCGGGGTCGCGCCGGACTGGCCTGCCCTCGACCGGGCGCTGCGGCGCATGCTGGCCTGAGATGGCGCCGCTGCCCGAGCTTGCCTGGCCCTGGTTGCTGCTGCTGTTGCCGCTGCCCTGGCTGGCGGCGCGACTGCTGCGACCCGCGGCCGACGCCGGGGCCGCCCTGCCGGTGCCGGCGCGGTTGGGCCGGGCCCTGCTGGCGCTGCCGCAGCCGGCCGGGCGCAGCGCCATCCTGGCGGCATTGCTGCGCTGGTCGACCTGGCTCGCCCTGCTGCTTGCCGCGGCGCAGCCGAGCCAGGTGCTCGAGGCGCAGGTGGTGCCGATGACCGGGCGCGACATCTTCCTTGCGGTCGACCTGTCACGCAGCATGCGCCAGCAGGACTTCGAGCTGGACGGCGCGGTGACCGACCGGCTCAGCGTCGTCAAGCGGGTCGCCGGCGACTTCCTGCGCGCGCGCCAGGGCGACCGGATCGGCCTGGTCGTATTCGCCGACGAGGCGTTCGTCGCCGCCCCGCTGAGCTTCGACAGCGCCCAGGTCGCCTATCTGCTCGACGACGTCGAGATCGGCATTGCCGGCGGGGCGACGGCGCTGGGCGATGCGCTGGGCCTGACCCTGCGCAAGCTGAACGACAGCGGCGCCAAGAGCCGCGCCGTGATCCTGCTGTCGGACGGCGCCAACAACGCCGGCACGGTGGACCCGCTCTCCGCCGCGGCCCTCGCCGGCGAGCTCGGCGTGCGGGTCTACACCATCGCCATGGGGGCCGAGGACCGGGTCGGACGGACCGCGCGGGGCGAACGAACCATCGCCCCGGCGGTGAATCTCGACGTCGATACCCTGGCCGATGTCGCCCGGGTGACCGGTGGCCGCTTCTTCCGCGTCCGCACCACTGACGAGCTGCGCGCAGTCTATGACGCCCTCGACCGCCTGGAGCCGACCGAGCTCGCGGCGCCGCCGGTGACCCGGCGGCGCGACCTCGTCCCGTTGTGTCTTGCCCTGGCCCTGGCGGCGGCGCTGGCGCTGGCGGGCCTCGAGCGGCTGCGTCGGGTGTGACGGCGATGACCGCGGTCGCCACCTTCCTGCATCCCGCCTGGCTGGCGCTGGCCGCGCTGCTTGCCCTGGGCTGGTGGCTGCTGCCGCAGGTGCGGCGCGACGACGGCTGGCGCCGGCTCGTCGATGCGCCGTTGCTGCTGGCGATGCGGACGCTGGCGCGCCGGCAGGGCGAGAGCGCCGGCCTGCGGGCGCGGCCGCTGCCGCTGCTGCTGGCGGCGCTGGTCTGCCTTGGCCTGGCCGGGCCGGCCTTGAAGCGCAGCGGCGTCGACGCCTATCGCAACCTGTCGGGCGTGGTGCTGATCGTCGACCTGTCGCCGTCGATGCTGGCCGGCGACGGCGCCCCGACCCGGCTCGACCAGGCCAAGGCCGCCTTGCGCGGACTGCTGCGGGCGACCGCGGGCGAGCAGGTGGCGCTGATCGGCTTTGCCGGCGATGCCTATCTGCTGGCGCCGTTCAATGCCGATGCCGAGGCTAACCTGGCGCTGGTCGAGGTGCTGGCGCCGGAGATCATGCCGGAGGCCGGCAGCCGGCCGGCGGCGGCACTGCAGCTGGCGTCGGCGCTGTTCGCCCGGGCCGGTTTGCTGCAACGCCGGCTGGTGCTGATCTCCGACGGCGCCGGCATCGACGCCGACGCCATGGCGGCGGCCACGGCACTCGGGCGTGACGGCATCGGCGTCAGCGTGCTCGGCGTCGGCAGCGTTGCCGGCGCGCCGCCGGCCGGGCAGGCGACGCCGTTGCTGCGGGCCGACGCGGACGCGCTGTCGCGGCTCGCCATCGCCGCAGGTGGCGCCAGCGGCTGGCTGGCCGGCAACGGCACCGTCACGGCGCTGCCGGCGGGTGGGCGCTCCGGCAGTCCGGGCGACGCCGTGGCGGCGCTGCTCGAGGCGACCCCGCCGGGCTGGCAGGCACAGGCGCACTGGCTCGCGCTGGCGCTGCTGCCGCTCGCGTTGCTGCTGTTCCGGAGGCGGCGGTGAACCGCGTCCTGCTGGCGCTGGTGCTGTGGCTCCTGCCGGGTATGGCGGAGGCCCAGGACGCGGCCGCGCAGGCGCTGTTCCGCCAGGGACGCTATGCCGACGCCGCCATGCTGTTCGAAGACCCGGCCTGGAAGGCGGTCGCCTATTACCGCTCCCTGCAGTTCCTCGAGGCGGCCGAATTGTTCGCGCACGGCCGCGATGTCTGGTCGCTCTACAACCTGGGCAACAGCTATGCCCGCATGAGCCTGTTCGACGATGCCCTCAAGGCCTACGAGGCGGTGCTGCTGCTCGACCCGGCGCACCCTGACGCCAAGGCCAACGCCGCACTGATGCGCGAGCTGCTGACCGTCGAGGACCGCCCCGACCGGCCCAGCGACGCAGGGCTCTCGGGTCTGGCCAACGACGGTGCCGAACTTGCGGTCGAAGACGCCACGGAGGCTGGCGGCGGCGATCCGCCCGAGCGCGGCGAGCGAGAGCAGGAGGGTGGCGCCGAGGACGTCGATGCCGGCGACGGTGACGGCGCCCAGGCGCGCTCGGCCGAGGTCGGCGGCGAAGGCGCGGGGATGGCCAGCGACGACGGCGAACGCCCTGAGACGCTGCAGCGGCCGGACGCGGCAGAACCGACGCCGCCCAAGCACTACCGGGAGGAGGACGTGCTGATGTCGCCGGGCCCCGAGTTCGTCGCCGAGCGCCAGGCCAGCGTCGCCTGGCTGGAGGAGATCCGCGAGGATCCGGGCGAGTTCCTCAAGCGGCGCCTCGCCCTCGAGCGCTGGCGGCGGCGCATGGCGGGGACCACGCCGCAACAGCCGGAGGATCCGTGGTGAGCGGGCGGTGGCGCTGGTGGCCCGCAATCGCCCTGGGCATGGTCGTGCTGATCGCGCCGGCCAAGGTGCCGGCTTCGGAAGGCGATCCGCGCCTGGTCGCCGCCAGCGGACTCAGGGTGTCGCAGAACTGGTCGCGCGATCCGGCCACGCTGCGTGCCGGCGACACGGTCGTGCGCAGCATCGTCGTCGAGGCGCATGGGGTTCGGGCGATGCGCGAGCCGCTCGTCTACTTCCCCTACGTCGCCGGGATCAGCGTTACCGCCGAGCCGGCCGTGGTGCAGACCAAGGAGCGCCGGGACGGCCTCGCCCAGCGCTCCGTGCACCGCTTCCACGTGCGCATCGACACCACCCGGCCGATCGAGTTCGGGCAGATCTACGTGCCCTGGTTCAGCATTCCGCGCGACGAGCAGCGGCTTGCCTCGCTCGGCCGCCTGTTCGTCTCCCCGGGCCAGCGCAGTGTCGACGAGCTGCGGGTCGAGCTGGCGCAGAGCGGTGCCTGGTGGCTGCCGCTGCAGGCCTTGCTGCCGCATGCCGGGCTGGCGCTGGCGGCGGCCGCAGCGATCCTCGTCGCCGGCGTGCTGTTGCTTCTGGGCCGCGACGGCCTGGCGACGCTGCCAGATCGATGGCGGCGCTGGTACCGCCGCCAGCGGGTCGCCCGGCAGCTCCGGACGGCGGCGCGCCGCGGTTCGGCGACGGCGTTCTACTGGGCGGCCAGGCGCTGGCTGGCACTGGGCGACGGCCGCGACGACCCTGCGGCGCTGCGGGCGGCGTTTGCCGAGGCAGGGCTGTCGGCGGCCGACTGCCGGCAGCTGGAAGCGGCCGCATTCGCGACGGCGCGGCCGCCGGCGCTGGCGCCGCTGGCCCGCCGGCTGCTGCACGGCCCTCGCTGAGTTGTGAACCCTGCCGGGTCGGCACATGGGCCAAGCTGTAGAGGCGGGAGTACATGGGTGGGCGCGTGGACGCACCGGACAGCACTCCCTACAATTCGAAACGTCGGCAGGGGAACGCAATGGTGACGACAGCGGCACTGAGCGGCGCGGACGAGACGGTCCGTCCGGGATCGTTCAACTACATGGCGGACTCCGCGCGGCCCTCGCTCTATCGCAACGGGCTGGTGCTGACGCGTCGCGACAGGGATGGCAGCGACGCCGGTTGGGAAGGTGTCGATCTGGAAGACCGGCAGATGCCGGTACACGACGCCCGGCGGACGGCGACGGCACCGACACTGACGCAGAACGGCTTCGAGCTGCGCCAGAGCCCGCTGCCGGACCCCGGCCTCGACTTCTTCAATCACGAGCAGGTCGTGCGCGGCTACTACCCGCAGTGCGCCGAGATCGTGCGTGCGGCGAGCGGCGCCAGCTTCGCGGCCGCGTTCGACCACAACGTGCGGTCGGCGGCCGGCAAGCAGAGCAAGCGGCGGATCGAGGGCGGGCAGCAGGTGCAGGGCCCGGCTCATGTCGTGCACGGTGACTACACCCTGACCAGCGCGCCGCAGCGGCTGCGCGATCTTGCACAGCCACCGGGCGCAAACGACACCCTGCGCGACGTGCTGCGGCCGGGCCAGGCCCTGCTCGACCCGGCCGCGGTCGACCGCAGCCTGGCCGGCGGGCGCTTCGCCATCATCAACGTCTGGCGGAACATAGCCGCAGAACCGGTGGCGACGCATCCGCTGGCGCTGTGCGATGCCCGGAGCGTGCGACCGGAAGATCTGGTGGTGTTCGAAATCCACTATCACGACCGTGTCGGCGAGAACTATTTCGCCAGGTACGCCGACGGCCACCGCTGGTACTTCTACCCGGCCCTGACCCGCGACGAGGCGCTGCTCATCAAGCAGTGGGACTCGGCCGGTGCGCTGGCCCGCTCCGAGGGCGCCAGTCCCGACGCGGCCGATCCCGGGTCACCATGCACGTTCAGCTTCCACAGCGCCTTCGAAGACCCCATGACGCCGCCCGATGCGCCGGAGCGCTGGAGCATCGAGGTGCGCTGCGTGGCGATCTACGATTGAGGCAACCCTAGCGGCACGAGAAGGGGACCGCGCATGCTCGCTCCCGACGGCCGGGTCATCATGATTTCCGGCGCCAATCGCGGTATCGGCCGGGCCGTGGCGCGGGCCCTCTACGACGCCGGCTTCAGCGTGAGCCTGGGCGCCCGCAACCCGGCCTCGCTGGCCGCGGTGACCGAGGGCTGGGACGGCGGGCGCGTGATGACCGGGGTCTACGATGCCGAGGACCGGGAAACCCACCGGCGCTGGGTCGCAGCCACGGTGGAGCGGTTCGGCCGCCTCGATGGCTTGGTCAACAACGCCGGGATCATGGAAGAGGTCTCCGTCGAGGACGAGAAGGACGAAGCGCTGGACCGGATGTGGGCGGTCAACGTCAAGGCGCCGTTGTCGATGACCCGGACGGCTTTGCCGCACCTGCGCCGCTGCGGCGCGGGGCGCATCATCAATGTCGCCTCGCTGGCGGGCAAGGCGGTTTATGGCGCCGGCGTCGGCTACTCGATGACGAAGTTCGCCGCCGTGGCGCTGTCGCACGCCACGCGGCACGCCGGCTGGGATGACGGCGTGCGCTGCACCGCGCTGTGCCCCGGCTATGTCGCCACGGACATGACCGCGAACGTGGAGAGCACGGCGCTCGAGCAGATGATTTCGCCGGACGACCTTGCACAGGTCGTGCTGACCCTGCTCAGCCTGTCCAACACCGCGTCGATCGCCGAACTGGTGATCAACTGCCGCGCCGACGTGGTGGCATAACCGATACGCCGGCTGTCCGTCAGGCCGGCGTTTCAGGCAAAGCTGTTGAATCCCCGGCGAACGTGTGTGGTCACGCGGGATTGTTTCGACGGCGCAGGCGTACTCAGAGGTATCTCCTTCATCAGGGAGCACCTCGCATCATGCAAGTGAAACTGCACGCCAACGCCAC